>ERZ838118.4536-NODE-4536-length-11938-cov-4.874274_pt1 | contig 11938 bp, 8 predicted proteins | sample MGYA00519863_ERZ838118 | MGnify/ENA primary metagenome ERZ838118 (study PRJEB31850, sample SAMEA3708827) | human gut metagenome | biome: human gut; feature: human-associated habitat; material: faeces | place: China | collected 2014 ...
GTTCCAGTCGCCGTTCAGCCCCTACAAGTGGGGCGACGCCTTCACCGAGGGCAACGCATGGCACTACACATGGTCGGTGTTCCACGATGTGCAGGGACTTGCCGAGCTGATGGGCGGCCGGGAAGGATTCGCCGAAATGCTCGACTCGGTGTTCGTCGTGCCGCCGATCTACGACGACAGCTATTACGGGACCCGCATTCACGAGATCACCGAGATGCAGGTGGCCGACATGGGCAACTACGCCCACGGCAACCAGCCTGCGCAGCATATGATCTACCTGTACGACTATGCGGGCCAGCCGTGGAAGGCGCAGTACTGGACGCGCGAGGTGATGGACCGTCTCTATTCGTCCAAGCCCGACGGCTACTGCGGCGACGAGGACAACGGCCAGACCTCCGCGTGGTATGTCTTCTCGGCGATGGGATTCTATCCCGTATGTCCGGCTTCGGACCAGTACGTCATAGGGTCGCCCCTGTTCCGCAAGGCGACCGTGAAACTGGAGAACGGAAAGAAGATCGTGATCGAGGCTCCGGACAACGCTCCCGAAAACCGCTATATCGGCACCATGAAGCTCGACGGAAAGCGATACGACCGCAACTTCATCCGCTGGTCGGACCTCGTAAAAGGCGCGAAAATAGACTTTGCGATGCAGCCCGATCCGGCGTACAAACGGGGTGTCGACCCGCAGGACGCGCCCTATTCGCTCAGCCGCGGAGAATGTCGATAATTTGTCAATAGAATCTGACTTTCGGTTTTGAAAATTGGCCGGAAAATACTACTTTTGTAGCGTTGTTTTTACAATTGTTAGGTTAATCCGGACATATCTCATGACCTCCACAGGCAAAATCGATCAACGCGAACGAAAGAAACAGCAGGGCCAAGCCGCTGCATTCTATTCGTCGTGCCGACAGCAGGGTCAGAGCGCGCAGTCGCAGGGGCAGCAGATGTCCTGCAGCGGGATGCGCGGATAGATACCAGACCGCCATGACATGCGATGTCGTGGCGGTCTGCTTTTTTGAAAAACTTAAAACCAAAGGATATGAAGGTCGGTGTGATTATGGGCTCGGTGAGCGATTACGAGGTGATGGCCGACGCCGTCGCCACGCTCGAACAATTCGGTGTCGATTTCGAAAAGCGCGTCGTAAGCGCCCACCGTACGCCCGATCTGTTGTGCGAGTATGCCAAGACGGCCAAGGCGCGCGGTATCGGCGTGATCATTGCCGGTGCGGGAGGCGCTGCGCACCTGCCCGGCATGGTGGCTTCGATGACGACGCTGCCGGTGGTGGGCGTTCCGGTCAAGTCGCGCGCCCTGAACGGGCTGGACTCGCTGTTGTCGATCGTGCAGATGCCCGCGGGCGTTCCCGTGGCCACCACGGCGATCAACGGTTCGAAGAATGCGGCGCTGATCGCCGTCTCGATTCTCGCTTTGCAGGACGCGGAACTCGCGGCCCGGCTCGAAGCGTTCCGCGCCAAGCAGACCGCCGACGTACTTAAAGCGGAACTTTAGATGAAGACGATCGGCATCATAGGCGGCGGCCAGCTGGGACTGATGATTATCGAACAGGCGCACCTGCTCGGAGCGCGCACGGTGTGTCTCGATCCGGCGGCGGACGCTCCGGCCTTTGCGCTCAGCGACGAGCGGATCGTGGCGGCGTACGACGACCCTGCGGCGCTGGAGGAGCTTTGCCGCCGCAGCGACGCGGTGACCTACGAGTTCGAGAACGTGCCGGGCAGCGTGCTGATCCCGCTTGAGAAGAAATACAACATCCCGCAGGGCTTCCGTCCGCTCTTCGATTCGCAGGACCGCCTGCGCGAGAAGGACAACGCCCGTGCCGGTGGGCTGGCGACGCCCGAATACGCCGCCGCGGACGACGAAGCGTCGCTGCGCGCCGCTGTGGCGAAGATCGGCCTGCCCGCCGTGCTGAAGACCCGGACGCTGGGGTACGACGGTCACGGACAGCTGGTGCTGAAGACCGAGGCCGACATCGAGAAGGCTTTGCCGATGCTCGCCGTGCCCTGTATTCTGGAGCAGTTCGTGCCCTTCGATTTCGAAGCCAGCGTCGTGCTGGTCTCCGACGGGAGCCGTGTCGTCACCTTTCCGATCGGCCGCAACGTCCACCGCGACGGCATCCTCGATCTGTGCTTCGTGCCCGCCGGGGAGATGGACGACGAGCTGCGCGGACGGATGGCCGCCGCCGGCGAGCGGTTTATGCTGACGTGCGGTTACCGGGGAATTCTGGCGATCGAGTTTTTCGTGAAGGGCCGCGAATTCTTCTTCAACGAAATGGCGCCGCGCCCCCATAATTCGGGACACTATACGATCGAAGGCTGTACGACCAACCAGTTCCGCGAGCTGGTGCGCTTCCTTTTGGGAGAGCCGCTGCAGGAGCCGCGGCTGGTGGCGCCGACCGTGATGAAGAATATCTTGGGACAGGACCTCGAAGCGGCCGAAGCGATCGCCGCCGAAAACCGTCCGGGCGTGCATGTCCGTCTCTACGGCAAGACCGAGAGCCGGCCGAAGCGCAAGATGGGACACATTACCTTCGTGGGCATGACTCCGGCGGAATACGGGGCCGTCTGGGCCGACCGGTTTGTGAAATAGCGGGGCCGGTCCCGCATGCGTCGCCGCAGGCGGACGGGAGGAGCTTCCGGAAGCGGCGGCGAGGACGAAGACCGGCGGAACGGTCGGTAAGGACCGCAGAAACGAATGAAGAATATTAAACGATATAGGATGAAAAACTACCGGATTTTTGTTGAAAAACATCCCCGTTTCCGGGTCGAGGCCGAAAGCCTGCGCCGGGAACTGAACGCCAACCTGAACCTCGATATCCGCGAACTGCGGCTGCTGAACGTTTACGATCTGTTCGGCTTTTCGGAGGAACTGCTCGAAAAGACCCGCTACAGCGTCTTCGGCGAAGTGGTGACCGACAGCGTGACCGATGCGTGCGACCTCGCGGGACAGAAGTATATCGCCGTGGAGTATCTTCCCGGCCAGTTCGACCAGCGCGCCGCGTCGGCCGTGGATTGCGTGCGGCTGATCGACCCGTCGGCCGAGGTGCGCATCCGTTCGTCGAAGCTGCTGCTGTTCGACGGCGCGGTGACCGACGAGGAGATCGCGCGGATCAAACGCTACTATATCAATGCCGTCGAGTCGCGCGAAAAGGACCTGAGCGTGCTCAGCGACATGGAGCAGGCCGAGGTGAAGCCCGTCGCCGTGCTCGAAGGCTTCACGAAGATGACCGACGCCGAGCTGGCGCCCTACTGCGCGCAGTACGGACTGGCGATGAACGCCGACGATCTGCGCGAGGTGGTGAAGTATTTCCGCGCCGAGGGCCGCGATCCCTATGAAACCGAACTGCGCATCCTCGATACCTATTGGAGCGACCATTGCCGCCATACGACCTTCACGACCGAGCTGGAGGGAATTACGGTCGAGGAGTCGTTCGTCAAGGACGAAATCGAAGATTCGCTGGCCCTCTACTTGCGCATCCGGCGTGAGCTGGGCCGCGAACACAAGAGCATCTGCCTGATGGACATGGCCACGATCGGCGCCCGCTATCTGCGCAAGAAGGGGCTGCTGGACGATATGGAGGTGAGCGACGAGAACAACGCCTGCTCGGTCTATGTCGATGTCGACGTGGACGGCCGGACCGAGAAGTGGCTGCTGCAGTTCAAGAACGAAACCCACAACCATCCGACCGAGATCGAGCCGTTCGGCGGCGCTTCGACCTGTCTGGGCGGCGCCATCCGCGACCCGCTGTCCGGCCGCAGCTACGTCTATCAGGCGATGCGCGTGACGGGTGCGGGCGACATCTACCAGAAGGTGGGCGACACGCTCGAAGGCAAACTCCCGCAGAGCGTGATTTCGAAAAAGGCCGCGGCCGGTTATTCGAGCTACGGCAACCAGATCGGTCTGGCCACGACCCACGTACGCGAGGTGTACCACGACGGCTATGTGGCCAAGCGTCTCGAAGTGGGCGCCGTGGTGGGCGCCGTGAAGGCGGAGAACGTCCGCCGCGAGAAACCCGCTCCGGGCGACAAGATCATCATGCTGGGCGGCCGTACGGGCCGCGACGGCATCGGCGGAGCTACCGGATCGTCGAAAGAGCACAACACCAAGTCGCTGGAGACCTGCGGCAGCGAGGTGCAGAAGGGCAACGCTCCGGAGGAGCGCAAGCTCGAACGTCTGTTCCGCCGTCCGGAGGTGACGCGCCTTATCAAGAAATCGAACGACTTCGGCGCGGGCGGCGTCAGCGTCGCCATCGGCGAGCTGGCCGACGGGCTGGACATTTACCTCGACCGCGTGAAGACCAAGTACAGCGGCCTGAACTCCACGGAGCTGGCCATCAGCGAGTCGCAGGAGCGCATGGCGGTAGTCGTCGAAGCGAAGGACGTCGAGACGTTCATGCGCTACTGTCTCGAAGAGAATATTGAAGCCGTCGAGGTGGCCGACGTGACCGACACGGCCCGTATGCGGATGTTCAACAAGGACCGCAAGGTCGTGGACCTCTCGCGCGAATTCATCGACAGCGCCGGCGCCCGGCATTATGCCGAAGCGAAGGTCGGAGAGGTGGAAAACCGCAATCCGTTCGTACGTGAAATCGCCGGTGATACGCTTGCCGCGCGTTTTAAGAATAACCTGAAAGATAACAATGTCGTTTCCCAGCGGGGACTCGTCGAGATGTTCGACTCGACGATCGGCGCCTCGACCGTACTGATGCCCTTCGGCGGCCGTACGCAGGGCAGCGAGACGCAGGTCTCGGTGCAGAAGCTTCCGACCGACGGCTACACCGACACGGCCAGCATCATGGCCTTCGGTTACAATCCCTTCATCGCTTCGTGGAGCCCCTACCACGGCGCGGCCTATGCCGTGGTGGAAGCTGCGGCGAAGGTCGTGGCGGCGGGTGCGCGCTACGACAGGATGCGTTACTCGTATCAGGAGTATTTCGAGCGCATGACCAAGAATCCCGAATCGTGGGGCAAGCCTCTCGGCGCACTGCTCGGCGCGCTGAAGATGCAGGTCGAGCTGGGACTCCCGTCGATCGGCGGCAAGGACTCGATGAGCGGCACGTTCCAGCATATCAACGTCCCGCCGATGCTGATGGCTTTCGGCATCACGACGGTCGACGCCGGAACGGTCATCTCGACCGACTTCAAGAAGGCCGGCAGCCGCATCTACCTCGTGCGCCATACCCCGAAGGAGAATTACATGCCTGACACGGCGCAGCTGAAGGCCAACTTCGGTTTCGTGAGCGGGCAGATCGAGAGCGGGAAGATACTTTCGGCATGGTCCGTCGGATTCGGCGGCGTGGCCGAGGGCCTTGCGAAGATGGCTTTCGGCAACCGGATCGGCGCCGAGGTGACGACGGACGAAAGCAGGCTTTACGAATACGCCTACGGTTCGATTCTCGTGGAGAGCGACGGCGAACTGGACTTCCCGGCGGCCGAACTGCTGGGTGCGACCGTTGCCGACGAAGCCCTGACCGTGAACGGCGTACGGATGCCGCTCGACGGGTTGTACGAAGCCAATACCGTGAAATTCACGACGGTTTACCCCGACAAGGGCGAGAACCGTGCCGACGTGATGAGCGCCGAACCCGAACGCCGCACCTTTGCCTATGAGGGCGAAGCCGTCGAGCGTCCGGTGGCCTACCTGCCCGTATTCCCCGGCACGAACTGCGATTACGATACGGCCAAGGCGTTCCGCAACGCGGGAGCCGAGGTGACGACCAGCGTATTGTGCAATCTGGGCGGCGACGACATCCTGCGCTCGATCGCCCAGATGAAGGAGCATATCCGCCGCGCCCATATTTTCGTGCTTTGCGGCGGCTTCTCGTCGGGCGACGAGCCGGACGGCAGCGCGAAGTTTATCGTGAACGTACTTAACAACAAGGATATACGCGAGGAAATTCACGCGTTGCTTGACCGCGGCGGCCTTATCCTCGGCATCTGCAACGGTTTTCAGGCGCTGGTCAAGTCGGGACTGCTGCCGTACGGCCGTCTGGGCATGGTGACGAAGGATTCCCCGACGCTGTTCCGCAACGACGTCAACCGGCATATCTCGCAGATCGTCTCGACGCGCGTCTCGACGCTCAACTCCCCGTGGCTCGCGGGCTTCGAACTGGGCGAGGTGCACTCGATCGCCGTCAGCCACGGCGAGGGCAAGTTCGTCGTCAGCGAGGAGCTGGCCAAGGAACTTTTCGCCAACGGGCAGGTGGCCTTCCAGTACGTCGATGCCGAAGGCCGCGTGACGGCCGAGGCGCCCTACAACCCCAACGGCTCGTCGTACGCCATCGAAGGCATCGTATCGCGCGACGGCCGGATTCTGGGCAAGATGGGCCATACGGAGCGTTACGGGAAGAACCTTTTCAAGAATATCGCCGGCAACAAGGAGCAGGCGCTGTTCCGCAATGCCGTCGAGTATTTCCGCAAATCGAAATAGTGTAAACCGAAACCATATGCCTATGAAGACCTCTTTTTATCGTTTTGCGGCGCTCCTGATTTTTGCGGCGGCGCTGAGCGCAGGATGCGGCGAGCGGACGGACGACATGCGTCTGCTCTATTGGAATATTCAGAACGGCATGTGGTCGGACCAGAGCAACGGCTACGACAATTTCGTGGCGTGGGTCAAAGGCTACGATCCCGACGTATGCGTGTGGTGCGAGGCCCAGTCGATCTATAAGTCGGGTACGGCGGAGAGGATGGATTCCGTCGATCGCTACCTGACGGCGAACTGGGGCGAACTGGCGGCCCGTTACGGTCATAAATACTGGTATGTGGGCGGCCACCGCGACAATTTCCCGCAGGTCGTTACGTCGAAGTATCCGATCGAGAACGTGCGGCGGATCGTCGGCCAAGCTCCCGACAGCATCGTTTCGCACGGCGCGGGCTGGGCCCGGATCGTGAAGAACGGCAGGCCGGTCAATATCGTGACGCTCCATACGTGGCCGCAGGCGTATGCCTTTCAGGCCGTGGACCGCGACGCCAGCAGGGCCGAACACGGCGGTGACCGTTACCGGCGCATGGAGATCGAGTATATCTGCTCGCATACGATCGCTACGCAGTCCGACGCCGGACAGCAGTTGTGGATGATGATGGGCGACTTCAATTCGCGCTCGCGTCTCGACAACCGGGTTTACAACTATCCCGACGACGACACGCGCCTGCTGGTGCATGATTATATCGCGGAGCATACGCCCTATGTCGACGTGATCGCGGAGAAGCACCCCGGCGAATTCCACACCACGACCCACGGGCAGAGCCGCATCGACTTCGTCTACTGCACGCAGCCGCTCTGCGAACGGATCACCCGTGCCGAGGTGATTGCGGACGACTTCACCGAGCCGGTGCGCGATCCGGGCAAGTTGTCGAACTTCTACCACCCCTCGGACCACCGTCCGATTCTGGTGGACTTTGATATGAAATAGAACGAATCAACAAATAAACTTAAAAAACACAAACATCATGAAACAGCTCGAAATGCTCTACGAGGGCAAGGCAAAACAGGTTTTCCGCACCGACGATCCCGAAAAGATCATCATTCACTACAAGGATGCGGCGACGGCTTTCAACAACATCAAGAAGGCTACGATCGAGAACAAGGGCGTGCTGAACAACGCCATCTCGACCCTGATTTTCAAAGAGCTTCAGAAGGCGGGCATCAAGACGCACTACATCGAGACGATCAACGACCGCGACCAGATCTGCCGCAAGGTGACGATCATTCCGCTGGAGGTGATCGTGCGCAACATCATCGCAGGCTCGATGGCCCAGCGTCTGGGCATCGAGGAGGGCACGCAGCCGTCGAACACCATTTACGACATCTGCTACAAGAAGGACGAACTGGGCGACCCGCTGATCAACGACCACCACGCCGTAGCGCTGGGTGCCGTGACCTACGACGAGCTGGATCTGATTTACGCCATGACTTCGCGCATCAACGAAGTGCTGCGGAACATGTTCGCCAAAATGAACATCAACCTCGTGGACTTCAAGATCGAGTTCGGCCGCACGTCGGACGGCGAGATCGTCCTCGCCGACGAGGTGTCGCCCGACACCTGCCGTCTGTGGGACATGTCCACCAACGAGAAACTCGATAAGGACCGTTTCCGCCGCGATCTGGGCAAGGTGCGCGAGGCTTACGAGGAGATTCTTGCCCGTCTGCAGAAAATCGTGGAGTAATGGCGATGCGGCAGATTAGCGACCGGGAGTTGCATGAAGAGTGCGGTGTGTTCGGCGTCTTCGGGGTGCCCGACGCTGCATCGCTGAGCTATTACGGCCTGCATGCACTGCAGCACCGCGGACAGGAGGGCGCGGGTATCGTGGCCGTCGACGAAGGGGGAATTTTCCGCCGCATCAAGGGCAGCGGACTGGTGACCGAGGTGTTCGACGAGGCGAAACTGGCGACGCTCAAGGGAAATACGGCCATCGGCCATGTGCGCTATACGACCGCCGGAGGTGGCGGCATCGAGAACGTGCAGCCGTTTCTGTTCCGTCACAACACGGGCGATTTCGCACTGGCCCACAACGGCAACATCGTCAATTCGGCCCTGTTGCGCGAGTATCTGGAGAACAAGGGCAGTCTGTTCCAGTCCACGTCGGACAGCGAGATTCTGGCCCACCTGATCAAGAAGGAGACCCGCTACCACGATCGGCCGCGCATCTTTTCGATCATCGATGCGCTGAACATGCTGGAGGGGGCGTTCGCGTTCCTGATCATGACCGCCAACCGCATTTACGCCTGCCGGGACAAATACGGCCTGCGTCCGCTGGCCATCGGCCGGCTGGGCGACGGCTATGTCGTGTCGAGCGAAACCTGCGCGTTCGACGTGCTGGGTGCCGAGTTCGTGCGCGACGTCGAGCCGGGCGAGATCGTGACGATCGACAGGCAGGGTATCCGCAGCCGCGACTACTCGATGTACAAGCGCTGCGAGATGTGCTCGATGGAGTATATCTACTTCGCCCGTCCGGACAGCGACATCGACGGCTGCAACGTCCACGCCTACCGCAAGGAGTCGGGCCGTCTGCTTTTCAAGGAGTCGCCGGCCGATGCGGATATCGTGGTCGGTGTTCCCGATTCGAGCCTCAGCGCGGCGATGGGCTACGCCGAAGCGAGCGGCCTGCCGTACGAAATGGGACTCATCAAGAACAAGTATATCGGCCGTACGTTTATCCAGCCCTCGCAGGAGCTGCGCGAGAAGGGTGTGCGGATGAAGCTTTCGGCCGTGCGCAGCATCGTCAAGGGCAAGCGCGTCGTGCTGGTGGACGACTCGATCGTGCGCGGCACCACTTCGCGCCGTATCGTCACGATGCTCAAGGAGGCCGGGGCGACCGAGGTGCATGTGCGCATCGCCAGTCCGCAGATGACCCATCCGTGTTTTTACGGCGTGGACACTTCGACGCGCGACGAGCTGATTTCGGCCCGCAAGGACCTCGAAGGCGTACGCGAGGAGATTTGCGCCGATTCGCTGGCGTTCCTGACGCCCGGCGCGCTGCTCAAGGCCGGCAACCGCAAGGAGCTTTGCATGGCCTGCTTCACGGGCGAGTATCCCACGGCGCTGTACCAGTCGGTCGATGAGGCGAACAAAGATGTAAAATGTTAAGTAAACCATTCAAGTAGACTATAATGGCACAGAGTTATGAGAAGGCCGGCGTAAACCTCGAAGCCGGATATGAAGTGGTGCGGCGCATCAAGAAGCACGTCGCGTCGACCTCGCGTTTGGGCGTGATGGGCAATATCGGCGCCTTCGGCGGCATGTTCGACCTTTCAGCGCTGAACGTGAAGGAGCCGGTGCTGGTGAGCGGCACCGACGGCGTGGGCACCAAGCTCAAGCTGGCGTTCGAGATGGACAAGCACGACACGATCGGCGTCGATGCCGTGGCCATGTGCGTGAACGACGTGCTGGCGCAGGGCGCGGAACCGCTGGTGTTCCTCGATTACGTGGCCGTAGGCCACAACGAGCCGAAGAAGATCGAAGCCATCGTCAGCGGTGTGGCCGAGGGCTGCCGTCAGGCCGGCTGCGCGCTGGTGGGCGGCGAGACGGCCGAGATGCCGGGCATGTATGCGCAGGGTGAGTACGACATCGCGGGCTTTACGGTCGGTGTGGTCGAGAAGTCGAAACTGATCGACGGCTCGAAGGTCAAGGCGGGCGACGTGCTGGTCGGCATCGCGTCGAGCGGCGTGCACTCCAACGGTTTCAGCCTTGTGCGCAAGATCGTCGCCGACAACTGCTTCGACCTGCACGAGGTATATCCCGAACTGTCAAACAAACTGCTGGGCGAGGTGCTGCTGACTCCGACCAAAATCTATGTCAGGCAGGTGCTGGAGGTGATCCGCAACTGCGACGTACACGGCATCAGCCACATCACGGGCGGCGGATTCGACGAGAATATTCCCCGCATCCTGCACGACGGGCAGGGACTCGAAATTGAAGAGGGGGCATGGGAGATTCTGCCCGTGTTCCGCTTCCTCGAAAAGTACGGCAAGGTGGCCCACCGCGAGATGTTCAACATCTTCAACATGGGCATCGGCATGGTCATCGCCCTCGATGCGTCGGAGGCGGACAAGGCCATCGGCATCCTGACCGCGCAGGGCGAAAAGGCCTCGGTGATAGGACGTGTAACCGACGCCGAAGGTGTCGTAATCCGCTAAGGCCGTGCGACGCCTCGCAGTCTTCGCCAGCGGCAGCGGCACCAATTTCGAAGCCATCGTCTCGGCCTGCGAGCAGGGCGTGACCGGGGGCGAGGTGGTGCTCATGGTCTGCGACAAACCCGGAGCGCGGGTTGTCGAACGCGCCGCCGCGCACGGTGTCGAAACGTTTGTCTTCGCGCCGAAGGAGTACGCTTCGAAGGCCGATTACGAACGTGAAATCGTGCGGCTGCTCGATGCCGCGGGCGTGGAACTGGTTTGTCTGGCGGGGTATATGCGCATCGTCGGCGACGTGTTGCTGGAGGCTTACGGAGGACGGATCGTCAATATCCATCCCTCGCTGCTGCCGGCGTTCCGCGGAGCGCATGCCATCGAACAGGCGATGGAATACGGCGTCAAGGTGTTCGGGGTGACGATCCACTATGTCGATGCGTCGCTCGACGGCGGACGGATCATCGCCCAGCGGGCCTTCGAGTACGACGGTGATGACATCGAAGAGCTGGAAGCCCGGATTCATGCGGTGGAATATCCGCTTTACGTAGAAACGATAAAAAAACTGCTCGATCCATGAGTGTCGCATTCAATACGCTCGAATCGCTCGTCGACCGGCAGGCCGTCGCCTTTATCGGCTCGGTCGATGCCGAGGGTTTCCCCAATATGAAGGCCATGCTCGCACCGCGCGTACGGGAGGGGCTGAAGGTCTTCTACTTTACGACCAACACCTCGTCGATGCGGGCGGCGCAATACCGCCGCAATCCCAAGGCGGCCGTCTATTTGTGCGACGGGGCTTCTTTCGAGGGGCTGATGCTCCGCGGGACGATGGAGGTACTGGAGGACGCCGCCAGCCGGCGGCTGATCTGGCGCGAGGGCGATACGGAGTATTATCCGCAGGGCGTGGACGATCCGGACTACAGCGTACTGCGGTTTACGGCCGTGGAAGGCAGGTATTACAGTAATTTGCATTCGGAAAATATCGAAATAAAATAGTAACAGATGAGAGCATTGATAAGTGTCAGCGACAAAACGGGTGTCGTTGATTTCGCCAAGGGCCTGCGTGCCTTGGGCTGGGAGGTGATCGCCACGGGCGGCACGATGAAACTGCTGGCCGACAGCGGTGTCGAGGTTATCAACATTAGCGACGTGACGGGATTTCCCGAAATCTGCGACGGCCGCGTCAAGACCCTGCACCCCAACGTGCACGGCGGCCTGCTGGCCCGCCGCGACGACCCGGAGCACCTGAAGGCCTTGAAAGACAATCATATCGAGTTCATCGACATGGTCTGCGTGAAC
>ERZ838118.4543-NODE-4543-length-11918-cov-3.448116_pt1 | contig 11918 bp, 8 predicted proteins | sample MGYA00519863_ERZ838118 | MGnify/ENA primary metagenome ERZ838118 (study PRJEB31850, sample SAMEA3708827) | human gut metagenome | biome: human gut; feature: human-associated habitat; material: faeces | place: China | collected 2014 ...
CATAAAGACGGCGGGATGGTTAAATTCCAATGGAGCAGTGATGCACACTGCCGCTTGTGAGAAATCCCCGATCTCTGGGGTACCAAGAAAAAGTACAGAGAAACCATATTTTAAGAAAAGCTGTCAGAATAAAGCAGTTGTATTATTTTCTGTCAGCTTTTATCCATAGATGATTATGGGATTGGAGGCAACCAGATGAAAGAAAACTGGGTTTACCGGCGAGGAGATATTTACCTTGCCAATCTTGGTGTTCCGATAGGATCAAAGCAGGGCGGTGTTCGTCCGGTAGTGGTTCTTCAGAACGATGTCGGCAACTTTTATTCGCCGACGATTACGGTTGCTCCTCTGACAACGAAGATTCAAAAGAAAAGAAGCCAGCCAACACATTATTTCCTTCGGAAGGCAAAAGGGCTGGCAAGATCTTCGATGGTATTGGCGGAGCAGCTTGATACATGTGATAAGACCTGTGTGATTCGGTATCTCGGCAAGGTAAGTAAGGGACAGATGCGCGGAATTGATGAAGCTGTGAAAGTGCAGCTTGGATATTATATTCCGGAACAGGCGGAGAAAAAAAGACAAGGCAAATGCCGAAAGGAAGTGAATTTTGATGGTGGATAAATTGATTAAGCGTAAAGAAGCCGCTGAGATGTTGGGGATTAGCCTGGACACCTTGGATCATGCAAGAATGGAAGGGCTGATCACTTACGTTCAGTATGTTGAGAATGGCTGTGTTTATTTTACTGAAGTTGGACTTCAGGAGTATATTGCAAGGTCTACACATCGTGCAAGGCCGAAGGATAACAATCCGAATTTCCGAAAGAAGAGAACAGCCAGGAGCGAAATTCGACATCGTTGAGTATTGGCAGGTTATTCGCAATAATGAATATATCAGCTAAAAGTTTGGAGGTGTCGAAGATGGCAAGAAAAAGATATGCGATTCCTCAGTACGGAACCGTCATCATGGCGGGTAAGGAATATTACCGGACTCGAATTGAGGATGCTGATGGAAAGCGGGTGGCGTTGTATGGCAGAACCCGTGAAGAATTATATGATAAAGTGCTCGAAGCGAGAGAGCAGATTGAGGATAATACATTTCGTAGATCATCCCCCACAGTAAAGGAGTATTGCGAAAAGTGGCTGTTGTTACAATCCGCACAGGTAAGAGCCACTACGTTGACGGATTACACATCGAAAGTAAACCGGCATATTATAAAGCCTCTGGGTCATATGAATATAGCAGATGTTACATCGGATGATATTCGTCTGGCACTGGTTCCGGTATCCAAAAAATCAGCGTCTGTGTACAAATCGGTCAATATACTTTATAAGAGCATCTTTGCGGCGGCAAAGGAAAGCAAAGTGATTCAGGACAATCCTACAATTTATTTGTCTGGAAAGAACGGGGGCGTTCCTCAAAAAGAGAAAAACCCTTTGACTGATGATCAGGTGGAGAGATTGCTGGATGCGATAAGAGGATTACCACCGTATGTATTTGTGATGCTTGGTTTGTATGCGGGGCTTCGGCGAGAAGAAATTCTTGCATTGCAGTGGGATTCAGTTTTTCTGGATGAAGCAGCACCGTATTTGACAGTGTGCAGAGCTTGGCATACAGAGCACAATCGACCGGTAATAATGTCTGAACTGAAAACAAAGGCTGCTCATCGAGATGTACCGCTTCCTGATTGCCTGGCGAAATGCCTGAGAGAAGCAAAGGAGAATTCCACATCAGACTATGTTGTTGCGAACAACGAGGGCGAACCGCTTTCATATACGCAGTTTAAGAGGCTCTGGCAGTATATTGTGACCAGAACTGTAAAGGAACGGAGCTACTACCGTTATGAGAATGGAAAACGAGTGAAGCATACGGTGAAACCAGTGCTGGGCGAAAGAGCTGCGCATAATGGAAAGGTGGTTTATAGCTTAGACTTTGAAGTGACACCACATTTGCTGCGGCATACTTATATTACAAATCTTATTCACGCATCGGTTGATCCTAAAACAGTTCAATATCTTGCCGGTCATGAGAACAGCAAGATAACGATGGACATTTATGCAAAGGCATAGTATAACCGACCGGATGAACTGGCGGGTATATTAGAGGATACCTTTACACTGTGGGATGCAGAATAGGCCAGACAGTTTCATGAATGAGATCAAAAAGAGTAGGGATAATCCCTGCTCTTTTTACATATAGCCGACATCCTTGAGAACCGGAGCAGCATTCTGGATAATTAAAGAGCAAAGATCAATTTGGATATATCAAGAAAATGGAGGAAGCAATAATGGCAAGAAAAAAAGTAGTGCCGGAATATGGAACAATTATGAAGAGGGGCGTTCAATATTACAGAACACGAATGCAGGATGCGGATGGAAAATGGATTTCGCTATATGCACAGACTCCTGAAGAGCTGTACGATAAATCCATTGAGATGAAGCGCAGTATTGAGGATGAAATATTCCGGAAGAATAATCCGACAGTAGCTGAGTATTGCGAAAAATGGTTGAAGATGCGCTCGGCGAGTGTGCGAGAAAACACATTGAGTGGATATGAGCGCACGATAAGAAAATATATTATTGGAGCTATTGGAGATATGTATATGGACGAAGTGACGACCGATGACCTTCGCTTGCTGCTGGTGCCAATCTCCAAGCAATCAGCTTCCCTGTACAGCAAAATGAATATGCTGATCAAATGTGTTTTCTATTCAGCAGAAGAAAGCAAAATCATCAGTTATAATCCGGCTGCGTCGCTTTCCGCAAAAGGCGGAACACCAAAGCAGGAAAAGAAGGCATTGACGGATGAGCAGGTGAAAATTCTTCTGGATACAATCAGGGGATTACCACCGTATGTCTTCGTAATGATTGGGTTGTACGCAGGGTTGCGGCGGGAAGAAATTCTTGCACTGCGATGGGATTGTGTTTTCCTGGATGAAGCCACTCCATATATTTCGGTACGGCGAGCATGGCGTTCTGTGAATAATCGTCCGGTAATTTCAACAGAATTAAAAACGCCAGCAGCTAAAAGGGACATTCCTATTCCGGGCAAGCTGGTGGAATGTTTGAAAGAGGCAAAAGAAAAGTCAAAATCGGAATATGTGATCTCTGACAGGAATGGTAACGCTCTGGCTGAATCCCAGTTCGTGAGGGTGTGGAAGTACATAGCAGTTCGTTCTACGGAAGAACGCTGCTATTACACCTATGTGAATGGGCAGAAGATTAAGCATGTGGTAAAGCCGAAGCTTGGAGAGCATCAGCCGAACAATCCGAAGTTGGTATATACGATGGATTTTCAAGTGACACCGCATCAATTGCGTCACACTTATATCACGAACCTGATTTATGCTTCGGTTGATCCTAAAACCGTACAGTATCTTGCCGGACACGAAAACAGCAAGGTGACTATGGACATTTACGCCAAAGTCAAGTATAATAAACCTGCCCAATTACATGGGGTGATCAACAGAGCAATCGACACATCAAAAAAAGATTAGGGTTAAAATCCGACAAAAGCCTACAAAATCGTGGGTTTAAGAACTGGTGGACGAAGAGCAAAAAGCTTGAAAAACCGCGTAAAATCAAGCAAAATCGAGCTTCGGTTTTGTGAAACCAGGCCTTGTGCCAGAATGCGGGACTGTCTACCTGAAAGAAGCGGCCGCTTTTGGGAAGCAGGGCCAGAAGCTCTGCAAACGAGAGGCGCGCAGAGATATCTTCTTTTAAAGTGTGGATGATCAGGCGGTGATTCTGGGTCTCCGCATACAAAAAATCATCCAGAAAAATTCGTTTTAGGGAGGTCTGGCCCTGACCGAGTGATGCCTGGATCTCAATATAAGCCGGTTCAGCAAGAAATGTACGGATCTCATTAAGACACCAGGAAAGGGAATCCGCGTCAATGGGTTTCAGCAGGTAATCAAGCGGATGGACACGGTAACCCTGCAGCGAATAGTCACGTTCCGAGGTAATAAAAATTAGAGGGATACGTTCTGCGATGCTGCGCAGTTTTTCAGCAGTTTCAATGCCATTTAAACCAGCCTTGTTCAGCATAATATCCATAAAAACTGCATGATAAAGGCCAGGGCGGAAGTGTTCTAAAAAATCCTCACCACTTTCATAGCAGTCAAAATCTGCTGTTTCGTTATATTTCTTAAAATTCTCCTGTATCAGGCGGATCAGATGTTCCTGATCCATAGCCAGATCTTCTACAATTGCAAAATGCATCAAGGCAGAAACCTCCATTATCTGTAAATATAAAGAAAAGCCAATGACCAATTTGGTCGAGGATTGACCGTTAACGTCGATGTGGTTTACAGAAATATCCCTATTTAGTATGATTATAATACAAAATTCTCCGAAGAAAAAGCAAATGACATGACAATGATGAAAAATGACGTGAAAACTTACGATACGTGGGCAGTACATGTGAATAATTAAAAGGCAGGTGGATCGATGGTACGGGTCGTGATATATGGAGAACATAAGGAAGAGACAGAGGGGCTGGAAGGGATGTTGCGCGCAATCCTGACGGAAAAACAAAGGTGGCCGGTCATCCATACCTATATTGGGAATTTGGAAAGCTATCTGCATTTTGTTCGGGGAAATCCATATCTGATCATGCTAGTTTCCGTGATGGGAAAGAAAGGGGCACAGACCGTTCGGAGGATCCGGGAAAATAATCCCGCCGCTTCTCTGATCTGGTTGTCAGATGAAGGAAATGCACTGGAGTTTTGGAAACTTCACGCAAATGCTTTTGGCCTCTTTCCACCCAGGAGGGAAAAACTGGAGGAATTTTTAACAGATTGTCTTTCGAGGACGGAAAGACAGGGAAGAATCGGGAAATTACAGGAGGAGCATTATGAGAAAACAATATAAACGCGTACTGGCGTCAGCAATGGCGGCAATTTTGATTTGGAATACGTGTGGATGGCAGGTCCCCGCTTTGGCGGCCAGTGTGGTGTATCAGGTTGAGGAGATCGAGCAGCTTCCGGAGGAAGTTTTATATCAGGAAGTACCGTATGGAACAAAGTATAAAGATCTGGAGCTTCCGGACAAATTGAAAATGCTTGTTTTGACAGAAGATGAAGAGACATGGGACGAGGAAGCGGATGACGGGGGGGGCTGGTAGTGCTGATATTGCTACTCCATCCCAGCTTCGGCGTATGGTTGATGAAGCCGAAACAGATGAACCTATCCGTAAAGCATCGCAGTCAGATGCGGATGAGACAATCAAAACAGCAACTTCGTCCGATGCAGATGATATTTATTTCGGCGAAGACTGGAAAGATGTTAAGATCCGCTGGGTGTTGTGCGAAAATCGCAGTGAAAAAGAAACATATGATGGAAAAACTCCGGGTATCTATGTATTCGATGCGGAGCTGAAAAATGACCGCTACGAACTTGTTAACGATTTTCTGCCACGCATCGAGGTGACCGTGCTTCCAGAAGAAAAGGGAGCGGAAATCACAGAATTTTTGCCGCTGGATGAGAATATCGCAGTTCAAAACCTGCCACTGGGCGCAAACGAAAACAATATTTTTCTGCCGGAAACGCTGAATGTGCGGACAGAAAAACAGAATGAGAGTGGGGAAGATGACGAAGCACCGTACCAGATTACCGGTGTGGCTTGGAAATTGGACGGGGAGCAGAGTGATTTCCCGGAGTTTCATGGCGGTATCTCTGAAAAAGATTACTTTGATAGATTCGATGAAAGCGGTGAACCCGTTGAGACATCCATGAAAACCTGGGCAGGCTACGCCGAGGAAAATAAGGAGTACAATGGCCGCGCATATGTGTATACACCTGTATTGCCGGAGTCTGCAGAGAAATTTGAAATAGCCGAAGTTGAACTGCCAAAGATTTATGTGTTGGTGGGAGATGCAGGGCTGGCGACGATGGCGCTGGGAGAGACCTGTGATCTGAATAATGATTATCTGTTGATCAACAGCACAAATGTAAGCAAGTTTGAAGGAAAGACAATTACTGGCACCTATAATCCGCAGGAGAGGCCTTCTAATTCTAAAGATGTCAAAGGCGGCATCATGATTGATAATGTTACTGTCAGCCTGACAATAGAGAACGTAAACATTGGTTATGATCATTCTGGCTGGGATCTGGCAGGTATTTATCTGGGCGGAAACGCAAAATTAAATCTGACTATAAAGGGGAAAAATACACTTTCCGGAGCAGATCAGGGAGCCGGAATTGAAGTTGGGGAAAAAGCAACCCTGGTGATCACCAGCGACAGTACAGGAACTCTGACTGCAACAGGAGGTGGATATGGAGCTGCCGGTATCGGTGGAAGAGGAGCCTTTATTTCTTCCGAGGGAGGTGGCACAAAAAATGAAGCCTATAAAACTGGTACCATTGAGATTTTGGGCGGTACGATCCAGGCAAAAGGCGGACGATACCAGATATACTCTGATTGTTTTGGCGGAGCAGGAATTGGAACAGGAGTACACGGCTGCGGAGGCAAAATTCGTATCCTTGGAGGAAAAAATATAGAAGCAACGAGTGGTATGAAAGATGGAGCAGGAATTGGTGGCGGATCGAATGGAATGGTGGATTTGATCCGAATTGGCGGGGCAGATACAGAAGGACCGACGGTAACAGCTTCTGCTTATAATACACAATTAGGTGCTGCAATTGGAACGGGATTAAACTCAACTGGCGGATTAAAATTGTCCTGTGGAACGATTGAAATTTTAAGTGGAGATGTAACAGCCAGTGGAAATATTGGATATGGAGCACTTTACGTTCATAATGGGAATATGTTTTCCGGTGGAAATGTCGAAATTTCAGATGAAGTGAATTTGAAATTAACGGAAGGAACCATAACACCTCGCGGTAATTGCACATTTGGTAAAAAAACATTTCGGATAACAGCCTATGATAATCAACTGGAGAATGGAGAATATGCAGCAAAAGTAAAGCTCTACAAAGAAACAGATACGGAGAAGCTTACTCCTGTTTTTGAAAAAAATACAACCATGACGGTATCTGCATTTCGGGGCACCATTCCAGATATAACAGAATGGATCGGTTCTTTCGGAAATATGCAGGTTGTTGTGGAACTGACGGCTTCTGAAGCAGGAACCTCCCAAAAGGTAGGAACAGCCCTCGTACAGAAAGGAAAGGATGAGACAGTTAATATTACGCTGGGAGAAAATGCGTATAAAAAAACGATGAATCTGACGGTTTATGACGGACGCCTGGAAGATGGAAAAAATTACACACTATCCGTGCAGGTGGGCGAAAGCAGCGAGAGTGGTATGCAGCCGGATCGTGTGACTTATTCAGCCAAAGCAGCGGCAAACCATCAGATCAAGGCAGGAAAAATCAGCTGGTATTCTTCTCTGACGGGAGATCAGCCGGTTCTGATTACAATTCAGGAAGAAGAAAGTAAAAATACCTATACGGTATCTGGAACCCTTTCATTAAATGCTGAGACTGAAGCAAATTTGACGCTTTCCATCTGGGAACCTCTGTATCCGGTACGCTTCCTGTTCTATTCACCACAGGTTCAAGATACAGATAAAGTGAGATTGAAAGCAAAAAGAGCAGATACATCTGGCTCAGGAACTCAGACAGAGTTAAACCGGGAACAGGGACAGTTTGCTTTTGATGGAAAACTGGTAAAAGATGCTGCGAATGAGAATTACGCAGTCGCAACGGCATATTTTCCGGCGGGAGAATATGAGTTTGATATTGAAACAGGAATAGCAGAACTTGGAGATTCGAAAGGAAGCTTTCAATTAAAACAGCAGACTGTTAAGGCTGATATGTCAGGAACGGATATCCGTGCGCTGAATGATATGCAAACATTAAGTGGAGAACTTGATCTTTCACAGGGCGATATTACATTTACGGAAGAAGCGGGAAATCTGGTTGTTTCTTATTACCAGAAAGGAGAAGGTTCGAATACGGCTGTTCTAAAAACAGTACGCGGTCAGTCCTATGATACATGGTATACCATTGTGACCAGTCAGACTAATACGGGGCATAGCCTGGTACTCACGAACACATCGTCAAATAAGGACGTGAATCTGGTACTGAAAAATGTAAATATCAAAGCAGTAGGAAATACAGCACCAATTCAGATCAATGGCAATTCCCGCGCTGCGGTCTATCTGGAAGGTTCCAACAGCGTATTGATCCAGAAAGGGGACAATGGCGATTCTCCGGCGGGAATCAGTGTGAGTAAGGATGCGAAGATCACAATTGACAGCAAAGCTGGTCAGGATGGTTCCATAGAGATCGTGAATAGGTCTACAGGAGATAGTGATGCTGCCATTGGTGGTTCAAAGAACCAGGATACGGGAACTGTTATCATCAATGGAGGAAGTGTCACAGCAAAACTTGAAAACTCTAATGGTGGTTATGGATCTGGCGCTGCAGCAATAGGTTCTTCTGCTGGAAAAAGTGTAAAACTAATACAAATTAATGGGGGAACAGTAACAGCAGCGACCAATGGCCGTGGTGCAGGAATTGGGACAGCAGTTGCAAGAAGTAACGATAGAAATGGAACAATTGTGATCAATGGGGGAACGATTGAAGCAACTTCATATCAGGGTGCCGGAATTGGAAGTGGTGTAGGTGTTTCAAAGCAGGTGGCCGTTGAAGAAAGAACCAAAACCAATATTGAAATTCATGGAGGATCGATTATCGCTGGATCCAGCAGTGGGGCATCAATTGGAAGTGGGGACGATGGTGCTGCTAATGTCATGATTGATGGAGGAACAATTGGCCTGAAGGGGACAAAGAGTTTACCAAGTCAATGTGCCGATATCGGAAAAGGGCAAAGCAATTCTTCTTATGCGATCACCAGTGTAATGGTAAAAGGTGGAAGTATTTATATGACCGATGTCAGAAGAAACCCTGTTTTGGCTGGATGGAAACAGAACGAAAATCAAGGATGGGAAAGAGAGCTTCCGACAGATGGGAAAGATTCAGCAGTTTACTATACAACAGCCGATCTGTCCACTGTATACGGAGCAAAAGGTAAGGTTGAAAATGCCAGTCTGCAGGATATTTCCTATGGGTTTGAGGACGTATATACCAATTCTCAAGGCAAAATCGGTATCTATCTTCCAGCCGCTGCTTCCGTAAAAGCAACCTTTGACGGCATTCACTATAACGGAAAAGTAGAAGCAGGAAGCGATAGCAATGTATTGGAACGTGATCTGACTACGATCAATTATAAAGAAGAACTGTTGAATAACAGTTCTCAGACCGTTTTGGAATTTGCCCAGTCAAAAGATGCTTCACAGTGGGCACCAATTCCCGTAGGCGGTTCTGCATCCCTGACAGACATTCTGGACGCTCAAGCGGATAATGCAACGGAGTTTTCTCTGTATGTCCGCAAACAGGGATCTGGTGAGGCAACTGAGATAAAGATCCCGGCAAGACCAGGAAAACCGAAGCAGGTAGACGACGTAATGCGCTCACATGACTATATTGCAGTGCTCAATTATAATGCTGCTTATGAATATGGAATTACAGATAGAGAATCCGAAGGTAGTACAGTTCGCTGGCAAGATTCAAGTTGCTTTGACGGGTTACAGGCAGCGCATACATACGATTTAGTGGTTCGTATAAAAGCAACAGAGAGCCAGTTTGCGTCAAAGCCAAGTGCTACAAAGACTGTGACAACCCAGGATGTTTTAAGGATTGCTGGAAGCGGTAACAAAGAATTCATAACAAGCGGAACCTATGGCCAGCCATTGAGCCAGGTTACAGTACGAATGGCAGATGGATATCAGGTTGTTAATGCCCATGATCAGCAGGTTTCTGGAACCTGGAACTGGAGCGAAACACAGTCTGAGGGGCTTTCTAAAGAGATTTATCCAGAGGTAAATGGAAAAAGTTATCGGGTACAATTTACGCCGGATCATAATCCAGCTGGATTATATGGATACTCTTTAGGAAAGAGTGTGAATCCGGATATTTCTCCGAAGAAGCTGACTGCTGTTCTTTCTTCATCCATTGAAAAGACTTATGACAACAGTTCAGAGATCCAGGTCAATGCTACGGTTGATACAGGAATGCCGGGACAGACACTTACTATCTCCGGTTTGAAAGGGAGATTTGAAGACGCAAATGTGGGAACAGATAAGAAAGTTACAATTGATCCTTCTGAAGTAAAGGTTGCAGCCGGTGAAAGGTCAACGAAACCGGAGAATTACCAGATCACATTCCCGGCTGAGACAACCGGCACGATCCTTCCGGCCCAGGGAACAGTCACTATTGATCCGAAGGAATGGCCTGGACAGAAAACATATGGGGATGACAGGTTCTTATTAACCGGAGTAGCTGAGTCAGGGGATGGAAACCTGATCTATACCAGCTCCGATGAATCAGTTCTCACAGTGGATGAACAGGGCATGGTAACCATCAAAGGCGCCGGTTCTGCAGAAATTCGTGTTTCAATGGCAAACGGAACCAACTATATTGGCACAAGTGCCCCGGCAACAGGGACTATACTAGTTGAAAAGGGTACAATTACCTTTACTTTGACTGCTGTAAACAGAAACAGTCAGACACAGACGCCGCAGACTGCCCTTGGAACCCATGAGGACAGCTATGATATTATTGCAAGCGCTGAGGGAGTTTATGATGACAGACTGAATGGAATGGTCACATTTTATGATCATGGAGAGCCATTTGCCAAAGCGCAGCTGACAGATGGAAAAGCAGTTACTCACTGGGTAAATCCAGGAGAACTATCACCAACCGCTGTAGGTCAGCATACGATGACGGCAGAATATGAACTCACAAATACAGAGAGCATAAATTATCAGAAACCAGATCCGGCAGCTTTTTCGTTTGAAATCGGTAAAGCCGATGAAAATGAGGTCCAGATCGTTGCTGTGAACGGAAAGGTTTATGGAGATGCACCATTTGATCTGGAAGTAAGCGGACAAAAAGGTACGGGAGCAGTAATCTATTCAGTGCCGGAAGATAACGGCGTTTTAGAATTGCCTGACAATCATGGCAGCGGTGTGAAGATCATTGGTGCTGGAACCGTCATGGTAACAGCCGCGATTGCTGGCGATGAGAAATATAATGGTACAACTGTTACAAGAAAGATCACCATTGGTAAAGCAGCTGCACCGCAGATCATCTGGCCAACTGCTTCCAGTGTAGAGGCGGGCAGTTCCTTAAGCGCAGCTGTTCTGACCGGAGGAAGCACGGAGTATGGAAGCTTTACCTGGAAAGATCCAGCGCTGCTGGCGGAAGCAGGAACACGCAGCTATGAAGTGGTATTTACACCCAATGAATGGACAGCTAAGAATTATGAGATCCGTCCAATGATCGGAGTTGTAGAACTTACAGCAGCGGTTCCAGCACCAGATAACAGGGACCATAACACAGCTGACAGAGATTCTTCCTCTGACCGTGATGCATCCTCTGCCGCAATCAGAAAAGATCAGATCAAGGGAAGGATCAGCAGTGATCGTGGCATCATAACCGGCGCAGCTAACAGCACGGCCAATGACGGTTACAGTCATTGGATGCAGGATGCATATGGCTGGTGGCTTCGTTTTGCGGATAACAGCTATCCGAAAGGCAAAAAACATGGTACATCCGGCATTGCGTATGCCTGGGAACTTATCAATGGCAATTGGTGGGCGTTTGACGAAAATGGTTATGCGAAGACTGGCTCGCTTAGGGATGAAACATTTGGCGGCTGGTTCTATATTGATCCCAAACGAGGCATGCAGATCGGCTGGGTTCTGATTGATGGCGTCTGGTACTATTTCCACCCGGTATCTGACGGAAGAAAGGGCATTATGTATGCCGGACAGAAAACACCAGACGGATACTATGTTGATGAAAACGGTGCATGGGATGGCAAAGAAAAATAAATCATCCGGAATATAAATGGTCGGAGGTGTGTATGAAAAGAGTTAAAATCCTGGTGTGTG
>ERZ838118.4544-NODE-4544-length-11917-cov-40.225932_pt1 | contig 11917 bp, 8 predicted proteins | sample MGYA00519863_ERZ838118 | MGnify/ENA primary metagenome ERZ838118 (study PRJEB31850, sample SAMEA3708827) | human gut metagenome | biome: human gut; feature: human-associated habitat; material: faeces | place: China | collected 2014 ...
GACCGTTGGGGTCGCTTAATTTGATTTTTGTCTAACTTTTGGGGTTCATTTCAAAACGACACAGCGCGTTTTTATTGTTTATTCCAACCCGATCTGCTGGGCGTATTCCTCCAGCAGCTCCCGCTCCAGGAAGGGGGTTTTCACGCCCTCACGGTCGCGGTAGGTCTCGTGGCCCTTGCCGATGACGGCGATCAGGTCGCCCTCCTGGGCGTGATCCACGGCGTAGTGGAGCGCGTCCAGACGGTCGGGGATCTCCACAAACTTGGCATCGGGGTTGCCCTTGTTCATGCCCACCCGGATATCGGCGAGGATGTCCTCGATCTTCTCAAAGCGGTTGTTGTCCTCGGTCAGGATGGAGAAATCCGCCATTTTGGCACAGGTCTCGCCCATGCCGTAGCGGCGCAGCTTGGAGCGGTTGCCGCCGCAGCCGAACACCACCACCAGCCGGTGGGGGTGATACGCCCGCAGGGTGGTGAGCAGGCTCTCGGTGGAGACCTCGTTGTGGGCGTAGTCCAGCAGGATGGTAAACTTTTTGCTGATGGGCACCAGCTCCACGCGGCCCTTGACCACGCACTTGCCCAGACCCTCGTGGATAGCGGCATCGGGCAGGCCCAGCACCTTGCCCACGGCCAGGGCGGCCAGCGCGTTGTAGACGCTGAACTCGCCGGGCATGTTCACCCTGACATCCATATTGTCTCTGCCGGAGACATGGAACGCCACGCCCAGAAAATCGTGGGTGCGCAGCAGCTCACAGCCCTCGGCGCGGTAGTCGGCCTTTTCACTGCGGCCATAGGTCACCAGCTTGCAGGTGTGGCCTTCCAGCAGGGCTTCGGTGTTCTCGTCATCGATGTTCACCACGCCCACATCACACCGCCGGAAGAGCTGCCCCTTCCAGCTGCGGTACTCCTCAAAGGTCTTGTGCTCACCGGGGCCGATGTGGTCGGGGGAGAGGTTGGTGAACACGCCGATATCATAGTGCACCCCCGCCACACGGTCCATCATCAGGCCCTGGCTGGACACCTCCATCAGGGCCACATCGCAGCCTGCGTCCAGAAACTGGCGGAAGGTCTTTTGCAGCTCGTAGCTCTCAGGGGTGGTGTTGGCGGTCTCCTGATGACGGCCCATGAAATAGATGCCGTTGGTGCCGATCATGCCGACCTTTTTCCCGGCAGCTTCCAGCACGCTCTTGATCATGTGGGTGGTGGTGGTCTTGCCCTTGGTACCGGTCACGCCGATCATGGTCATCTGGCGGGAGGGGTTGCCAAAGAGGTTGCCGCTCATCAGCGCCATGGCATAGCGGCTGCTCTCCACCTTGACCACGGTCACACCGGGCATGGCAGAAAGGTCGATGTCATGCTGGATGACCAGCACGCTCACGCCCTTGGCGGCGCAGTCCGCGGCAAACTCGTGGCTGTCACGCTGGGTGCCCACGATGCAGACAAAGGCAAGGCCCGGGGCCGCCTTCCTGCTGTCGTAGATGATGTCCTGCACTTCGGTATCCAGGCTGCCCTGCACCAGGGTAAAGGGCACGCCTTCCAGTAATTGTTCCAGCTTCATAACATTACACGCTCCTTATTGGGTCGTTTGGGTTGGGTCTGCATCGCCCGCCGCCGGGGTCGTTCCCTCAGCGGGGGTCGGCTGTACAGTCTGTCCGGCTTCGGGTCCTGCCGGGGCTGCGGCGGCATCCGTTGGTGTTTCAGCCGCAGCATCTGCGGCGGCATCGCCCTCTGCCGGGGCGGTGCCGTCTGCCGTTTCACCGGTCACACCTTCTCCGGCGGGTGTTTCCTCCACCGGTTCAGGCACGATGTAGCCGGAGGGCAGCTCCGGCTCACCCTGTGCAAAGGTGAACTTGCGGGTGCTGGACATGCTGATATGGGTGAAGTCCAGCTTTCCGGTGTCGGTCGCAGCACAGCCCTTGCCGTCCTCATTCAGCAGGACGTGCTTTGCCAGCTTGAGCTTATATTCCAGCTCGTTCAGGGTGCCCAGCCAGACGCTGATGCGGTCCTGATAGAGGAAGGCCATCTCGTCCACATCCGCAAACTCGATGCGGGTCACGTCGGCGCTCATGCCTGCGGCATCCAGCGCGGCCAGCAGGGTGTTCAGGCTTTCCAGCCGCTGGTCTGCCTCCTCCTCAACAGTGCCGGAGGCGCTGCTGTCGGCGGCGCTGTCCGGGATGCTGTCCGGGGTGCTGTCGGCCTTGGGCTCCGCCGCAAAGGTCAGCTGTTCGCCGGGCTCGGCAGAGACCGGTTCGCCGCCGTACAGGGTGGGCAGACCGGCAGGCTGAGCAGAATCCTTCTCCAGGATCTTCAGGCCGCCCGAGAGGGTCAGCCAGCCGGAGGAGGTCTGCATGGCCCAGGCAGGCCGGGCTTCTGTTACCCGCACCACCACGGTGCCGGGGTAATCCCGCTCCACCCGGATATCCTCCAGCATGGGGAACACCTTTTCCAGCGCGGCGGCTTTGCTGCCGGGGTCAAAGCTGAAGATATTCTCTTCCGGATGGACATCCAGCGCCTGCAGGATCTGGTCGCTGGTATAGCCGCCGGCCTCCTGCACCACACCGTCCGCTGTCTGCACCTGAATGGAGCTGATCTTGAACAGCATCGTCACGGTGAGGTAGACTCCCGCGCCGATGACGCAGAGCAGCATGACAAGGGCCGTGAGCCGCCGCATGAGCCTGCGCCGCCGGATGGCGGCCCGGGTCAGCTTCCGCTTTTTCCTGCCCTCCCGCCGGACGGGGTCACGCCGGGCGTTCTGCCCCTGCACCGGCCGCATCCGCTGGCCGTTACGGCTCTGGGCGTTCTGCGGGCGGCGCTGGGCGTTCCGGTTCTGGCCGCTGGCCGGGCGGCGGTTCCGCTGATTGCCCCCGGAGGTGCGCCGCTGGCCGTTCTGCCCGCCGGTGGGAAAAGTGATGCTGTTGTCCGGGTAGGAGCCGTAGTTCACCGTGCGCTCCGTGTACCGGCTGGGGCGGGGCGCATCGGGGTCATAATTGGGGTTCGTGATGGGGTGGCCGCCGGAGGAATATCCTGCGTACCCGCTGTACCCCAGGTCACTGCCAGCACCCGCGCTGCTGCGGCGCTGGGTGCTCTGCCCGCCGCGCCGGTCATCCCGGGCCTGATCGTAGGCCCGGCGGCGCTTGCGGTTCCGGCTGTTCCGGTCATTCTGCGGCATCCGGCTGCACCTCCTTTCCTCTGTTTTTTCCTTCCGTTACGGGGTCTTGACCAGCTTGAGCAGGGCATCCGCAATGCGGTCCAGGCTGTCGTCCACCGACAGGCTCCGGGCATTGCGGCCCATCTCAGCCAGCTTGCCGGGCTGGGCCAGCATCCCGGAAACGGTCTGCACCAGCTTTTCGCCGGTCAGGTCTTTTTCCTCAATGACCACAGCGGCACCGGCCTTCTGCAGCTCCATGGCGTTGTAATACTGGTGGTTCTCGGCCACGTTGGGGCTGGGGATGAGCACAGCGGCACGGCCCACAGCCTCCAGCTCGGCCAGTGTCAGGGCACCGGCGCGGCTGATGACAAGGTCCGCTGCGGCCAGCAGCTCGGGCATATTGTTGATGTATTCCTTCACTACAAGGCTCTCGCCGGGGGCAAAGCCCTTTTCCTTTTCCAGATCCCGGAACAGCTGCACGCCGTACTGGCCGGTGGCATGGAGATGGAGGACAGGCTTGTGGTTTTTCTGCTCCCATGCGCAGAGGTCGGCCACCACCTCGTTCACGCGGCGGGCACCCAGACTTCCGCCGAAGGAGAGGATCACGGTGCGGTCGCCCGCGCCCAGTTCGGCACGGATGGCTTCCCGGTTCTTCGCCTGGGTGAACACCTCAGGCCGGACGGGATTGCCCACCACGATGGTCTTTTCGGGTGCGCCCAGCTTTTCCACGGCGGCGGGCACAGCGGCAAACACGATGTCCACATCCGGGGCCAGCAGCTTGTTGGTCACGCCGGGAAAGGCGTTCTGCTCATGCAGGGCGGTCTTGATGCCCTGTCTGGCGGCGCAGCGCACCACCGGGCCGGACACATAGCCGCCGCAGCCAATGACCAGGTCGGGCTGGATGTCCTTCATCATCTTTTTGGCCTTGGGGCCGGAGAGTGCCAGATTCCACAGGGTAATGAGATTCCGCTTGATATTGTTCAGACTCAGCTTCCGCTGAAAGCCGGTGATCTCGATGTGATGGAAGGGATAGCCCGCCTGTGTGACCAGACGGTACTCCATGCCCTCCTTCCGGCCCGCAAAATGGATCTCGGCGGTGGGGTCGGCTTTTTTGATGGCTCCCGCAATGGCCAGAGCCGGGTTGATATGACCGGCAGTGCCGCCGGCTGCAATAAGTACACGCATCTTGGTTCCTCCTTACTGTTCTGTCTGCGCTCTGCGCGCGGTATCCAGCACAATGGTCTTTGCCTTGCGCTGGCGCTCCCGCTCGGCGTGGGCTTCCTCCCGTTCCAGACGGGCCCGTTCGCCGTTGCGTCCGATATTGACCATAACGCCCATCTCGGCCAGCAGCAGGATCAGACTGGTGCCGCCGGAGGAGAAGAAGGGCAGCGAAATGCCGGTGTTGGGCAGGGTGTTGGTGACAACGGCGATGTTGCAGAACACCTGCCAGGCGATCTGCGCCATGATGCCGATGCCCACCAGCGTGCAGAACCGGTTTTCGGCATGGAAAGCGATCCAGAAGCCCTGCACCAGAAAGAGGACGAACAGCACGATGACGATCACCGCGCCGACGAAGCCCAGCTCCTCGCACACGACACTGAAGATAAAGTCGTTGGTGCTCTCCGGCAGCCAGAGCTGCTTTTCGATGCTGTTGCCAAGGCCCAGCCCCGTGGCACCGCCTGAGCCGATGGCGTACAGGCTCTGCTTGGTCTGGCTGGTCATCCGGTCAAGATCCTGCGTCCAGCCGTCCAGACGGCTCTGCAGGTAGTCGATGGAGTCCACGTGCTTCAGCAAAGTCTCCAGCAGGAACAGCGCGGCACCGGCACAGCCCCAGGTAATGATGCCGCCGCTGCCGCCCAGCAGCAGGATGGTGCCCACGATGGCCGTGGTCAGCAGGATGCCCGACATGTGGGGCTCCAGCACCAGCAGGATCAGGACAGGCACCAGCCACAGGATGGGCCGGATGAGCTCCACCACGATGCTGTGGTAGACCCACTTGCGCAGGGGCAGCTCGCCGAATCTGACCTGCGGGGTCCTGGCGGCGATGTCTGCCGTGAGCAGGATCATCTCAAACTTTGCCACCTCGGAGGCCTGTAAGGTCAGGCCGCCAAAGCTGATCCACCGGCGGCAGCCGTTGATGGGGCTGCTGAACAGCACCAGCACCAGCAGGATCAGGCAGACGATATAGCCCAGCTTGACCATTCTGCGCAGGAAGCGGTGGTCAAAATAGGAGAACAGGAACATCATGCCCAGGCCCAGCACCGTGCAGAGCAGCTGGGATTTGATGTAATGGAAGCTGTCCCCAAAGCGGAGATAGCCCGTGGTATAGCTTGCACTGAACAGCATGACCAGCCCGAACACCATGATGATGGCCAGGGTCGCCATCCAGTTGAGCAGGATAGGCGGCCAAGGGCCGGGGTCCCGCTGAAAGACGGAAAACGGCTCTGCTTTTTTTCTGCGGAGTGTTGCCAAACTGCACCCCTCCTTAACTGATTTTTGCCAGCTGAACGGTCAGCGCCACGCCCAGCATGGCAATGACACAAAAGGTATAAAAGATCTGTTCCGCGCTCTGGCCCCGCAGCTCCAGCCAGCGGTGGAGCGGTGCCGAGCGGAACAGCTGCCTGCGGCCCCGGCTGGCCTTGCAGACCAGGATCTGCAGGGCCACCATGCCGCCCTCCAGCCAGAAGGGCAGGGTCAGCGGCAGGGTGAGGTCGGGCCAGCCGATGCACAGGGGCACGCACCCCAGCATCCCGGCCAGAAACAGGCTGCCCACGCTGCCCAGCCGCAGCTTTGCGGGCGGGAAGTTCCAGAGCAGGAAGGCCATCAGGGAACCGGCCAGTGCGGCGGGCAGAACGCCCAGCGGGAACCAGCCCAGCAGGGTCATCACCCCCATCAGGCCCAGCATGGCCGCAAAGGACGTGCCGCAGACGATGCCGTCCATGCCATCGGCAATGCGGGCACACTCGGCCAGTGCGACCAGCAGCCCTTCCCACAGCAGCGGGGCGGCAATGCCCAGATCGACATAGCCCACACCCGGCAGGGTGATCCCGGCTGCAAGGCAGCCTTTGGTTCCCAGCAGCACCAGCACCACGGCACCGGCAGCGATTTCCAACCCAAGGCGGGTGTGCCGCCGCAGGCCCAGCACGGAACGGCTGCGGATGCGGGCCAGATCCTCCAGCAGGCCCACGCCGCCAAAGAGCAGAGCCCCCAGCAGCGCTGTGAGCAGCCGGACCGAAAGCAAACTCTCGGCCCCCAGCAGCTCAGGCTGGGCCACACAGGCGGCAGTCCAGCCCACGCCCACAGCGGCCAGCACCCCCACCATCAGGCAGAGCCCGCCCATGGTGGGAGCCTGCGGCGGGCGCTCCGGCTCTTCCTCCGGTGCTTCCTGCCTGGGTGATGGTGTCTGCCGGGCCTTGGGCTCATCCCAGCGTCCCTGGAATGCCCGCAGCAGCGGCACCATCAGATTCCCGAGCGCCGCCGTGAGGAAGAACCCCAGCGTTGAGGCGGCGATCAAGGCGAAACGAATCATAGCTCGATGTTACTCCTTGTAAAAGATCTCCAGTACTTTTTCCAGTGCCATGCCGCGGCTGGCCTTGACCAGCAGGGCATCACCGGGCTGCATTTTCTGCAGCAGGGTCTCGGCGGCCTGAGCGTAGGTGTCGGCATGGAGGGTGGGCAGCCCCTTGGCAGCAGCCACCACGGCAATGCGCTTGGCCTGCTCGCCATAGGTGACGAGGTAGTCCACCTTGTTCTCCACGGCCTGACGGCCCACCTCCTCGTGGGCGGCGCGGCTGATATCGCCCAGCTCCAGCATATCGCCCAGCAGGGCAAAGCGGCGCTTGCAGGGATACTCCCTGAACATGGCCAGCGCGGCCTTCATGCTGTCGGGGTTGGCGTTGTAACAATCCTCAATGACATCCACGCCTCTGACGTGCACCACCTTCTGGCGCATTCCGGTCTGCTCAAAGTCGGCCAGACCGGCAATGACCCGGCGGGCATCCAGCCCCAGACGGGTGGCGGCGCAGTAGGCAGCCAGTGCGTTGGCCACGTTGTGCCGGCCCATGGCGGGGATCTTTACGAGGAAAGTCCCCTCCTCGTGATCCTCCAGCACAAAGCTCATGCCCTTTTCATCCTGCTGGATGGACAGGGCACAGACATCGGCATTCTCATCGCCCAGGCTGAACCAGACCGGGCGGACATGGTCGGGCAGGACGGCCTTGCGCAGGAAGGGGTCGTCCCCGTTCAGCACCAGCGGAGCACCCTCCGGCAGACCGGCGCAGATCTCCAGCTTTGCCTTGCAGATGTTCTCCTGACTGCCCAGGTTGCCGATGTGGGACACACCGATGCAGGTGATGATGCCTACATCCGGGCGGGCGCACTTGCTCAGGCGCTCGATCTCTCCGGCGTGGCTCATTCCCATCTCCACCACGGCGTACTGGGTCTCCTTGCCGATGCGGAACATGGTGCGGGGCAGGCCCAGCTCATTGTTCTGGTTGCCCTCGGTCTTGATGGTATTGCCAAAGCCTGCAATGGCGGCATAGGTCATCTGCTTGGTGGTGGTCTTGCCCACGCTGCCGGTCACGCCCACCACTTTGGGGTGGAACTGGCTGCGGTAGTTGGCCCCCAGCACCATCATGGCGTGGTAGCTGTCCGGGCAGATCACGCTCTTCTCCTCCGGCACGCCTTCCACGGGGTGGTTCAGCACCACGCAGAGCGCGCCGTTTTCCAGCGCCTTGGCGGCAAAATCATGGCCGTCGAATTTTTCGCCCGGGAACGCCACAAAGATGCACCCGGGGCAGACCTCACGGCTGTCGGTGGTCACCAGCGTGACCGGGGTCTCGCACTGGGCCAGCGCGTTGACGGCCAGGCCCTCCAACAGGATGTTTGCTGCAATTGCTTCCATACTCTCATTCCCCTTTATCCACAGATCAGATGTACGATGGTTCCCCGCTGGACGCTGGAGCCGGGTGCCTCGCTCTGGCTCTGGACCGTGCCGGAGCCTTCGACTGTGCAGTTGAGCCCTGCTGCGTTCAGCATCTGCCGGGCAAAGTCCGCGCTCTTGCCGGTCACGTCCGGCACCTCGGCGTGTTTGCCCTCATAGGTATCGGTATACAGATAAACGGTGGTGCCGTAGGGCACCTCTGCCCCCGCGCGGGGGTACTGGTAGGTGACAAGGGCGGCGGTCTGGTCGGATTCGCTCTCGGCCAGGTGATGCTTCAAGCCCTTGATGTTCAGCTGCACCTGCGCGTTGCTCCACTCCTTGCCCGTCAGGTTGGGCACCTTGACGGTGGTGCCGCTGCGATCCACGCCGTCGGTGGCGATGCCCAGATAGGGCGCGATCTCGCTGATGATGTTGCCCACCACCGGAGCCGCCAGAATGGAGGAATAGTCGGTGCGGGCATTGTTGGGGTCGTCCAGCATGACATAGACCAGGATCTCCGGGTCGTTGGCGGGCAGGACAGCCGCAAAGGATGCCACCTTCTTGTAGTCGCCGTCGGCGCGGCGGTCCATGTTCAGCTGCTCGGAAGTACCGGATTTGCCGCCGATGCGGTAGCCTGCAACGTAAGCGTTGCCGCCGCCGCCCTGGGTGCCGTCGCCCACCTCAAACTCCATGATCTGGCGGATGGTCTCGCTGGCGCTCTCGCTGATGACCTGGCGGCGGATGTTGGTGCCGATCTCCTGCACCACATTGCCGTTCTGGTCCGTGATCTTATCCACCACATGGGGGGTAACCAGATAGCCGCCGTTGACTGCCGCCGAGATGGCGGTACACACCTGCAGCGGGGTCACGGCCATGGCCTGACCGAAGGCGGAGGAGGCCAGCTCCACCTCGCCCAGACGGCTCTTGCTGTAATACTGCATGAAGCTGGTCTCATTGGGCAGATCCACACCGGTGCGCTCGGTAAATCCGAAGGCATCAAAGTAATCATAGAACAGGCTGGAGCCCACACGCTGGCCCAGCTGGATGAAGTAGATGTTGCAGCTGTTGCGCAGGGCCTCAGCCAGATTCTGGGCCCCGTGCGCCTTTCTGCCGGCGCAGTGGTAGGTCTGCTTTGCCACGCTGTAAGCACCGGAGCAGTTCAGGGTGGTGTAATAGGTCGCCTTGCCGCTGTCCACACCCATGGCGGCGGTGATGACCTTGAACACGCTTCCGGGGTAGTACAGCTCGGTGATGGTCTTGTTCTTCCACTGGATATCCCGGTAGGTGCCGGTGTAGTCGGCCTCCTCATCCACGATCTTCTGGCCGTTCTCGTCCCGCAGGTAGTTGCCGTTCTCGTCTTTTTTGTAGATAGTGTACAGCTCCGGCTCAGCCTGCACCTGCTCCGTCAGGTAGGCCAGATTGGCGCTGAAATCCTGTGGGTCATTGGGGTCAAAGTCCGGCTTGGAGGCCATGGCAAGGATGGCACCGGTCTTGACGTTCATCACAATGGCGCAGCCGCGGTTCTCAACGGTGTTGGCCGCCACGGCCTCGTTCAGGTAGCGCTCCACCACCTCCTGAATGTTCACGTCCAGCGAGAGCACCAGATTGGAGCCGTCCTTGGCGGCGTAGGTGGTGGCGTTTTCATCGGCAATGGCGTTGCCGTAGGCGTTGCGCAGGGTGATGGTGCGGCCATTCACACCGGCCAGCGTGGACTCATAGGAGTTTTCCAGACCGTACACGCCCTGACCATCCGCGTTGCAGAAGCCCAGCACGGCGGCGGCAAAGCGGCCATAGGGGTAATCCCGCTGGAAGCCCTTGGAGGCCGACACCGACACCCGTCCCTTGCGGACAGTGGGGGTGCCGTCGTCGCTCTCCTGCTGGCCCAGACCCAGCTTGGCCAGGATCTTTTCCAGCGCACCGGCGGATTTTCCGCTCTTGCTGTGGGCCTTGTTGTAGGTCTTGACGTATTCCTCAATGGAGAGCTTGATGGCGTTGTTGACCTTGGTGGCCAGCACCTGATAGGAGCTTTCGTTTTGGGAGAGGGCATCGCAGACCGCCTGATACTGGGTCTGGTACTCTGCCGAAGCGGTGTCCACGCTGTCCAGACTCTCGCCATCGCCCGAAAGCAGGCGCAGGGTGATCTGGGTGCAGACCTCCTTCATGGCGGCCTCATCGATGGTGCGGGTCTCCGCCTTGGTGTCCTGATCAGTGGTGGTGGTATACAGGGCCGTGCTGTAAGAGGGGTCGGCCCAGATGGTCCAGACTACGCTGGTGGAGGCCAGCGTGATGCCGCTGGTGTCGTAGATCTCACCGCGGGTGGCCTGAATGGTGCTGTCCAGCAGCTGCTGCTCGGCGGCGTACTGGCGGTAGGTGGCACCGTCGCGGATCTGGATCTTGTACAGGCTGTAGATCACGGTCAGCGCGGCGGCCACCACAAGAAGCACGGCGGCACCAAAGCTGATATGACGCAGCCGGGCACTGAGCCGTGCGTGCGGGTCCGCACCGCGGCGGCGGGCACTGTTCTTTTTGGGATTGGAGGATGGTGTTTGCATTGCGTACTCCCGAAGAAAACCGAAAAAGCGTGCGCTGCCGCACGCTTTTCGTTGTTTGGTTTATTTTGCCGTTCTGACAGAGGCAAGAATGGTCATTGCCCCATCGTGGAGCAGATCCGACCACTGCCGCACAGCGGATGCCTTGCGCACCAGAACGCTGCCCTCATCCAGCCGGATGTAGGTAATCTGGCTCTGGTCGATCTTCATCAGCCCCAGGCGTGTGGCGGTCTCCTCAACACTTGTGATGTTGGTGCGGCTGTTCAGGGCACTGTTGTAGTATGTATACTGGCTCTGCTCGCTCACAAGCTCTGCCTTGGCGCTCTGGATCTGAGAATTCAGCTCCACCAGCTGTGCCTCGCTCCACAGCAGGCTCACCGCAAAGCCCACCAGCAAAGCCGCGCCCACCAGCTGCAGCGCGTGCTGCATGGCGGCCCGCACGGGGTTCAGCCGCTTTTTGCCGCCCTTTTCTACCCGCAGCGGGACTTTGGGCTGTGCCTGCGGCGCTCTTCTGCGCCGAACCTCTGTCATATCGTATGCTGCCTGACCCATGGTGATCTCCTCCTCACATCTCCGGGGCTTTGCCGCCCTCAGATCTTTTCCAAAACCCGCAGGTGGGCCGAGCGGCTGCGCCGGTTCTCTTCCAGCTCCTGCGTGTTGGCTTCAATGGGTTTGCGTGTGATCAGCTTTGCCTTGGCTTTGCCGCCGCAGACGCACACCGGGAACTCCGGCGGGCAAGTGCAGGCGGTGGACCAGCGGCGGAACTTGTTTTTGACCAGCCGGTCCTCCAGCGAGTGGAAGGTGATCACGCAAAGTCTTCCACCCGGTGCGAGATGCGCAAAAATGGTATCCAGCCCCTCTTCCAGTGCGTCCAGCTCATGGTTTACCGCAATGCGCAGCGCCTGGAAGGTGCGGCGGGAGGGGTTTTTGTTCTTCCGGCGCTCCGCCGGGGGCATGGCGCTGGCCACGATATCCGCCAGCTGCAATGTCGTTTCAATGGGGGCAGTTTCCCGGGCTTCCACGATCCTGCCCGCGATCTGCCAGGCGAAGGGCTCCTCGCCGTAATCCCGCAGGATGCGGGCCAGCTCCTCCCGGCTCTCGCTGTTCACGAGATCGGCGGCCGTCTCGCCCTCCTGGCTCATCCGCATGTCCAGCGGGGCATCCGCCCGGTAGGAAAAGCCCCGGGCCGCGTCATCCAGCTGATGGCTGGACACGCCCAGATCCAGCAGCGCGCCGTTGATCGTTTCAATGCCCAGCTGCTCCAGAGCTTGTCCGGCATAGCGGAAGTTGATCTGCACCA
>ERZ838118.4546-NODE-4546-length-11912-cov-3.741334_pt1 | contig 11912 bp, 10 predicted proteins | sample MGYA00519863_ERZ838118 | MGnify/ENA primary metagenome ERZ838118 (study PRJEB31850, sample SAMEA3708827) | human gut metagenome | biome: human gut; feature: human-associated habitat; material: faeces | place: China | collected 2014 ...
GCCGAAGCGCACCGCCCGCAAGTATAAGCCGAATATTTCTTCATCCGCGCGGGATGATCGCCTGCGCAACATTCTCGAGCGTGTTCAGGTCGAGCACGTTGATCTGATCCGAACCGACGACATAGAAGTAGTCGCCGATATAGAGGCCGCGGTTATTCCCGTCCCACTGCGAGACGGAGATCTCCTTGCGCAGCGTGAAGCCGTCATCCGCCGAATAGCCATAGACGAGATAGCTGTTTTCCGCCGGGAAGGCGATGATGTCCTTGCCGCTGTCGACCAGAATGGCCTTGTGGTTGTTCAGCGCCTCGCTGTAGTCAGCGTCAATGGCCTGCGTGTGCAGATCGTGCAGCTTCGCGGGATCGGACGTGTCGATCATGACGAGCTTCATACCGTCCACGGTCGTGTTCGCGCCGACCGACTGCGTCTCCATACCGAGACCGAACAACAGCCCGTCCGACCAGATGTGCAGATAGTCCGAGTAGCCACTGAGCTTGAGCTCACCGACGACCTTCGGATTCGTCGGCTCGGTCAGATCGACCGCAAAGACCGGGTCGGTCTGGCGGTAAGTGCACAGATAGCCGTAATCGCCGTCAAAGCGCGCGGAGAACACCTGCTCTCCTTCCGCAAGACCGGTCACGCTGCCGACGGTCTTGAGCGAGGCGTCGAGCACATAGACATCGTTGCGCGTCTGCATGCCGTCTTCGTCCGCCTTCGTGTTTTCAAAGTCGTGCTTCTCGTCGCGGTAGACACTGTAGGAATAGGTCTGCTCGGTCGTGGCCATGCGCAGATAACCATCACGCTCGTCGAGCGAGAACTGATTATTGAGCGCACCGGGCACCGCGCCGTTGGCGGCAAAGGTGAGCTTGCCGTCCGCGATCGCGAAGCGGTTGACGACCGTGTTCACACTTGAGGTATAGTCCGTGACGGTATAGCTGCCGTCCTTATAGGTCTTGCCCGCACCGTCATCGTAGATGCTCGCGCACAGGTAGAGATTATCCTTGTTCATATACACATTGTCGCCGCCGCCGAGCACAGACTGGCTCGACAGCCGCTCGCCGGAGGCGATGTCATACGACGCCGCGACCGCATAGGTCATCGAATTGCCATCCGGCATGAGGCCGATGCTGCCGCAGGGCACGACCGTCGCCGCGTCTCCATCGTACAGCCGGGGGGCAAACGTTGTCTCATCGCCCTTTTCGGGGTTCGCGGGGTAATACGACGAGCACAGGTAGAGCACGCCATCGATCATGCGCGAGGCGATCTTGTAGCCGTCCTGCCCGAACGACTTGACAAGCGCCGGCACGGCCGGATCGGTCACGTCGTAGATATCGACTGCGACGTAATCCTGGCCGAACCCGGTCACCGTGTCATCCGCGCTGCCCGTATCCGTCCAGTCGGAATAGGCTGAGACAACAACTGCACGGCTGCCTGACAGATACAGCTCCGTCGGCAGTTTTTCCTGCGTGTGCGCCAGGCCGTCCTCCGTCGTCGTCTGCTCCCAGTCCTGACCGACAAAGACGTTGGACACGTCCGTAACATCCTTGCCGTCAGCCTGCATGACAATCATCTCGCTGCCGCGCAGAATGTAAATATACTTGCCGTCCGTCTTGACGATGTCGCCCTCGTCTACGCCCTCGACCTGCACGTTCGTGCCGGAGTAGAACGTGCCCTCCGAGCCCTCACCGGCAGCGCCTGCACCGTTGGGCTCAGACGAGTCCGCGCCGGTGTTGAGCAGCGTGTTGCGCTCGGCGATCGCCTTTTGCGCGTCGGTAAGTGCGGAATAGACCTCACTATAGCTTTTGGCGAATGTCAGGCCGCCGGCCGTCACCGTCTTGTCGGGCTGCCCGCCGCGGTCACATGCGCTCAGCAGCGCAAGCGACAGGCACAGCACCAGAATTCCGGAAAGAATTTTTTTCATAGTACACCTCTCGATCCTTCGATGGTTTCAACGGTATTGTACAGGATTCGACGCGCATGGTCAAGAAATGTTCCGAAAAAACGGAAGGCCGCCCACAGGCGGTCTCCCGTTCGGTTTCCGTATCTGTTTTATGCGCCGAGGTACGCCGCACGCACCGCGTCGTTGCTCAGCAGCTCCTTGCCGCTGCCGGTCAGCGTGATGCGGCCGGTCTCGAGCACGTAGCCGACGTCGGCGATCTTGAGCGCCATGTTCGCATTCTGCTCGATGAGCAGGATGGTCACGCCCTGCTTGTTGATCTCCTGAATGATGGAGAAAATATCGCGCACGACCAGCGGCGCGAGACCGAGCGACGGCTCGTCCATCATCAGCAGCTTCGGGCGGCTCATGAGCGCACGGCCGACCGCGAGCATCTGCTGCTCGCCGCCGGAGAGCGTGCCGCCGGCCTGCCAGCTGCGCTCCTTCAGGCGCGGGAACAGGCTGTACACCCACTCGATGTCCGCGGACAGATCGTCCTTGCGCAGATATGCGCCGATCTTGAGGTTTTCCAGCACGGTCATGTCGGGGAAGATGCGCCGTCCCTCCGGCACAAGCGTGACGCCCTGCGTCACGATCTGCGTCGGATCTTTGCCGGTGATATCCTCACCCGCAAACAGGATCTTGCCGCCGCTCGGCTTGACGAGGCCGGAGATCGTGCGCAGCGTGGAGCTCTTGCCGGCGCCGTTGGAGCCGATGAGCGTGACGATCTGCCCCTCCTGCACTTCGAACGAGATGCCCTTGACGGCCTCGATGCCGCCGTAATTGACCTGCAGGTCTTCAATTTTCAGAATCCGTTCACTCATCTTCCACAACCCCCAGATAGGCATCGATCACGTGCTGATTGTTCTGGATCTCCTGCGGGACACCCTGCGCGATCTCGCTGCCGAAGTCGATGACGTAGATATAATCGGAGATGCGCATGACCAGATCCATGTGGTGCTCGATCAGGAAGATCGTCAGGTCGTACTTGTCGCGTAGCTCGTGGATGAACGCCGCGAGCTCGAGCGTCTCCTGCGGGTTCATGCCGGCCGCCGGCTCGTCGAGCAGCAGCAGCTTCGGATCGGTCGCCAGCGCGCGGGCGATCTCGAGCCGGCGCTGGATACCGTAGGGAAGGCTCGTGGCAATGTCGTCCTTATACTTTTCCAGTCCCTGCTCTGCGAGCAGCGCCATGGTCTCGTCGCGCATACGCTTTTCTTCCTTGGCATTGCCGCGGAAGGTAGCGGAAAAAACGTTCTGCCTGGCGCGCATATGCTTTGCCACGAGCACGTTTTCAAACACCGTCATGCTCTTCCACAGGCGGATGTTCTGGAACGTGCGCGCGATGCCGAGCTGCGTGATCTTATCCGGCGTCGGCGAGAGGATCTTGCCCGTGCGTGCCAGCGGGTCGCGCAGGAGCATCTGCTCTTTCGTCTCGTCGCCGGGATCGTATTGGCTTGTATAGAGCAGCGGGTTTTCGCCCTTATAGAGCTTTTTCATCTTGCCGGTCGGATGGTTGCGGACCATTGGCTCGTCAAGGAATTTGACGAGGCCGTTCGTCGGCTCGTACACGCCGGTGATGCAGTTGAAGGCCGTGGTCTTTCCGGCGCCGTTCGGGCCGATGAGCGCCACGATCTGCCCCTCGGGAATGTGCAGCGAGAGGTTGTTGACGGCGACGACGCCGCCGAACTGCATCGTGATATTCTCCACGCTGAGGATGTCCTTACGCATCTGCTTTACCCTCCTCAACTACGTTCTTTTTTGCCTTTTTCGCTCGCTTGCCAAACAGATCCGGCAGCTCGCGCTCGCCCATGATGCCCTTGCGGAAGAAGAGCACGACGATCATGATGATGACCGAGAACACGACCATGCGGAAGCCGTTGCGCAGCAGCGGCACCTTAAACGCGCCGATATACGCCTCGTTGTCCAGGAAGCGCAGCCACCACTCGGAGCAGGCAATGTACAGGAAGGAGGCGATGCAGCTGCCGGAGACCGAGCCGATGCCGCCGATGACGACGATGAGCAGGATCTCATAGGTCATGGCCGAGGTGAATACCTTGGCCTGCACGGTCGTTGCGAACATCGCAAAGAGCGCGCCGGACACGCCCGCGAAAAACGAGCTGATGACAAAGGACAGGCTCTTGTGCTTTTCGAGGTTCACGCCCATGGCCTCCGCCGCGATCTCATCATCGCGGATGGCCTTGAACGCGCGGCCGTAGGAGGAGTTGATGAGCAGGACGATGATGAAGATGCACCCGCCGGCAAGCAAGATCGGCATGACCGCGCTCAGGCGGAAGAGCACCTTGCCGGAAGCGTTCGTGATGTTGAAGTCGGCAAACGTCGGATAGCCCTTGAGGATGTTCGCGCCGTTGGTGACCTTGCCGAGCGCCTGCCATTGGAAGATGGCGCGCAGGATCTCGGCAAAGCCGAGCGTAGCGATGGCCAGATAGTCGCTCTTGAGGCGCAGCACCGGCAGACCGATCAGATACGCAAAGAGCGCTGCGACCAGACCCGCAAAGATGATGGCGACCAGTACGCCGAGCACCAGGCTCACGCCGCCGCCGAAGCCGCTGGCGCCGAACAGGTGCTGGAACATCTCCTGAAACGAGAAGTGGACGCTCGACCCGCCGAAGAGGTAATACACGCCCTCGCGCGCGGCATCCGGGATCATAAAGATCGCGTAGGCATACGCGCCGAGCAGCATGAAGCCCGCCTGACCGAGCGAGAACAAGCCTGTAAAGCCGTTGAGCAGGTTCATGGACACGGCGACGAGCGAGTACACCGCGCCCTTTTTGATGACCGTAAAGAGCAGAGAGCCGGGAGACATGACGTTTTCCAGCACCATCGTTATGAGCGTGAGCGCGAGCACGATGGCGAAGGTGATCCAGTTGCCGCGGCTCGCCTGTTTGTCTTTCGCTTTCAGCACAGTGATCCCCCCTCTCAGACTTTGTCCGTGGCCTTTTCACCGAACAGGCCGGTGGGCTTGACCACGAGGATAACGATCAGCAGCGCGAACGTGAACGCATCGGAGAACACCGTCATGCTGGTGCCCTTGATGAGCGTCTCGCAGATGCCGATGATGAACGCGCCGATCACGGCGCCGGGGATCGAGCCGATGCCGCCGAACACCGCAGCGACGAACGCCTTCAGACCCGGCATGGCGCCGGAGGTCGGGATGACGGTCGGGTAATTCGTGAAGTACAGCAGCGAGCCGACAGCGGCAAGGAACGAGCCGATGATAAACGTCACGGAGATGACCTTATTGATCTGGATGCCCATGAGCTGGCTGGTCTCGAAGTCCTTTGCGACCGCGCGCATGGCCATGCCGATCTTGGTGTGGTTGATGAGCCACTGCAGCAGCAGCACGAGCACGAGCACGAGCACGGGCGTGACGACCGTGACCACGTGCGTGGTCGCGCCGAGGATCGTGACCGTGTCGGACACGAACGGCAGCGACGGATATGTCTGCGGCTGGCCGCCGGTGGCGTAGAGCGCCACGTTCTGCAGCAGGTAACTCACGCCGATGGCCGAGATCATGACCGACATACGCGGCGCGCTGCGAAGCGGCTTATAGGCCGCGCGCTCGATGACGAAGCCGAGCAGCACCGTCAGCACGAGCATGAGCGGAATGGACACATACACCGGCAGCGACGCGCACATGAACACCATCATCAGACCGGCGCACATGAACACATCACCGTGGGCGAAGTTGATCAGGCGCAGGATGCCGTAGACCATCGTGTAGCCGATGGCGATGAGCGCATACTGGCCGCCCAGCGAAATGCCGGATAACATTTGAGCGACAAAAAATTCCATTTGTTTCCCTCTCTCTATCGTTTGCAAGGCGGAGCTTGAGCCGCCGCGAAAAACGCGGAGCCTCCGCGGCTTTCGCAGCCGCTCAAAATCCCAAAAGGGGGAGCCGAAGCTCCCCCCGGGTTCTTTGAGTCTCAGACGAGATCAGAGGCTCAGGAAGCCTTCTGCTGCGTCACGAACGTCCACGCGCCGGCAGCGGCGTCGATGGTCTTGATGTAAGCAGTGTCGCGGATCGCGTCGCCGGTATCGTCAAACGCGATGTGGCCGGAAACGCCGTCATAGGTCACGCCGGGCAGCGCTTCCATGACCTTGGCCGGGTCGGTAGAGCCGGCGGCCTTGAGCGCCTCGAGCGCGACATAGTAAACGTCATAGCCCATGGCCGTCACAGCAGAGACGGTATCGTCGCCGCCGTTGGTGGTCTTGGCATCGGCATTGCCGTTGATGTAGGCCTTGATGCCGTCATCGAACTTCTGGTTGCCGCCTTCGGCATAGAAGGTGGAAACGAAGACCTTGACGTCCTTGCCCTTGGCAGCCTGCAGGACCATGTTGTCATCCCACGTATCGGAGCCGAGCATCGGCAGCGAGATGTTCAGGGAAGCCGCCTGGTTGACGATCTGCGTGGAGTAGGCGATGGAGACAGGCGCGAAGATGACGTCGCAGCCCTGATCCTTGGCCTTGTTCAGGTAGGAGCTGAAGTCGGAGTTGTCCTTCGGGAAGGAGTCGGTCACGACGGTGCCGCCGGCCTTCTCAAACGCCTGCTTGAAGAAGGTGACCAGACCCTGGTCATACTCGTTGCCGTTCTCACCGAGGCAGTAGGCCTTCACAGCCTTGAGCTCCTTGGCGGCATAGTTGGCAAGAACCGTGCCCTGGAACGGGTCGAGGAAGCAGATACGGAAGTAGTGGCTGTTGCCGGCCGTGACGTTCGGGTTCGTGCACGTCACGCCGATGGCCGGGATGCCGGCCTGCTTGAACGTGTCGGACGCGGCGATGGACACGCCGGAGCCGTAGGAGCCGAGCACGAGCGAAACCTTCTCGTTGACGAGCTTGGAAGCCGCCGAGACAGCCTTGGCGGAGTCGGAGCCGTTGTCGGAGTAGACGAGCTCGACCTTGTAGGTCTCGCCGCCGATCTCGACGGTCGGGGTCTCCTGGTTGGCATACTGCATGCCGAGCATTTCCTTCTTGCCGCCGGCGCCGGAGTCGCCGCTGGCAGGCTCGAACACGCCGATCTTCACGACCTTGTCGCCGCCGGCCGAGTCACCGCCGCCACCGCAGGCGCACAGAGCAAACACCATGACCAACGCGAGCAGCAAAGCAATCGCTTTCTTCATTGTTATTCCTCCATTCTTTTCTTTCCAGGCGATGTCCATGCAAGACGAACATTTGTCCTTGAAACGAATATGCATGAATTATACTATCGTTTGGGCAAAAATGCAATATCAATTTCACGAAATATTCATATTATTTTTTTGAAATGTTCACGGACAGGGGTATCGCCGCATTTACAGCACGAACGGGCTCGCGCGCCAGTCGCCGCCGCAGCGGCGTTCCTCCCGTGCCGGGCAGCCGAGCACATAGAGATCGTGCGCATCCGCCGTCAGCGCAAAGATCTCCCCCGCCGGGCCCGGCAGACTGCGGCCGGCGGCAGGCTTTGTGATGACCGGCACCGACGCGCGCATGTCGATCGCGCGCAGCAGCTCCCTGCCCTGCGCACCGATGGCCAGCACCCGCGCATACGGCGGCGTGCCGCCGTCCATGCCGGCGGTCACGCCCAGTGCCGCGCACATCGTCATACGCCGGATACGTGCGAGCGCGTAGCGCTTGGACTTTGCCGCCGCCAGCACGCCGTCAAGCGTCGGCTCTTCGTGCGCGGCGCGGTACAGGCTGTTGCCGAGCCCCTCGGTCGCACCGGGCAGCGCATTATAGACTGTCTGCGGCAGCATCCGCAGCCGCGACAGCAGCGCGCTCTCAAGTGCCTCCGGCAGTACAGGACCGCGTCCGCGCGTCTTTTCCCGGGCAAAGATCTCCGCCGCCGCCCGCGGCAGAAACGCGGACACATCCTCCCCTGCGCCGATGCGCATGCGCAGCTCGGACGCCGAGCGGATGTTTCCCTCCGCGAAGCGGTCGTGCTGCGCGCCGGTGCGCAGGACCGTCAGCGGGTGCAGCTCCAGCCGCTGGTCGTAGATCGCCTTGAGATACTCCACGGCGAGGATGTTGTTCGGCGCCTGCAGCAGCTCTGCGAGCGCGCCCACGCGCCGCGCGACAGCCTGCTGGCGCGCCGCCGCAAAGGGAATGCCGCTGCGCAGCTCCGCGCGCAGATCCTCGCCCAGCAGCGGATCGAGCAGCGCCTCCGCCACCCGCTGCAGCGGATCAAGCTCGCCGCACTCGCTGCCGAAGCTCAGATGCGTCACGACGCCGAGACTGCCCAGCAGTCCCACAGCGCCGCGCGCAAAGCCCTCCGCCGACGACAGTGACCACGGCAGCGGCAGCTCCAGCACCAGATCCGCCCCGCAGCGCACGGCTGCCTCCGCGCGCGCGAACTTGGAATATACCGCCGGACTGCCGCGCTGCACAAAGTCGCCCGACATGACGCACACGACCGGGCACACCGCGCCGAGCTGCGCGCGTGTCTGCTCGATGAGCCGCGCATGCCCGTTATGAAACGGGTTATATTCGGCCACAATACCGATGACATTGCCCATTTTTGCACCTTCTTTCGAAAAATACTTGCGTTTTCCTACGAAATGATTACAATAAGAGTGTTTGGTATCATAATACTTTGATTTTGCAGGAATTACAATATTTAATACGAGAAAGGAATCTAAGTATGAAAATTCTTGTCATCAATGCCGGCAGCTCGTCGCTGAAATATCAGCTGATCGACATGGAGACCGAGCACCTTCTGGCCAAGGGCCTTTGCGAGCGCATCGGTATCGACGGTCACCTGAAGCACACCCCGCTCATCGGCGGCAAGCCCGTCTTTGACGAAGACCTGCCGATGCCCACCCACTCCGAGGCCATTGCCGCGGTCATCGACAAGCTGACCAGCGCCGAGTACGGTGTGGTCACCTCCATGAAGGAGATCGACGCCGTCGGCCACCGTGTCGTCCACGGCGGTGAGAAGTTCGCCTGCTCCGTCAAGATCGACGACGCCGTCATGACCGCGCTCGAAGAGTGCACGCCGTTTGCGCCGCTGCACAACCCCGCCAACATCACCGGCATCAACGCCTGCCGCGCCGTCATGGGCGACGATGTGCCGATGGTCGCCGTGTTCGACACCGCGTTCCACCAGACCATGCCCGGCAAGGCCTATATGTATGCCATTCCTTATGAATACTACCAGAACGACGGCATCCGCCGCTACGGCTTCCACGGCACGAGCCACCGCTACGTGTCCGCCCGCTGCGCCGAGCTCATGGGCAAGCCCATCGAAGAGCTCAAGCTCATCTCCTGCCACATGGGCAACGGCAGCTCCATCTGCGCGATCGACGGCGGCAAGTGCGTCGACACGTCCATGGGCTTCACCCCGCTGGTCGGTCTGCCGATGGGCACGCGCTGCGGCGATCTCGATGCCGGCGTGATCCAGTTCATTATGAATAAGTACGGCATCAGCATCGACGAGATGCTCAACATCCTCAACAAGAAGTCCGGCGTGCTCGGCGTCTCCGGCGTCAGCTCCGACTTCCGCGATCTCGACAGCGCCGCTGCCGACGGCAACGACCGCGCCCAGCTCGCGCTCGATATGTTCCACTACTGGGTCGCCAAGGTCGTCGGCTCTTATGTCGCGGCCATGAACGGTGTGGACGCCATCATCTTCACCGCCGGCGTCGGCGAGAACAGCAAGTCCTCCCGCGCCGCCATCGCCGAGTACTTCGGCTATCTGGGCGTGAAGATCGACCCGGTCGCCAACAGCAAGCGCGGCGAGGATATCATGATCTCCACCCCCGACTCCAAGGTCAAGGTGTTCGTCATCCCGACGAACGAGGAGCTCGTCATCGCCCGCGACACGAAGGCCATCTGCGGCTGAGTTTCCGAGTTTTCAAAGCCACGGCGCCGACCGGCGCCGTGGTTTTTGCATGGACAGAAAAAAGTTCGCCTTTCGCCCGGAAAAACCGTTGACAAATATGTGGCGCAATGGTAAACTGTCAAGGCCGCATTGAGTGGGTACAAAGCGGAGACTTCCTCCCGCCCACAAGAGCGAGACTCTACAGAGAGGCAGGTGCAACGAGTTTGAAGCACGCTATCATCGTTACCGGCGGTAAGCAGTACCGCGTGGCCGAGGGCGACGTCATCTTCGTCGAGAAGCTGGATGTCGAGGCCGGCGAGACTGTGAAGTTTGACCGCGTTCTGGCTGTCATCGACGAGGACAAGGCTGTTTTCGGCACCCCCGTGGTGGAAAACGCCGTCGTGTCCGGCAACGTCGTCAAAAACGGCAAGAGCAAGAAGATCCGCGTTTACAAGATGAAGCCGAAAAAAGGCTATCGCAGAACGCAGGGCCACAGACAGCCCTACACCAAGGTCGAGATCACGAAGATCGAGGCCTGATTTCCGCAACTGATTTTGACACATGGAGGTGTAATTCGAAATGGCACATAAAAAAGGCATGGGTTCCACCAAGAACGGCCGCGACAGTGAGTCGAAGCGCCTTGGCCCCAAGAGAGCCGACGGTCAGTTTGTTCTGGCCGGCAACATCCTCGTCAGACAGCGCGGAACGAAGATCCACCCCGGCATCAACGTCGGCAAGGGTAAGGACGACACGCTCTTCGCCCTCGTGGACGGCGTCGTGAAGTTCGAGCGCAAGGACAAGGATCGCAAGCAGGTCTCTGTTTACGAGGAGATCGCACAGTAATCGCAAACGGGGTGGGCATCGCGCCTGCCCCGTTTTTCTATCCCCGCCGGGCTGCCCGGCAACGAAAGTGAGGAATGACCATGGCTTCGCCATTTGTTGATAAAGTGACCATCACCGTGCGTGCAGGCGACGGCGGCAACGGCGCGGTAACCTTCCACCGCGAGAAATACGTGGCTGCCGGCGGCCCGGACGGCGGCGACGGCGGACGCGGCGGCGACATCATCTTCGAGGTGGACGACAACATGTCCACGCTCATGGACTTTCGCTACAAGCGCAAATACGTGGCCGCCAACGGCGCCGACGGTCAAAACAAGCGCTGCTCCGGCCGCGTGGGCGAGAGTCTGCGCATCCGTGTTCCGCGCGGCACGCTGCTGCGCGATGCCGACAGCGGCGCGATCATGCACGATATGTCCTCGGGCGAGCCGTTTGTGGCGGCGCGCGGCGGGCGCGGCGGCTGGGGCAACCAGCACTTTGCCACCCCGACACGGCAGGTGCCGCGCTTTGCCAAGCCCGGTCTGCCGGGCGAGAGCCACACGATCCTGCTCGAGCTGAAGCTGCTGGCGGATGTGGGCCTCGTCGGCTTCCCGAACGTGGGCAAGAGCACGCTGCTGTCGGTGGTGTCCAAGGCGCACCCGAAGATCGCAAACTACCACTTTACGACGCTCTTCCCCAACCTCGGCGTCGTGTACGTGACGGAGGGTACATCCTTCGTCATGGCGGACATCCCGGGCATCATCGAGGGCGCGAGCGACGGCGCGGGACTCGGTCACGACTTCCTGCGCCACATCGACCGCTGCCGTCTGCTGGTGCATCTGGTGGATGTGTCCGGCAGCGAGGGACGCGACCCGGTCGAGGACTTTGAGGCCATCAACGCCGAGCTGCGCGCCTACAGCGACGTGCTCGGCTCACGGATGCAGATCGTCGCCGCCAATAAGTGCGACCTGCTCGGCGACGACCGCACGAACATCGACCGCCTGCGTGCACACGTCGAGGCGCAGGGCTATGCATTTTTCGAGATGAGCGCCGCCGCCCACACCGGCACGCGTGAGCTCGTGCAGGCGTGCGCCGCAAAGCTTGCCGAGATCCCGCCGATGCAGCCGTATGAGGCCGACTACGTCCCGCCCGAGCCGGAGGTCGGCACGAGCGACGAGCTGCAGATCCGCCACTTCGATGATCTCTGGGTCGTGGAGGGTCCGTGGCTGCAGCGGCTCATGGGCTCGATCAACTTCGGCGACTACGAGTCGCGGATGTATTTTGACCGCGTACTGCGCCAGTCCGGCCTGTTTGACCGGCTGGAGGAGATGGGAATTCAGGACGGGGACA
>ERZ838118.4547-NODE-4547-length-11910-cov-6.988275_pt1 | contig 11910 bp, 10 predicted proteins | sample MGYA00519863_ERZ838118 | MGnify/ENA primary metagenome ERZ838118 (study PRJEB31850, sample SAMEA3708827) | human gut metagenome | biome: human gut; feature: human-associated habitat; material: faeces | place: China | collected 2014 ...
CAGTTTAAAAAAAATATCCAATTTTGAGGCCGATTATTAACGGACCCAATGATATGGAAGATTTTAAAAAGAAAATGAACGCAGACATGAATGATAAGGAGATCGTTTTCTCCAAGTCCATCAAAGCAGGTAAACGCATCTATTACCTCGATGTGAAGAAGAACCGTAAAGATGAAATGTTTTTAGCTATTACGGAGAGTAAGAAAGTGGTGATGGGAGAAGGAGATGACTCTCAGGTTAGCTTCGAAAAGCATAAAATCTTCTTATATAAGGAGGATTTTCAGAAATTTATGGCAGGATTGACAGAAGCCATCAGTTTTATTAACCACAGTGACATGAACGATTACATCAGCCGCCTGAACGAAGAAGCTGATATAAAAAGAGAACAGGAAGCTCTTGCCGAACAAGCACAAGAGGACAAGCTGGAAAACGAAATTAAGATTGATATTGACTTTTAAAGAGGTAACTCTTTGATATTTCAAAAAAAAACAGTACTTTTGCACCGCTTTTTTGCAACATCATGTGATAATCCACATCGTGTAATGGTGAATTAAGCAAAATAACTTAATTTAGAGTAACACAATTTTTTAAGAAATGAAATCAATTGAAGTAAAAGGAACTGCAAGAACTATTGCAGAACGCTCTTCGGAACAAGCAAGAGCTTTAAAAGAAATTCGTAAGAACGGTGGTGTGCCTTGTGTACTTTACGGAGCTGGTGAAGTTGTTCACTTTACAGTGACTAACGAAGGTCTTCGTAACTTGGTTTATACTCCGCACATTTACGTAGTAGATCTGGATATCGATGGCAAAAAAGTAAACGCTATCCTGAAAGATATTCAATTCCACCCGGTAAAAGACAACATTCTTCATGTTGACTTCTATCAGATTGACGAAGCTAAACCTATCGTTATGGAAGTTCCGGTACAGTTGGAAGGTCTTGCAGAAGGTGTGAAAGCCGGTGGTAAGCTTGCATTGCAGATGCGTAAGATCAAAGTGAAAGCTCTGTACAATGTAATTCCTGAAAAACTGACTGTTAACGTTTCTCACCTGGGATTGGGTAAGACTGTTAAAGTTGGCGAACTGAGCTTCGAAGGTCTTGAACTGATCAGCGCTAAGGAAGCAGTTGTATGTGCTGTTAAGTTGACTCGTGCAGCAAGAGGTGCAGCAGCAGCCGCTGGAAAGTAATTTGAGATTATCCCTGTAAAGAGATATAGCAAAACGCAGATTAATGCAGATTAAAGCAGATGTTCAGTCTGCATTAGTTTGCGTTAATTTGCGTTTCTCTTTTTATATTCACGAACTGTTTTTTACGAAAAAACAATGATTAAATATCTAATTGTCGGACTAGGAAACATTGGACCCGAATATCATGAAACCCGGCATAATATTGGTTTCATGACAGTAGAGGCATTGGCAAGAATCAACAATGCTCCTCCCTTTATTGACGGACGCTACGGATTTACCACTAGTTTTTCGATCAAAGGACGCCAGTTAATCCTGCTCAAACCGTCAACTTTCATGAACCTGAGCGGACTGGCCGTTCGCTACTGGATGCAAAAAGAAAACATCCCTTTGGAAAATGTGTTAATAGTAGTAGACGATCTGGCTCTCCCCTTCGGCACTCTGCGTCTGAAAGGAAAAGGAAGTGATGCCGGACATAATGGTCTGAAGCACATAGCAGCCATTTTAGGAACTCAGAACTATGCCCGTTTACGCTTTGGTATCGGAAATGACTTCCCCAAAGGCGGACAGATTGATTATGTACTCGGACACTTTACTGACGAAGATCGCAAGACAATGGATGAAAGACTGGAAACAGCCGGAGAAATCATTAAAAGTTTCTGTCTGGCAGGTATTGATATTACCATGAACCAGTTCAATAAGAAATAGGAGTATGTACAATTGACTATTTCACAGCGTATATATGCAAACGGTCATTAAGTACTCCACCATGACACATGGTACACTGTTAATTAATAAATTATCAATATATGGCAGAAGCAAGAATAGATAAATGGATGTGGGCTGTTCGTATTTTCAAGACACGCACAATTGCCGCCGAAGCCTGCAAGATGAACCGTGTCACTATCAACGGAGCATACGTAAAGGCATCTCGCATGATAAAGCCGGGTGATGTAGTTCAAGTTAAGAAGCCGCCTATTACCTATTCATTCAAAGTGTTGCAAGCTATTGAGAAGCGAGTAGGCGCAAAGCTTGTACCCGATGTAATGGAAAACGTTACCACTCCCGACCAATACGAACTATTGGAAATGAGTAAAATCAGCGGATTCATTGATCGCGCACGGGGAACCGGACGTCCAACCAAAAAAGACCGCAGAAGTCTGGAGGAATTCACAGCTCCGGAATTTATGGATGATTTTGATTTCGACTTTGATTTCGACGAAGATAAGTAAATAATGAACGGTGAATAAACTTATAGCATGAAGTTACAAGTTTATTCACCGTTCACTATTTTACCAACTATTGGTTAGAGATTTGCTTTCACAGCATCAATTAGTTCCTGATATTCAGCATCGGTCAAATAAACTTTTCCCGGATTCATCTGGAATATACCACCATAATCAGGTCCGTCTACATATTTCGGAGCCAGATGGAAATGCAGATGAGATAATTTATCTGAGTAAGCACCATAGTTGATCTTTTCCGGCTGGAAAGCTTTCTGCATTGCACGGGTAACACGTGCCACATCAGCCATAAATGCATTACGGTCTTCATCGCTCAATTCGTTCAAATCATTTACGTGATCCTTGTAAGCAACGAGGCAACGCCCCCGATAAGTTTGCTCTTTAAACAAAAACACACGTGATACACTAAGTTGCGCAATCTCAATCATCAGATTATGCAAAGTTTCATTGTTCTGGCAATACAGACATTCTTTTGGATCACTCTTCATGATATTCTTATTTTTATGTTTTGACAAAGCAAAAATAGTCGTTCTGCTTTTATTTCACCTGTATTTTTTCGTTTTTTTGATCGACTAATTGGTACACGTTCTCTTTTTCACCGACAACCCACACTACATCTCCCTCTTCGAACGGTGCATTTACATCCGGCACCATCAGAGTTCCATCTTCCCGTTCCACACCGGCTATCATACAATGATACTTATCCCGTATACCCGATTCACGGATTGTTTTACCCAGAAAAACGGAGTCTGCATCAATAATAAACTGCTTCAAAGTCATCTCTCCCTTCTCATACATCTCCCAGTCTATCTTCGCACCACTTTGCATGGCACTGCTAAATACATTCAATTGTTCGTCCGTTCCTATTACCTGTATCTTGTCCATAGGAAAAAGACGCACCGAGCCACCGGGAATATTAATCCTTCTCTTCCCCCGCAAGATAGAAGCGATATGAATGCCATATTTCTTTCCCAAATTTAGTTCCATCAACGTTTTTCCCGCCCAAGTGGATTCCCCCGGAATCTCCAAATCCGCCAAATGCAGATCATGAGATAACAGACGTCCGGCATATTCGGGTTTCTTCTCTCCCAAATATTCTGCACGCACCTCTCTGGAACGCAGATTTTGAAAGAAACGCCGTTCTATCAATATAGATTGCTTTTTCAAACGACGCGACCATACCATCAACAAGACTGCAAGCACAGCCACTCCAATAATCAATCCAATAGATGCCTTAAACAATCCCGATATCACAAAAATGACAAATAACGCCGCAATCATAATACGTATGACAATAGTAGACACCAATGGTGCACGATTGGCACGGTTATCATGCCACAGGGTCATAAATTCCACCGAATGGTTTTTCTTCACCATGATAGCACGCAGGAAAGGCGAAATGCAAAGGATAATAAAAACAGCCCCCAATAATGACGCCCAGAAATGAGGCAGGTTCTCCTTAAAGAATGGGACGACAAAACGGAAAGACAGTGCAATAATGGATATACTGACAATTGAATATACCACAGTTATGCGTACCATTGCCAGCAACAGCTTCTTCCACAAATTCTCATGATTAAGTACTGTTTGCGAGCCCGAAGAATAACGCATTAAGAACTTTCTCCAGGAAGCGGGTAAATGAGCATCCACAAAAGAAGAAGCCGGTTCAGCCAGACGAATCATATAAGGAGTCAGGAAAGTGGTTATCACAGAAACTGCTACCACTATCGGATATAAGAAATCGCTCGTCACGTGCAGAGATACACCCAATGAAGCTATAATAAATGCGAATTCACCAATCTGAGTCAAACTGAAACCGCACTGCATAGCCGTCTTCAAGGGTTTGCCGGAAAGAATCACGCCGAATGTTCCGAAGGTAGCCTGCCCCAAAATAACTGCGATCGTAATTACAATGATAGGTATTGCATATTCAATAATCATTGCAGGATCGACCATCATCCCCACCGATACAAAGAAAATTGCGCCAAAAAGATCTTTCACCGGCTTCACCAACCGGTCAATAGATTCCGCTTCGATTGTTTCTGCCAGAATAGACCCCATGATAAACGCACCGAATGCAGCAGAGAACCCTGTATTGGCTGCCATCACTACCATACCGAAACACAGTGCCAATGATACGATAAGCAGAGTTTCCTCTCCCATCAGTTTCCTGCAACGCTTCAAAAACTCCGGAATCAGATAGATGCCTACTACAAACCACAAAATAAGAAAGAACAGCAGTTTACCAATACTCTCCAGCATCTCGGTGCCTTCAAAGTTATGGCTTACCGCCATCGTAGAAAGCATCACCATCAATACAATAGCCAGTATATCCTCCAGAATCAGAATACTCAGTACAAGCCCGGTGAACTGCTTCTTCCTCAGTCCCAAGTCATCGAACGCCTTATAAATAATAGTGGTAGAAGACATCGCAATCATACCACCTAGAAACAGACTGTCCATCCGATGCCAGCCGAATCCCATACCGACACCTATCCCCAGCAATATCATACAAAAGATGATGGTGCAGGCAGCGATGATAGCAGAACCTCCGACTTTTACGATTTTCTTAAAACTGAACTCCAGACCAAGAGCAAACAACAAGAAGATAACACCAATATCCGCCCATGTCTTAATGTTGGCGGTATCCATTACTGATGGTGTATAAGGCATGTGTGGACTTGCCAGAAAACCGGCAACCACATATCCCAACACCAAAGGTTGCTTTAACTTCTTAAACAACAAAGTCATAACGCCGGCACAGATCAATATCAGCGCAAGATCGGCAATGAGTGTAGGTAATTGAGACATTGTTTCATCGTATTTGGTGACAAAATTAAAATAAATCTATCGTATAAACAACAGATTCACGGATATGTTTCACATCAACCATCATAAAATAATTTAGCCCCGGATAGTATCAAAACCTATCCGGGGCTAAAAATTTTATAAACTCAAGATTTATTTTCTAAAAGGTGGCTTCACCACTATTGCCTTCAATTTACGTCCACGCATATCAATACAAATTTCCGTGCCAACTTTGGCATATTCCGGTTTCACATATCCCATACCAATACCAATCTTGCGAGTGGGAGACATTGTTCCGGAAGTCACCACGCCTATACCTTCCCCTTCCTCATTCACGAGTTCATAGCCATGACGAGGAATGCCTCGGTCAATCATTTCAAACCCAACTAGTTTGCGGGTAGTTCCTTCTGACTTCTGCTTTTCCAGCATCGGACGGTTAATGAACTCCTTACCCTCCACAAACTTAGTGATCCATCCCAATCCAGCTTCAATCGGTGAAGTTTTATCATCCAGATCATTACCATACAGACAGAAGCCCATTTCCAAACGAAGCGTATCACGGGCACCCAGTCCCACCGGCTTGATACCGAATTCTTCCCCCGCCTCAAACACAGCTTTCCATATCGCCTCGGCAGCATCCGGATAGAAATAAAGTTCAAAACCTCCGGCACCGGTATATCCGGTATTGGAGATAATCACATTCTCTTTCCCCGCAAACCGGCCAACGGTAAATGTATAATAAGGAATAGCCGACAGATCGATATCCGTCAACTTCTGTAAAGCAAGAATAGCCTTCGGCCCTTGAACAGCAAGCTGCGCCATATTATCGGAAGAATTCTCCAGCTCCGCCCCCTCCGTATTATGAGAAACACACCAGTTCCAGTCCTTTTCTATATTGGCCGCATTCACTACCAGCAGATATTTTTCCGGCTCGTAGCAATATACCAGCAAGTCATCTACAATTCCCCCTTCTTCATTAGGGAAGCAGGTATATTGTATCTTACCGGGAACAAGTGCCGCCACATTATTGGAAGTCACCTTCTGAAGAAAGGCTAACGCTTGCGGCCCTTTCACCCAGAATTCTCCCATATGGGATACATCAAATACCCCGACTGCATTACAAACAGTCAGATGTTCATCAATAATTCCAGAGTACTCGATAGGCATATTATAGCCTGCAAATTCGTGCATTTTAGCACCTAATGCAATGTGTTTCTCTGTAAACGGAGTGGTTTTCATTTTTTGTGTATTAAGTTTTAAGTAATAAATTGATATTCGTGGAATGTAATCACTTGGAAGCTACCAGTTCGGCAATCTTCACAATGACGTTCATTGCCTTCTCCATATTCTGAATAGGAACAAACTCATAACGTCCGTGGAAATTAAGACCGCCGGCAAAAATATTCGGGCAGGGTAAACCTTTGAATGAAAGCTGCGCTCCATCCGTACCGCCACGAATCGGCTTCACATTCGGCTTCACTCCTACCGCCTCCATGGCTGCGAAAGCAGTGTCGATGATGTGCATCACCGGTTCTATTTTCTCACGCATATTATAGTATTGGTCACGTAATTCAAGTGTAGCCGTACCTTCTCCATATTCGGTGTTGACCTGCGCAACCAGACGTTTTATTTCTTCCTTGCGTTTCTCAAACTTGGCACGGTCATGGTCGCGAATGATATAAGACACTGTACTTTGCTCTACATCTCCCTGAATACTGATCAGATGATAGAATCCTTCATACCCTTCAGTCTGCTCCGGTGTTTCCGTCGATGGCAACATTGCGATAAACTGATTAGCGACACGAATCGAATTTATCATCTTATTCTTTGCATATCCGGGGTGTACATTACGTCCTTTAAAAGTAATCTTTGCAGCGGCAGCATTGAAATTTTCAAACTCCAGTTCCCCTACTTCACCACCATCCATCGTATACGCCCATTCGCAGCCAAACTTCCCGACATCGAACTTATGCGCACCTTCACCGATTTCCTCATCCGGATTGAAACCGATACGAATCTTTCCATGTTTGATTTCGGGATGTTCTTTCAGATAAACGATTGCTGATACGATCTCGGCAATTCCCGCTTTATCATCCGCACCAAGCAGCGTCTTGCCGTTTGTTACAATCAAATCCTCTCCTTTATGATCGAGCAGTTCCGGAAATTGTGCAGGAGAAAGAATGATATTTTCTTCGGCACAAAGCACTATATCCGTCCCATCGTAGCCTTTTACAATACGTGGAGTTACATCTTTTCCTGTCATATCGGGACTTGTATCCATATGAGCGATAAACCCGATAGTGGGTACTTTTTTATCTATATTAGCAGGAAGCGTGGCAAAAAGATAGCCATGTTCATCCAAAGTAATATCTTCCAACCCCAAAGATTCCAGTTCAGTCTTCAGATATTCAGCGAATACCATCTGTTTCGGAGTACTGGGAGTAAGTCCTGTTGATTCATCCGACTGTGTATCAAAGCTCACATACTTCAAAAATCTGTCTACTAAAGTCATATCTATTTTACGATTTAATGATTTGCAATTTACATTTTGATAGTTTATAGTGCCGTAAAGGTAAAAAAAGAGCCGTGAATTGACAAACAATTCACGGCTCTTTTTTCTCAGTATATTACTTAAAAGTGACTGCTACCATCAAAACAATGCGTACACACTTTACATTTCGGCAGCCCGATAGCTTCAATCAAAGTCTCAAGCGTGTTGAATTTCAATGAAGTCAGTCCGAAACGCTCGGCTATGATACTAACCATTTTCTCGTATTCGGGAGACCCCGTAGTGGCGTATTTCTCCAGATTCTTATTCTCATCGCCTTCCAGTTCTTTAATAATACGACGAGTAATCAACTCCAAAGCATTCTTAGAAGCCGAGAAACCCACAAACGGACAGGCATAGATCAACGGAGGGCAAGCGATACGCATATGTACCTCTTTCGCTCCATAATCATATAGAATCTTCACATTATCACGCAACTGTGTTCCACGCACAATCGAATCATCACAAAACAGCAGACGCTTTCCCTGAAGCATGGCACGATTCGGAATTAGCTTCATCTTTGCAACCAGCGAACGCATTTCCTGATTGCTGGGTGTGAAGCTACGAGGCCATGTCGGTGTATATTTTGAAATGGCACGATGATAAGGAACTCCTTTACCTTCCGCATAACCCAACGCCATACCTACTCCCGAATCAGGGATACCACAGGCACAATCCACTTCCGATTCGTCCTTCTGTCCCATCTTCATTCCACTGGTGAAACGGACTTCCTCTACATTTTTGCCCTCATAACAAGAGGTCGGGAAACCATAATACACCCAAAGGAAAGAACAAATCTGCATTCCTTCATTCGGTTGGCGAAGCTGCTCGATATGATCGGGATACATGCGTACTATTTCCCCCGGTCCCAGATACTTTTCGATTTCATAATCCAGATTCGGGAAACTGGATGACTCGCTGGTAGCGGCATACGCACCATCTTTTTTGCCGATCACCACCGGAGTACGTCCCCATTGGTCACGGGCCGCGATAATGCTGCCATCCTCTGTCAGAATCAGCATAGAACAAGAACCCTTGATATGTTTGAATACGTTCTCGATACCTTCGGTGAAGGTTCTTCCTTGTATGATAAGCAGTGCGATGAGTTCCGTTTGATTGGTATTGCTCGAACTAAGTTCGGCGAAGTGCATATTTTGGTTGAGAAGGTCTTCTTCCAGTTCCTGGATATTCGATATTTTAGCAACTGTGACGATGGCGAAACGGCCGAGGTGGGAATTGATGATAATGGGTTGTGCATCTGTGTCGCTGATAATGCCTATGCCGGCATTGCCTTTAAATTTATCAAGCTCTCCTTCAAACTTGGATCGGAAATATGTACTTTCCAGATTGTGAATGGAGCGAATAAATCCTTTCTCCTGACTATAAGTCGCGAGTCCGCCCCGCTTTGTACCCAGATGTGAGTTATAATCTGTACCATAGAATAAATCAGTCACGCAACTCGATTTCGAGACTGTTCCGAAAAAACCTCCCATGTTGTTCTCTTTATTGATAATGTTTAAAAAAAGATGGCGCAAAAGTACAAAAAAGAATCCATCCGATAAAAAAAGCACTCCGCAAAGTTTTAATTTTCTTTGCGGAGTACTTCTAAATTTTATTAAAAATACAAAGAAGATTGAACAATCGTTTTAGTTGCGTCTCATTTCCATTTCTTAATTGATTTCCGGTCGGATGGAGCTGCTTCGATAAGACTCAATGCAAAACCACCGCTGCGTGCCAGCTTGACGGACATCTTTGTTTTATTCGTCACGATCCCTTTCTTTATCTGATAGGAAGTCGGATTCTTTTCGTAGTCAGCCTCTTTTCCATCGGCATAGAGGGTAGCTACATACTCTTTATCCGGTTCCAGAAAATCAAGAGTAAACGCGGCAGTACGGGAGTTTTCGTCAGTAATGCCGCCAACAAACCAATGATTGGTTCCTTTTGCTTTGCGGGCTACTGTAATATAATCACCCGGTTCGGCTTCCAGATATTTGCTGTCATCCCAGTCCAAAGCTACATCTTTAATAAACTGGAAAGCATCCGGATAACGCTCATAACTTTCCGGCAGATCGGCAGCCATCTGCAAAGGACTGTACATTGTTACGTAAAGGGCCAGTTGTTTCGCCAGAGTAGTACGTACAACGCTATGCTCCCCTTCCAGAAAAGAAATTCTCGTGTCGAAAATACCCGGTGTATAATCCATCGGGCCGCCGATCTGACGAGTGAATGGAAGCAAAGTAGTATGAAAAGGTTTATTGCCGGCAAAAGCTTCATATTCCGTTCCCCGTGCCGATTCATTGCCGATCAGGTTGGGATAAGTACGGCACAATCCTGTAGGACGTACAGCTTCGTGCGCATTCACACAGATTTTATAATCGGCGGCTTTCGTCACGGCATATAGATAATGGTTGTTCATCCATTGTCCATAGTGATGTTCGCCCCGAGGAATGATATTGCCAACATAACCACTTTTCACGGCATTATATCCGTTGTCAACCATAAATTGGTAGGCCGTATCCAGATGGCGTTCGTAGTTACGCACGGAGGCAGATGTTTCATGATGCATCATCAGCTTCACCCCTTTCTCTTTGGCATATGCGTTTAGCATCTTCACGTCGAAATCCGGATAGGGAGTGACGAAATCAAACACATAATCTTTTGATTTGCCGAACCAATCTTCCCAGCCTTCATTCCAGCCTTCTACCAATACCTGATCGAAACCATGCTGCGCTGCAAAGTCGATATAACGTTTTACTTTGTCATTGTTGGCAGCGTGACGTCCGTTAGGGCTTGTCTTTGAGTAATCCGTCTGTCCGAGTTTGACGGAATAAACATCATCTGTATATGCCCAACTGCTTTTTCCGGTAATCATCTCCCACCACACACCGATATACTTCACCGGTTTAATCCAAGAAACATCTTGATAAGCACATGGTTCGTTCAGATTCAAGGTCAGTTTGGAAGCAAGGATATCGCGTGCATCATCGCTCACAATCACCGTACGCCACGGAGACTGACAGGGTGTCTGCATATAACCTTTATCTCCCATTGCATCCGGTGTCAGCCATGATTCAAAAATCAGTTTTTTGTCATCAAGATTGAGATGCATGCAGGAATAATCTACCAAAGCGGCTTCGTGCAGGTTAATATACAGACCGTCGGCTGTTTTCATTTGCAGAGATGTCTGCACGCCTGTTGGTGAAAAAGACGTTTGAGAAGCATTGTCGGTAATAGCCCCTTTCATCAGTCCACGGATTTCTGTTAGTCTGGATTCTGTGTAATCATATTCCTGGGTATCATAATCTCCCGGAATCCAAAAGGCAGTATGGTCACCCGTCATGGCAAACTGCGAATGTTCCTCCCTGACAACGAAATAGACTAAATTCCTCTGCTGAGGGAATTCGTAACGAAAGCCTATCCCATCGTCGTACACGCGGAAACGAAGATTCATAAAACGGCCGGTCAATGTTTGCTTCAGTTCCACCAGCAGTTCGTTATAATGATTACGTATATCCTTATTCTCTCCCCACACCGGTTGCCAAGTTTCATCGAACGAAGATGTAGAGGTATTTACTACTTCAAATCCCTCCTGCAAGCTTTCCTGCCCGTTCAGTTCAAGGCCCAAGGTACTGGGATTGATAACCTGAGATTTCTTGTATTGTAAAGAATAAGAGGGTTTGCCTTTTTCTTGCAGTTCAAAAGAAAGATGGACATTATTGTCCGGAGAAACCTGTTGGTAAACCTTGGTAGCATTCTGCGCTTGCACCGTCAGTGCCATAAACAACGCACAAGTTACCAATACTATCATTTGAAAAGTTTGTTTCATATTCAAAAGTACCTGTTTAAGTAAATAATAAATAAATCTGTATGATTTATCTGAATTCATATCACTAACTGACAGTTTGTATAACCTATGTCTATTCCTTGATTATACCTCCCCGCCCCTTTACTATATGAGCCTTTATTAAAAGGCTTTTAATAGTACAAAAAATATCCTCATTCATAGATTATTCCGTTAATATAGACATGTATTTATGAATGAGGATATAAGCTTTTTATAAAATCCTGAAAACTGTTATTTCACCCTGTTGATTCAGTTGTTGCTGATTATAATTTCTCTGCGGTTAA
>ERZ838118.4552-NODE-4552-length-11904-cov-31.738459_pt1 | contig 11904 bp, 7 predicted proteins | sample MGYA00519863_ERZ838118 | MGnify/ENA primary metagenome ERZ838118 (study PRJEB31850, sample SAMEA3708827) | human gut metagenome | biome: human gut; feature: human-associated habitat; material: faeces | place: China | collected 2014 ...
CAGCCGCCGGAGCGGTGCTTAAGCCGTAAGGCGGGAATTGTGCGGTGTTGCCTTATATATTCTCCCAAAGCCGTAACAGCTTGTCCGGGGCATCAAGAAGGTCGCCCACTGCAAATATTACAGCAGCTGCACACCAGCGCGCTCGCACACGGCTTTGGTCTCGGCATCCCACAGGCTGACCTGCACTTCGCCGATGTGGGCCTTGCCCAGCAGCAACATGCACAGGCGGCTCTGGCCAATGCCGCCGCCCATCGTCAGGGGCAGCTTGCCTTCCAGCAGCATTTTGTGGAACGGCAGTTCCGCACGCTCCGGGCAGCCTGCGGCTTCCAGCTGGCGGGTCATGGCGGCCGGGTCCACACGGATGCCCATGCTGGAAAGCTCCAGTGCACAGCCCAGCGCTTTGTGCCAGAACAGAATATCGCAGTTCAGCGTCCAGTCATCATAGTCAGGGGCACGGCCATCGTGGCGGATGCCGCTTTTCAGCTGGCCGCCGATCTGCATGATGCAGACGGTGCCATGGGCGCGGGTAAAGGCGTTTTCGCGCTCTTTGGGGGTCAGGTCGGGGTACAGGTCTTCCAGCTCCTGGGTGGTGATAAAGGTCGGCTCACGGGTCAGGCGGATGGCTTTCAGCTCCGGGAACTTCCAGCGCAGCTCGTCCGCAGTGGAGCAAACGGCATCCACAATATCGCGCACGGTTTCCTGCAAAAAGGGCAGGGTGCGGTCCTTCGCGGTGATGACCTTCTCCCAGTCCCACTGGTCTACATAAATGCTGTGCAGGTTGTCAAGCTCTTCGTCGCGGCGGATGGCGTTCATGTCGGTCACAAGGCCCTGGCCGGGGCGGAACCCATACTCAGCAAGGGCATAGCGCTTCCATTTGGCCAGGCTGTGCACAACTTCAGCGCGCTCATCCAGGCAGGGTACATCAAAGCTGACGGGGCGCTCCACGCCGTTCAGATCATCGTTCAGGCCGCTGCCGTTCAAAACAAACAGCGGGGCGGTCACGCGCTTCAGGTGCAGGGCGGCACACAGCTTTTCCTGAAAGATGGTTTTGATGATGCCGATGGCCCGCTGGGTATCATACAGGCCCAAAAGATCATGATAGTTTTTGGGAATGGACGTTTTGGACATAAATATTCCTCTTTTCCTCTCTACTTGCAGGGCAGCGTATGACTGCACCTTGAGCCGGAACGCCAGGCTGTGACAAATTCCGGCAAATTACACCGCATTTATTATAATCCCTGCGTCTGTCTGCGTCAAACAAAATCCGCCGATGACGTACAGGATATACAGCAAAACTAAAAATAACGGCCCGCACTGCATTTGCAGCCGGGCCATTTGATATTTAGGGCAACACCGCACAATTCTAAGTGCCGATACGGCGAGCGAGGTGCGGCAGATGCTAAGCCAAAAGCGCAGATAATACTTTGTGTATTATCGAGTATTTTGGCAACGCAGATGCCGTGCCGCAGCCGCCGGAACGGTGCTTAAGCCGTCAGGCGGGAATTGTGCGGTGTTGCCTTAGTTAGGGTTATGCAGCGGGGCAGGCGTTACGCCTTGGCAAACTGGCTTGCATACAGGTTGGCGTAAAAGCCGCCCCTGGCCAGCAGCTCCTCGTGGGTGCCGCGCTCAATAATGTTGCCGGCTTTCATCACAAGGATCTGATCGGCGTTTTTGATGGTGGAAAGGCGGTGCGCCACAATAAAGCTGGTGCGGCCTTTCATCAGTTCCTCAAAGGCATCCTGAACCAGCACTTCGGTACGGGTATCAATGCTGGAGGTTGCTTCGTCCAGAATCAGGATGGGCGGCTTGCGCAGCATAACACGGGCAATGCAAAGCAGCTGCTTCTGGCCCTGGCTGATGTTGCCGCCGTCCTCGGCAATTACGGTATCATAGCCCTGGGGCAGGCGGCAGATAAAGCTGTGGGCGCGGGCACGCTTGGCGGCGTCGATGATCTCCTCGCGGGTGGCGTCCGGCTTGCCGTAAGCAATGTTATCTGCCACAGTACCGGCTTTCAGCCAGGTTTCCTGCAAGACCATACCCAGGTTGCCGCGCAGCGAATCCCGCGTTACGGTGTCAATGGGGTGGCCGTCCACCTTCAGGGTGCCGCCGTTGATCTCGTAAAAGCGCATCAGCAGGTTGACCAGGGTGGTTTTGCCGCAGCCGGTGGGGCCGACCAGGGCAATGCGCTGGCCGGGCTGAACGCGCAGGTTCATGTCTTCAATCAAGGGCACATCCGGCACATAGCGGAACTTGACATGCTCAAACTCCACACTGCCTGCACCGTGGGGCAGGGTAACGGCATCGGGGGCATCGGGCAGGATGGGGTCTTCGTCAATAAAGTCGAACACACGCTGCGCACAGGCCAGGGCGTTCTGCAGCTCGGTCATAACGCCGGAAATATCATTGAACGGCTTGGTGTATTGGTTGGCATAGTTCAGCAGAACCGAAAGCTCGCCGACCGTAATGCCGCCGCCAATGGCAACCAGCGCGCCCACCACGCCGACCGCCGCATACACCAGCGCGTTGACAAAGCGGGTGGCAGGGTTGGTGATGGAGGAAAAGAAGGTGGCCTTTACGCCGCAGATCTGCAGATCGGCGTTGATCTTGTCAAAGCGCTCCTCGGCGCGGCTTTCGTAACCGAAGGCGCGGACAAGATGCTCGTTGCCGATCAGCTCGTCCACCAGACCGGTCAGCTCGGCGCGGGTCTCGCTCTGTACGCGGAACATATCATAGGTATGCTCCGCAATGAACTTTGCCACAAAGATGGAAAGCGGGGTGAGAACCACAACGATCAGGGTAATGCGCCAGTCAATGGAAAGCATAAAGCCCAAAGTGCCCACAATGGTCAGAATGCCGGTGAACAGCTGGGTAAAGCCCATCAACAGGCCGTCACTGAACTGCTCCACATCGGTGTTGATGCGGCTGATGGCGTCGCCGGGCTTGTGGGCATCCATATAGCTCAGGGGCAAAATCTCCATGTGCTGGAACGCCTGCACGCGGATGTCGCGCACCACCTGGAAGGTGATGCGGTTGTTCACCATGTTCATCAGCCACTGGCAGATGGAGGTGACACACACGGTAACGCCAAACTGGATGGCAATCTTGCCCAGGGCAGGGAAGTTGACATTGTCCTGGCCCACAATCAGGTCCACGCCGCGGCCCGAAAGAATGGGGGCGTACAGCGTGGTAAGAACGGTAACGGCGGCAAGCAGCAGGGTGAACAGCACCAAACCGCGGTACGGCTGGATCAGCTTTAACACGCGCTGAATGGTGCCTTTACTGCCCCGCAGGGAAACATGCTTTTTCTTTGCATTGCTCATAAGGTCTTTTCCACCTCCTCGCGGCTCAGCTGGCTCAGGCAGATCTCGCGGTAAACATCGCAGGTTTTCAGCAGGTTGGCATGGGTGCCGCTGCCCACCAGATTGCCGTCATCCAGCACCAGAATGCGGTCCGCACGCTGCACAGCGGAAGCGCGCTGGGAAACAATAAATACCGTCATGCCATGGGTCTGCTCTTTCAGCGCTTTGCGCAAAGCAGCGTCCGTGGCAAAGTCAAGTGCGGAGGAACTGTCGTCCAAAATCAGTACCTGGGGGTGAGGCACCAGCGCGCGGGCAATGGTCAGGCGCTGGCGCTGGCCGCCGCTGAAATTGCGCCCGGCGGTCTCCACCGGTTCATCCAGCCCTTTGGGCTTGCCGCGCACAAAGTCCGCCGCCTGGGCAATCTCCAGGGCTTGCCAGATCTGCTCATCGGTGGCATCGGGGCAGGCCCATTGCATGTTGTCCCGGATGGTGCCGGTAAACAGCACGGCACGCTGCGGCACAATGCCGATCATCTGGCGCAGCTGGGCAAAGCCGTACTGCTGCACGGCATGGCCAAACAGATCAACGTTGCCGCTGGTGCAGTCATAAAAGCGGGGAATCAGGTTGATCAGGGTGGATTTGCCGCTGCCCGTGCCGCCGATCACGCCGATGGTCTGGCCGTTCTGGGCGGCAAAGCTGATGTCCGTCAGGCTGGGGGCGCCGGCACCGTGGTAGGTAAAGCCCACATGGTCAAATGCAACGGCCGGGGCGCCCGCTGCCGGGGCAAGGGCGGCCGCGGCGGGGTCGGTCATCGTGGATTTGGTGTTCAGAATCTCCGAAACACGGATGCCGCTGGCCAGTGCGCGGGTGACAGAAACCACCAGATCGGCAATGCGCAGCAGGTTGATAAGGATCTGGTTCATATAGTTGATTAGGGCAATGATCTCGCCCTGGGTCAGCGCGCCGCTGTTTACCTGCAGCCCGCCGCGCATCAGGATGGCGATCACGCCCAGGTTGACGATGAGATAGGTCAGCGGGGTCATCAAAGCGGAAATGCGCCCGGCGGTCAGCTGGAAAGTTTTCAGTTTGTCGTTCACGGCGGTAAAATCCGCAATTTCGTCATCCTGCCGTGCAAAGGCGCGCACCACGCGGGCACCCACATAATTTTCGCGGGTCAGCAGGGTCACTTTGTCCAGCGTATTCTGGGCGGCGCGGTACTGGGGCACCGTCACCCGCATGATCAGCCAGACCACCAGCGAGATGGCCAGCGTGACCAGCACGAACCAGAACCCCATGGTGGGGCTGATAACAAACGCCAGAATCAGCGCGCCGATGACAATAAACGGGCAGCGCAGCAAAAGGCGCAGCGTCATGTTTACGCCGTTTTGCAGCTGGTTCACATCGCTGGTCATGCGGGTGACCAGCGTGGGCGTGCCGATGCCGTCCAGCTCCGTGTAAGAGAGGGTATCAATGTGGCGGAACAGCGCCCCGCGCAGCGCCGTGCCATAGCCCAGCGCGGCCTTGGCGGCAAAATACTGCGCCGTCAGGCTGGATGCCATACCCACAACCGCAAGCAGCACCATCAAGCCGCACTGCTTGCCAATATAAGCCAAATCCCCGTTTTTGATGCCCACATCAATGATGTTGGCCACCACAAGGGGAACCAACAGCTCAAAGCAGGCTTCCAGCATTTTGAACAGCGGGGCAAGGATGGATTCTTTCTCGTATCCTTTCAAAAACCGCAGCATGTTCCGCATGAACGCACCAACCTTTTTGTAATATCAAATTATATGCCTAAGGCAACACCGCACAATTCCCGCCTTACGGCTTAAGCACCGCTCCGGCGGATCTCCGCGCCAAGAGCCGCCGCAAGCGGCGGTTGCGCTCCGAAGCGCCTCGCTGCGGCTCGGTGTGCGGCACGGCATCTGCGTTGCCAAAATGCTCGATAATACACAAAGTATTATCTGCGCTTTTGGCTTAGCATCTGCCGCACCTCGCTCGCCGTATCGGCACTTAGAATTATGCGGTATTGCCCTAAAACAGAGCATACTTTTTAATCATACAACAGATGCGTCTAAATGCCAAGTTGAAAAACGCAATAAAACCAATGAAACCAATATTTTTTGCGGCCAGCCACAAAAACAGGCCGGATGGCAGCGCCTTGCCCGGTTTCGATGATTATTTGCACCCTGCCCGCCTATACTTGCAGTGGGGTAACCCGCAACGCTGCAACATGTAGGAGGGCAGAGGTCACTATGTTTTATTATCATAAAGGTTTAACCCGCGCCGCACGGCGCACCGTCGCCACCGCGATCACCATCGCAGGCCGGCAGGGGTGTACGGCGGTGGATACCGGGCACCTGCTGCTTGCCATGCTGCAAACCGGGCGGGGCACTGCGGTGGAGTTTCTGCGCCGCAAACAGATCACGGTAACTGCACTTTCGGCCTGTGCCTCCCAGCGGGCCTGCACGGGCCGCCCGCTGCACCTGCGCGGCCGGGACCTTGCGCCCGAAAGCCGCAAGGCGCTGGAATTCGCTGTTCTGGGGGCCCATGCCGCCCGCGTGAACAAAGCGGAGAACGAACACCTGCTCTGTGCCATGCTGGAAGATACCGCCTGCACGGCCAGCGTGTGGCTGGCGGGCCTTGGGCTGGAAGTTCCACGCGCCGCGCGGGAATGCCGCCAGCTTTCCGGCCAGCTGGTTTTGCCCAGCAGCCCCCGCATGAGCAGTACCCGCGGCAGCCGCCCCAGTGAGAAATATGGCCGTGACCTGACCCGCCTTGCGCAGGAAGGCCAGCTGGATCCCGTACTTTGCCGGGATGATGAGCTGGAACGCATGATCGAAATTTTGTGCCGCCGCCAAAAGAATAACCCATGCCTTTTGGGGGAGCCGGGCGTGGGCAAAAGCGCCCTGGCCGAAGCCCTGGCCCAGCGCATTGCCGCCGGGCAGGTAACGCCCAGCTTAAAGGGCAAGCGGGTGCTGGCGCTGGATATGGCGTCCATGGTGGCGGGCACCAAGTACCGCGGCGATTTTGAGGAGCGGTTCAAAAACCTGCTGGAAGAGCTTTACCGCGACCGTTCCACCATTCTGTTTATTGACGAGATCCATGTGATCGCCGGGGCCGGTGCGGCGGAAGGTGCGATCGATGCGGCCAGTATCTTAAAGCCAATGCTGGCCCGCGGGGAAATCCAGCTCATCGGTGCGACCACACCGGAGGAATACCGCAAGACCATCCAGAAGGACTCCGCCCTTGACCGCCGCTTTGGCATGGTGAATATTGAGGAACCGGCCCCACAGCAGGCGGAAAAAATTTTAACCGGCCTGATGCCCCGGTATGAGCGCTACCACGGGGTGCGCATCCCGCAGGAGGCGATCCGCGCCGCGGTGGAGCTGAGCGTGCGCTACCTGCCGGGGCGTTACCTGCCGGACAAGGCCATTGACCTGTTGGACGAAGCCGCCGCGGCGCTGCGGATTTCAGGCGGGGAGCAATCCATGCTGCCAGGCAGCAAAATGCCGGTGCTGACCTCGGCGGAAATTGCCAAGGTGGTGGGCAAGGCCAGCGGCGTGCCCGCCGAGCGGGTAGGGGAGGCGGAGCGTGTGCGCCTGGACCAGCTGGAAGCCCGCCTTGCCGCGCAGGTGATTGGTCAGCCGCGCGCGGTGCATGCCGTGGCGGCGGCTATCCGGCGCAGCCGCACCGGCCTGCGGGAAGCTGGCCGCCCCATTGGCGCAATGCTGTTTTTAGGTCCCACCGGCGTAGGCAAAACCCAACTGGCCCGTACCCTGGCCCAAAGCTGGTTTGGCAGCGAAAAAGCCCTGCTGCGGTTTGATATGAGCGAATATATGGAGCAGCACACGGTGGCACGGCTGATCGGCGCACCGCCGGGCTATGTGGGGCACGATGAGGGCGGCCAGCTGACCGAAGCCGTGCGCCGCCGCCCCTACAGCGTGGTGCTGTTTGATGAAATTGAAAAGGCCCACAGCGATATCCAGAATATTCTGCTGCAGATTTTGGAAGATGGCACCCTGACCGATGCCCAGGGGCGCAAGGCGGATTTTTCCAACACGATCATTCTGCTCACCTCCAACCTGGGGGCGCGCTGCCTGGCGGGGCAGGCCAGCCCGCTGGGCTTCGGCGCTGCCGCCGAAGAAACCGCCCGCCGCGGCAAAAAGGCATTACAGGAAGCCAAAGATTATTTCCGCCCGGAGCTGATGGGCCGCCTGGACGATGTGGTGCTGTTCGACCCGCTTGGCCCCGCCCAGCTGGCCGCGATCGCGGATCGCCTGCTCTGCGAGCTGGAAGAACGCGCCGCCCGCCAGGGCTACACCCTGCGCCATACCCCGGCGGCTGCCGCGGCGCTGGCAGGTGATACCGTACCCGCCTATGGTGCGCGGGAGCTGCGCCGCAAGGTGAGCCGCGCCGTGGAGCAGGCCCTGGCCGACCGCATTGCCGCCGGTACCGCCCGCCCCGGCGTGTTGTTTGTGGCGGATGCCGCTCCGGACGGACACATTACCCTGACAATGGGGGATGTGGCGGCGTGCGCATCGTGAGAGAGTGGGTAGTGGTCAGTGGACAGGGAGCAGTGCAGGCAGCCCGGCGGGCCGATGGCAAGCATCGGCCCCTACAAATGGGGTTTAGGGGCGTTGCCTTAAATGCAATCCAAAAATAAAAACGGAATACACCAACAAAAAATCTGCCCGCTTCCCCGCATCATACCGGGAAAACAGGCAGATATTATTATTTTATGGGATAATAGCGTCTATATAGCGATAACGGCATGGTGGCGAAGCATAAATTTTACGCCTTGCCCACCATCATATCACAGGCTTTGTACAGATCGCCGCAGCTCATGCAAACCACAAGGTCGCCTTCGCGGGCATTCTGCTTGACCCAGTTGGCAGCGCTTTCCAGCCCGTCAACCACAATGCTGCCGGGAATCTTGGCAGCCAGGTCCTCGCTCTTCACACTGCCGTCGTCAACCTCGCGGCTGCCCATGATCGGCAGCAGCACGCACTGGTCGGCCTGGCGCAGCACGGCAGCAAAGTCATCCATCAGGGCCTTGGTGCGGCTGTAGGTGAACGGCTGGTGCACAGCGATAATGCGCTTGTAGCCCATCTTTTTGGCGGTTGCCATGGTGGCGGCAAGCTCGGTGGGGTGGTGGGCATAATCATCTACCACGGGGGCACCGTTGCATTCGCCCTTAATCTCAAACCGGCGGCCGGTGCCGTGAAACTCTGCCGCGGCGCGCTCGGCATCGGCGGGCTGCAGGCCCAGCGGGCGCACGCAGCAGCACATGGCCAGCGCATTGTAAATGTTGTGGTAGCCCGGAACACCCAGCTTGATGTGGGCAAACTGCTCGCCCAGCTCCAGAACGTCAAATTCATAGAAACCGGGGCGGTATTCCTGAATGTTCACTGCGCGGAAGCGGGCTTCCTCATTGATGCCGAAAGAGAGCACCGGGCGGTCAATGGAGTTGACCACATCCACCGTGTTGCGGTCGTCCATGTTGAACACGACCGTGCGGGAAAGCAGGGCAAACTTCTGGAACGCCATCTTCAGGCGGCCCATCGTGCCGTAATACTCCAGGTGATCGTTATCAATGTTCAAAATAACGCCTATAAACGGGGTCAGATGCAGGAAGGTCTCACTGTATTCGCAGGCTTCGATCACAACGTCATCGCCGTGGCCAGCTTTGCCGTAACCGCCGATTAGTGGCAGCTTGCCGCCGATTACGGCGGCGGGGTCTTTGCCGGCCAGTTCCAGCATGGTCGTGATCATGCCGGTGGTGGTGGTTTTGCCGTGGGTGCCGGAAACGCAGACGCTGTGGGAATACATGCGGCTGACATAACCCAGCATCACGCTGCGCTCCACGGCGGGAATGCCGCGGGCGCGGGCAGCTTTCAGCTCAGGGTTTTCATCATGGATGGCGGCGCTGTAAACCACCAGCTGGGCATCGCCCAAATGGGCGGCGTCATGCTCCAGATATACTGTCACGCCCATGGCGCGCTCGGCCTTGGTGATCTTGGTTTCTTCCACATCGCTGCCGGAAATGGTCAGCCCGCGGCTGTGCAGGATCTGGATCAGGGGATAGGTTCCGGAACCGCCGCAGCCGATAAAATGCACATGCTGCACACCATCAAGCAAATGGGGATTATAGCTGCCGATAAAAGACATAAGTTTCACCTCAAAAAAATCAGGCGCAGCCGCAGCTGCCAGCCTGGCAATCAGTTCGTTTGGCGCATGGCGCTATGATTTTTATATTATAAAGGTTTTTCGCTGCAAAATAAACACTTTTTTGAAAATTTCTGCTATAATAACCAAAAATGTCAGCCCAAAGGCATCCAGGAGGTACCCAATGAAACATCACCTTTTTGTTTGGGGCACTAACCCGCAGCCGTTCCGCGGCAAGGCGGACAGCAGCATCGTGCTGCCCATCAGTGTGGAAGAAATGGCCCGCATTGGCATTCCAGCGCGCAAAATCCCCCGCGTGCGGGAAGAATTGCAGCGCCTGATTGCAGCGGACCCCGCGCTGCGGGACCGCAAAATGGTGCTGCAGCTGGCCAGGCAGATTGCGGCTGAAATTTTGTGACGTGCAGAGAGCATTGATATAAGGCAACACCGCACAATTCCCGCCTTACGGCTTAAGCACCGCTCCGGCAGCTGCGGCACGGCATCTGCGTTGCCAAAATGCTCGATAATGTCGGGTTGCGGTACCCGCATCGTGCTTCGGGGGCAAAAGCCCCTCGCACTCTGCGACCGCTGCCCCTGCTTCGGTTCGCTGTTTCCGCCACTGGCGGCGCTCACCTTTGCAGCATCCAGTATTATCTGCGCTTTTGGCTTAGCAGCTGCCGCACCTCGCTCGCCGTATCGGCACTTAGAATTATGCGGTATTGCCCTAATTCAGCAGTTGTGCCAAATTTGTTCCGGCTTTTTTGGCGGCAGTGTTGCCACTGCCCGCGGCCCGTGCTATAATAAAGGCCTGACGGCGCACCGTGCGCCGGTTAAATCGCTTTGTGTGGCAGCCAGCCATGCGGAAGGAGTTAGAAAATGAAGAACAGCGAAAAGACCCTGGACATGATCGTCAACCTGTGCAAAAACCGTGGTTTCATCTACCCTGGCAGCGAAATTTACGGCGGCCTTGCCAACAGCTGGGACTATGGCCCCCTGGGCGTTGAGTTCAAAAACAACGTCAAAAAAGCATGGATGAAAAAGTTTGTGCAGGAAAGCCCCTACAACGTCGGCCTGGATGCCGCTATCCTGATGAACCCGCAGACCTGGGTCACCACCGGCCATGTGGGCAACTTCAGCGACCCGCTGGTGGACTGCCGCGCCTGCAAGAGCCGCAACCGTGCGGACAAGCTGATTGCTGACTGCGAGCAGGGCCAGAACGTGGATGTGGACGGCATGACCTTTGACCAGATGGATGAATTTATTGCCACCCATCCTGAAGTTGTCTGCCCTGTGTGCGGCAAGCATGACTTTACCCCCATCCGCAAGTTTAACCTGATGTTCAAAACGGCCATCGGCGTAACCGAGGATTCTTCCTCTACCTGCTATCTGCGCCCCGAAACCGCACAGGGCATTTTCGTCAACTTTGCCAACATCCAGCGTACCACCCGCCGCAAGCTGCCGTTTGGCGTCTGCCAGGTGGGCAAGGCGTTCCGCAATGAGATCACGCCGGGCAACTTCACCTTCCGTACCCGCGAGTTCGAACAGATGGAATGCGAGTTCTTCTGCAAGCCGGGCACCGACCTGGATTGGTTCGCCTACTGGAAAGATTACTGCGAAAAGTGGCTGCTGTCCTTGGGCATCAACAAGGAAAACCTGCGCCTGCGCGACCATGAGCCTGCCGAGCTGGCTTTCTACAGCCGCGCCACCACCGATATCGAGTACGCTTTCCCGTTCACCGACTGGGGTGAGCTGTGGGGCATTGCAGACCGTACCAATTACGATCTGGGCCGCCATCAGGAAGCATCCGGCAAGAGCCTGGAATATTTTGACCCCGAAACCAACGAGCATTACATTCCTTATGTCATTGAGCCTTCCCTGGGCTGTGACCGTGTGGCACTGGCTTTCCTGTGCGAAGCTTATGATGAAGAGCATCTGACCGACTCCAAGGGCAAGGAGGATGTGCGTACCGTGCTGCACCTGCATCCGTTCCTGGCACCGTTCAAGTGCGCTGTGCTGCCTCTGTCCAAAAAGCTGGGCGATAAGGCCATGGAGATCCGCAACGAGCTGGCCAAGGACTTTATGGTGGATTACGACGATGCCGGTTCCATCGGCAAGCGTTACCGCCGCCAGGATGAAATCGGCACCCCGCTGTGCATCACCGTGGACTTCCAGACTGTCGGCGATGACAAGGTGGAAGCCGATAACTGCGTGACCGTGCGTGACCGCGACACCATGGAGCAGATCCGTATGCCCATCAGCGAGCTGAAAGAATACATTGCCAAGAAGGTTGCTTTCTAAGCGATTTAGGGCATAACACTGCTGAATCACCAATAAAATGCAAATACCCGTACAGCCTGAAAGCTGTACGGGTATTTTTGGTATTAAGGCAACACCGCACAATTCCCGCCTTACGGCTTAAGCACCGCTTCGGCGGCTG
>ERZ838118.4554-NODE-4554-length-11899-cov-4.462175_pt1 | contig 11899 bp, 10 predicted proteins | sample MGYA00519863_ERZ838118 | MGnify/ENA primary metagenome ERZ838118 (study PRJEB31850, sample SAMEA3708827) | human gut metagenome | biome: human gut; feature: human-associated habitat; material: faeces | place: China | collected 2014 ...
TCTGCACCCCATCCCAGCAGAAAAAGACATTGGAAGACCTGCGAAAAGGCATGGTGGACATTGTGATCGGTACCCACAGAGTGCTTTCTAAGGATCTGAAGTTTAAAAATCTGGGTCTTTTGATCATTGATGAGGAGCAGCGTTTCGGTGTGGCTCATAAAGAGAAGATCAAGCAGCTGAAGGAAAATGTAGATGTTATGACTTTGACTGCAACACCGATCCCACGGACACTGCATATGAGCCTTGCAGGGATCCGGGATATGAGCGTGCTGGAAGAACCGCCTGTGGACCGTACACCGATCCAGACTTATGTAATGGAATACAATGAGGAAATGGTCCGGGAAGCGATCAACAGAGAGCTGGCGCGAAAAGGCCAGGTGTACTATGTATACAATCGTGTAACGGATATTGATGAGGTGGCAGCAAGGATCCAGAAACTGGTGCCGGATGCAGTGGTTACCTTTGCTCATGGACAGATGCATGAGCATCAGCTGGAACGGATCATGACAGACTTTATTAATGGTGAGATCGATGTTCTGGTGTCCACCACCATTATTGAGACTGGCCTTGATATTCCCAATGCCAATACAATGATTATCCATGACGCAGACAGATTGGGACTTTCTCAGTTATACCAGTTGAGAGGACGTGTAGGCCGTTCTAACAGAACTTCTTTTGCATTTTTAATGTATAAACGTGATAAGCTTTTAAAAGAGGAGGCGGAAAAACGCCTTCAGGCTATCCGGGAATTTACGGAACTGGGTTCTGGTATTAAGATCGCTATGCGTGATCTTGAGATCCGTGGGGCTGGAAATGTCCTTGGTGCAGAGCAGCATGGACATATGGAAGCAGTGGGTTATGACCTTTACTGTAAAATGTTAAATCAGGCAGTTTTAGCATTAAAGGGAGAAGAAACAGAAGAAGATTCTTATGCTACCAGCGTGGAATGTGACATTGATGCTTATATTCCTGCTAATTATATTAAAAATGAGTATCAGAAACTGGATATTTATAAGAGAATCTCTGCCATTGAGACAGAAGATGAATATATGGATATGCAGGATGAGCTGATGGACCGCTTTGGGGATATTCCAAAGAGTGTGGAAAATCTTCTGGTCATTGCCAGAGTCCGTGCGCTGGCCCATAAGTGCTATGTGACAGAGATTCTGGTAAAAGAAAAAGAAGTGAAACTGACCATGTACCAGAAGGCGAAGATCAATGTAGGAGGCATACCGGATCTGGTAAATTCCTACGGTGGTGCCTTAAAGCTGGTACCTGGAGAAGTGCCGGTGTTCCATTATGTGGAAAGAAAGCCAAAAGGCATTACTATCGAAGATATGCTGTTTAAAGCAGAGGAGATATTAAAGGGGTTAAGAAAGCTGCGGATGTAAGAGTCCGCAGCTTTTAGCTTCTAGTATAATCCACAATAATTATCCGCCCCTTTCACTTGTCTAAATTTCCATCTGCCGCGTCAGCTTCAATCGACGATGCTACCGGCATCGCCTCATTCAGCTTCCTTGCACATGAAAATTTATCCTGCGTGTAAGGGATCGGTAATTATCGTGAATTATACTAGTCATTGGCTGTCTGTATTTTCAGGCAGAGGATCAGTTACCGGCACCTGGATGGATTTCACCTTCACACCTTTAATTTTTCCCAGATCTCCTGCAAAGGAGCTGATCTCATTCTGGGTTCCATGAAGTACAACACTGACTACTGATACGCCGTATTCGCGGCAGGGAACTCCCAGTCTTGCGATGATCATGTGGGCACGCAGGTGGAGCTTTTCGTTCATAATGGAAACAGATTCCGGGTCACTTATAATACAGCTGATGACAGCTAAACGGTCTTCCATGGATGATAGTTCCTTTCTGAGGGGATCTTTTGGACTATGCTGTGTGACGGTCAGACTTAGAACCCAAGTGTATCATTTACCAGTATCACATGGATCCTGTCTTTGTGTCTGGAGTATCTTGTAATAAGGAACTGGCAGCAGATAGTGTCCGGGGATTTGCAGTCAAAGCATTTTCCGGTCTCTTTACATGGGGTTTTAATATCGAATCTCTGGGCATTGGCAGGTGCAGCAATATTTCTGGCACGTTTCATAGCACTGTCAAGGTCGCTGCAGATTTTGTTTATTCCCACAATAAAGATCACTTTTTTAGGGCCCTGGGCAATACAGGAAACGCGGTTGGAGTTGCCATCAATATTTATTAAGATACCGTCATCTGTAAGGGCATTTGCACTGGAAAGAAAAACATCTGCATTGTAAGCAGCCATAAGTCCTTCTCTGGGCTCCATTTTATAGCGGTCGATATAATTGTAATTTCCTGCTTCAAGGGCGTTGATAAGTCCGATCTCATGGGCACTCATGCAGCCTCCCATGGCAATACTGCTTCCCTGTGGGATCAGCTCTAATGCCTGTTTTAAGGCAGCTTCTTTGCTTGGGGCATAGTAGCCGGACATGTTACGTGACTGAAGACCCTTGATCACAGTCTGTGCCAGACATTCATTTCTCTTTTTCACATTTTCGTCCATAGTGGGTTCCTCCTGTATTCTGAATAATTTTTTCAATAACCTTATTAATAACCTCATTTTAGCAGAAATTGCATAAAAATCCACTTATTTTTGTAAAGAGGATTCATCTTGCAGGATGAATAGCAGATGTTTATAATAAACGTAGAAGAAAAACAGATAATAACAGGTAAAGACGATATAAAAACAGAGCAGGGAAGGAAAGGGATAAAACATGTCAGATACAGAATATGGAGCAGCGCTAAAGCTGGGCAAAAAACAGTACCAGGATTCAGTGGCAAAAGGAGAATATCCTTATCTTCCGGTGTTAGATGAAGCCTTATCTTATACGGAAATCGTATCACAGGTGTCATTGGGGACGATGGATATACCATTGTCGAAGCTGGTGGGAACTAAGACAGCGGAACGGTCTATTTCTTTTGCAAATAATTTTATGCCGCTTCTCTCAGAACGTTCTGAGTTTGCTATTAAATGGCAGAACCTCTACAATTACCAGGTAGAAGACGGCATCAATGATCCTATAGTGGCATATGAGTTTATGAACCGTTTTTATGTCCAGGAGGGAAATAAAAGGGTCAGTGTCATGAAATATCTGGGGGCCTACAGCATTCCCGGAACAGTGATCCGTTTGATCCCGAAACGTACGGATGATTTGGAAAACAGGCTGTATTATGAATTTCTGGATTTTTATAAGGTTTCATCCAACTGTGATGTGTGGTTCAGCAAGGAAGGAAGATATAACGAACTTTTAAAGCTGATGGGATTGAAACCGGATCAGATATGGACGGAGGAAGAACGGATATATTTCCGCTCTGCTTATGGCCGTTTTGCAAAGGCTTTCCAGATGGCCCATGGAGACAGGCTGAAGCTTACAGAGGGAGATGCATTTTTAGTATATATTGAAGTTTACGGATATGATAATGTAAAGGGACAGACAGAACGGGAGATGTATCGTGCGCTGATGCGCATCTGGGAAGAGATCCAGCTGGCTAACAGGGGAAATAAGATTGAGCTGATCCAGGATCCTCAGGAAGTAGAAGAAGATAAAAAACCGGCTATTTTAAAATGGTTCCTTCCCCAGGAAGAGATCCCCAGTGGATTAAAAGTAGGCTTTATTTACGGAAGAACAGCGGAAACGTCCCGTTGGATCTACGGACATGAGCTTGGAAGAATGTATCTGGAGCAGGTATTTCCCGGAAAACTGACGACTATGGTAGTGGATCATGTGGAGACAGAAGACGATGTGGCAGCGGCCATCGAAAAGGAAGTAAAAGCAGGCTGCACCATTATTTTTACCATTACATCCAGAATGCTGAACCAGAGTGTACGTTCAGCGGCTTTTTATCCGGATATTAAATTTTATAACTGTTCTATTAATATGTCCTATTCTTCTGTGTGCAATTACTATGCAAGGATGTATGAAGCAAAATTCCTTATGGGAGCTATTGCAGCTGCACTTTCAAGAGAAGACAAGCTGGGATATATAGCAGAACAGCCTACATATGGAATGTTAGCGGATATCAATGCATTTGCATTGGGAGCCAGAATGGTCAATCCTTATGTAGAGGTTCATCTGGAATGGGCCAGAAGAAAGAAAGAGAAGCATACAGAGGACATTTTGCATGATAAAGGGATCAGATATATTTCCGGTCAGGACATGATCAATCCGGATCACCCGTCCAGAGAGTATGGTCTTTATCTGAAAAAAGAAGACGGGACTATTAAAAACCTTGCTATGCCGGTATGGCACTGGGGGAAGTTTTATGAACAGATCATCCGTCTCGCTTTTAAGAGCACAGAAGAGATTGAGTCCATGAAAGGGAAAAAGGCGGTTAACTACTGGTGGGGAATGTCAGCAGATGTGATCGATGTAATATGTTCTGAAAATATCCCGAATGGCACCAGAAGACTGATCGAATTTTTGAAAAACTCCATCCGAGCAGGAAGCTTCCATCCATTTGATGGCCTGATCTATGCACAGGATGGAAGGGCTAAATGCACCCAGGGAAAAAGCTTAAAGGCTGAGGAGATCATCACCATGAACTGGCTTGCCCAGAATGTGGTTGGCTATATTCCAGAGATTGAAGAGATGAATGAGCGTGCACAGGAACTGATGCAGCTTCAGGGAATCAAGACGGCCGGACAGGCAGAGACGGAGAATGATAAATGAATATAATGATATTTGCAGATCAGGAATCAAAGCTTTTATATGAGTATTATGATCCGGAACGGATGAAGGATATTGATCTGATCATTTCCTGCGGTGATCTGCCTCCGGAATATCTTACATTTTTTGCTACATTGTGCCATGCCCCTCTTTTGTATGTAAAGGGCAATCATGACGGAAAATATGAGCAAAAACCGCCGGAAGGCTGTATCTGTATTGAAGATAATATTTATGTATACAAGGGTGTGCGTATTCTGGGGCTGGGAGGTTCCATGGAATATATACCAGGGGCATCAAACCAGTATACAGAATGGAGAATGAGGGCACGTATCCGGAAACTGTGGTGGAAATTGTGGTGGCATAAGGGATTTGATATACTTGTAACCCATGCGCCGGCCTATAAGCTGAATGATATGGAAGATCTCCCACACCGGGGATTTAAGGCTTTTCTGAAACTGATGGATAAATATCATCCAAAATACTTTCTTCATGGCCATGTACATGCTAATTATGGGAAAGGTTTTAAACGTAAAGACGTGTATGGCACTACCAGGGTGATCAATGGATATGAGTTTTATGTGATCGAGTATCCTGGGGAGCCGGTGGAATCTGCAGAGAAAAGAATATAGAATCATAAATAAAAACCGTCCAAAGCTTAAAAAGAACTTTGGGCGGTTTTACTGATCTGTTTAAGAAAGTAAAGAACGAACGGTTTCGCCTGGTACTATTTCTACTGGGGTGAGTATCTTTACAGGAAGACAATTGCCATTGTTTAACTGCCAGATCATATGCATGACAGTAGATTCGGAAATGGCTTCAATATGTGTTTCTACCGTGGAGATCCGCGGGCTGATAATGTTGTAATAGCCCAGATTATCATATCCGATGACACTTACATCGCCTGGTACGGTAAGACCAGTTTTACAGATGGCATTGATGGCTCCTGTTGCAAGGCGGTCATTAAATGCAAACAGGGCAGTAGGCATTTCGCCTTTATAAGTGCTGAAGAAATCAAAGCATACTTTTTCCGCTGCATCATAAAGCCAGGAGCCTGTTTCCAGGATCAGTTCCGGATGAATAGTAAGTCCTTCTTCCTGAAATGCTTGAAGGAAACCGGATAAACGTTCCTGGTTGCTGAGATAGCTGCGCACACCGGCTAAGATAGCAACATTTTTGTGTCCATTTGTGATGAGGTAGCGGCCTGCAAGGTAAGCACCCCTGCGGTTGTCGGATAAGATTGAGGGAAGTTTGTCAGAATAACTGTTGACTAAAACGCAGGGAATGTTCTGACTAACAGCGTACTCGATATGTTTTTGGGAAACGTTGCTTACAAAAACAATACCAGAAAGTCCAAGAGCAGCTGTCTTTTCAGCAATATTATCGGAAGAATCCAGCGTGGTGTAGATCAGGGAGCAGCCGTTTTTCTGGAAATCCCGTTCCAGTATATTAAACAGAGAAGAATAAAAGGGCTCTGTTATGATATTTTCTTTTGGAAGGAAAAACCCGATGTTTTTGTTGGTGGTGACTTTTGGGGGCTCTGCAGCAGCAGGAACACTGCTGAGGACAACTGTGCCTTTACCCGGGCACTTTTCAATCAGTCCTTCATCAGCCAGCATCTGCATAGCTTTTCGCAACGTGCTGCGGTTGACATCATATTTTTCGGAAAGGACCTGCTCTGTAGGGAGTAAGCTTCCTACTGCATAGACATCCTCAAGGATATCCTTTTTGATGTCATCATAAATCATAGAATAGCGAAATTTTTCTTTACTCATATTGTACCTAACTATATTGTTTGTTAATTGCGGGCTGTCCGCTATGGATCATGTATATATTTAATATTTTAACATGCCAGATCCATTCCTGCAATTCATGTTAAAAAAACGTCAATCCTTCATTGCCAGATCATAAGCTGCTTTCATCAGTTCTTCGTTTAATGGGCGTGGATTGCAGGTGATATGTCCGGTAGTTCTCTTGATTACATCAATAAGATAATCCATGCTTGGCTCTTCTTTCATATAACCCTTTAAGCAACGCGGAGCATCGATGGCTTTCTGCAGGGCAGTGATCTTATCTAAAAGTGCCTGAACATTTTCTTTATCAGAAGCATCTTCTTTATAAACGCCAAATGCTTTGGCAATGTCTACATATTTCTTTTCGGCATATTCCTGGTTTAACATAATGGAACCTGGCAGGAAAATGGAGCATGCATCACCGTGAGGAATGCCGTACTCGCCGCCTAAAGGCTGAGCCATGATATGAGCAATACCGATACCTGCAGTAATAGCAACTCCGCCAAAGTAGCTTGCCAACATCATTCCTGCTCTTGCTTCCAGGTTATCAGGATTACGGTATGCTTCTTCCAGATATTTATTTACCAGTTCAATAGCCTTTAAACCATACATTTCGGTAATTGGCGTTGCGTTTAAGGAAACATAAGATTCGATGGCATGGCTTAAAGCGTCCATTCCAGTAGCAGCAGTGATGCGTGGCGGAAGAGCCAGAGTCAGGCTTGGATCCAGAACAACTACGTCAGTGATCATAGTGTTATGATACAGGCTCTTCTTTAAATGATTGTTATTGTTGATAACAACGCTGGTCTTGGTAGCTTCTGCACCAGTTCCAGATGTAGTTGGGATAGCAATGAACAGAGGCGGTTCAACAGTAACAGCACGGCCCCTCATTTGATAATCCTCTGTCTCGCCGCCGTTGACAGCCAGCATACCGATTACTTTTGCAGCATCAACAACGCTTCCGCCGCCTAAAGCGATGGTACAGTCACAGCCTTCTGCTACATAAATATCGCGGCCATGATCGATAATCTGAAGAGTTGGTTCGCTTTTTACTTCATAAGGAACAACTGCCAGACCTGCATCTGTTAAAAGAGAAGAAATTTTCTTAAATGCATCAAAGTCAGCGCTGAAGGTTACGAAAAGTACCTTCTTTTTATTGTACCAGTTTAAGATACCTGGGATTTCTGCAACCTTATTTTCTCCGAAGATAAGGCGTCTGTTATAGACCATTTCAAAACCATTTGTGATTGCCATGATACGTCCTCCTTATAAATGTGTGTGTTTATTTATTGAGATGTCAGTAGAAATTTTACATTTGCTAGTATACATATGTTTGAATAAAAAGTCAACAAAATAATCAACAAATTATTAAAAACATTGTGAACATATAAAAACATATATATAAGAAACAAAACAGACAAAATGACCATAATTTTTCTTTTAAATGGGGAAAACCTGTGAAAAACAGAGGGGATTCCAGGCGAAAAAGCAGGTTGATTTGTAAGCAAGATGATAAAAAAGAGTTAAAAATATAAAAAAGTTGACATTAATATTGACAACATATGGAAAGATATGTATACTTAACGATGTAAATAAATGTTGACAATGTTGACAATATAAAATAAAAAGGAGTCAGGTTATGAGCGAATGTTTCTATTGTGAGGATGGAGAAAAGAGAAAGAGCTTGATGATCGAGATCTGTAAGTTAAATTATTCTACGATCTACTTAAACAGAAATCAGAAATATTTGGGAAGATGCGTTGTAAAGCTGAATGAACATAAGACAGAATATTTCCAGATGACCAAAGAACAGAGAGACGGATACTTTGAAGAACTGGCAGCTACAGCCAAAGCGATCTTTGAACTGTACCATCCAGATAAGATCAATTATGCAACATTTGGAGATCTGGTACCTCATGTACATGTACATGTTGTTCCTAAATATAAAGATGGTCCGGACTGGGGAAATCCATTTGATGATACACAGGGAAAGAAAGAGCTGACCGAAGCAGAATATCAGAAGATGGCAGATGAGTTAAGAGAAACTATATTAAAAGAATTAAATAAATAATGTATACAGGAGGATGGCAAAAATGAAAAAAATGTTAGCAGCTGCTCTGGCAGCATCTATGGTTATGGGACTTACCGCATGTGGCGGTTCACAGACAGCAGATACAAAGGCACCTGAAAGTGCAAAAGAGGCAGATAGTACAGTAGCAGGGGAAAGCACAGAAACAGCTGGAAGTGATGCGCAGAAAACAGGTTCTGAAATGACCTGGAAACTGGCTACAGATGCTGCAAAGGATTATCCAACCACAAAGGCTCTGGTCAAGTTTGCTGATGAAGTTTATGAGAAGAGCAACGGACGTATTGCCATTGACGTATATGAATCTTCTATCCTGGGTGATGAAGTTTCTTATATGGAACAGCTTCAGGCAGGAACCGTTGATGTAGCAAAATTATCCCTTGGTACATTAAGCGGATTATATGAAGATACCCAGGTATTTTTACTGCCATTTCTGTTTAAGAACAATACAGAGATGTGGAAAGTTTTGGAAGGTGAAGTTGGAACCACCGTTAAGAATGGTCTGAATGACTACAGCATCCAGGGAATCGGTTTCACAGATAATGGAAGCCGCTGCTTCTATACAACTACAGAAGTTGACAGTCTGGATGATTTCAAGGGACTTGCTATCCGTGTTCAGAACAACCAGCTGATGAACTCTATGGTAAGCTGCTTAGGCGGAAATCCTGTAAATGTATCTGCAAACGAAGTGTACAGCGCACTGCAGACTGGCGTATGCAAGGGCGGTGAGAACAATCCTAACATCATCCTTTCTGACAGCTTATATGAAGTTGCTCCATATGTACTGATGGACAATCACGTAACTACCATGGATGTTATCTGCATGAATCTGGATCTGTGGGATTCCCTCAGCGATGAAGACAAAGAGATCGTAAATGAGGCTATGGCAGATGCAACTGCATATGACAGAGAGATCTGGGATGATTCTGTAGCTGAATCCATTCAGACCTTAAAGGATAAAGGTGCAACCATCGTAGAGCCAGATGATGCAACATTAGATTCCTTCAGAGAAGCTATGGCTCCTGTTTATGAAGAGTATTCTGCAAAATACGGCGATCTGTTAGACGCTATCAATGAAGCTTTAGGAAAATAATAGGCTGTATCAAAGATTGGAAGAGGGTATAGGCGATGAAAGAAAAAATTGAAAATGCCATCGGATTTGTATATGCCATTGTAGAAGCGTTCTGTCGTCTTGTTCTGATATTTATGGTGTGTACAGTAACAGCGCAGGTCATTAGCCGTGCTCTTGGAAGTAACATCAAGTGGTGCGAGGAGGTCATGCTGATCCTCCTTGACATCATGATGTTCATGCTGCTTCCAGTGGGTATAAAAGATGACTTACATATCCGTATTGAAGTATTTGCAAAGTATTTCCCAAAGAAAGTAAAAGTATTTCTGATCCATTTCAGTAATTTAGTGCTGCTGATTGTGTCCCTTTGCATGATTCGTTATGGGGCATTCCTTATGGAAAAAACGAATTCCAAGTTTACGATTACAGGTTTTCCAAGAAAATATCTGTATATGATTACAGTTATCAGCGGGCTCTTATGTCTGATCATGGTCATTGCCAAATCTTTTGGTATGTTCCATACAAAATCTACAGATGATTTTCTGGATCCAAAACATGATAACTAAGATCAGCACACTTAAGTGATAGAAAAGAGGGATAAAAACTATGGATACAAATACAATAGCCATGATCATATTGTTTGCGACCTTCATGATCTTTATGGTTATGCGTGTACCTGTAACATTCAGTATGCTGGGTGCTTGTGTTCTTACGGCTCTTTATCTGGGACCGAAGTACGTATCATCTGTGTTCCTGCGTCTGGGTGACGGTGTACAGTCATTCTCCTTTTTAGCGATTCCGTTTTTTATTTTTGCCGGTGATATTATGGCAGAAGGCGGTATTTCAGACCGACTGGTAGAGGTGGCTAATGTTATGGTAGGCCGTTTCCGCGGTGGTCTTGCATATGTAAACGTTATCGCTTCAACCTTTTTCGGCGGTATTTCCGGTTCTCCTACAGCGGATGTATCTTCTTTAGGACCGATCGAGATCGGTATGATGACAAAAAGCGGTTACGACAAAGATTTCTCTGTTGCAACCACAGTAGCAACAGCTACACAGGCACTGATCATTCCTCCAAGTCATAACATGATTATCTATGGTATGGCTGCAGGCGGTCTTTCTACAGGAAAACTGTTCCTGGCAGGTATTGGACCTGGACTTATCTTATGTGCTGCAATGTGTATCCTGGTAGCACGTATTACCAAGAAGAGAGGTTATCCAAGAGGATCGAAATATACAGTCCGTGAGTCTTTAAAGATCGTCAGTGATGGTTTCCTGGGAGTTATGACCATTGTTATCATTCTTTTAGGTGTTTGTACGGGTATCTTTACAACAACAGAGAGTGCTGCCATCGCTTGTGTTTATGCGCTGATCATTACTGTATTTGTTTATAAGAGCATCAAGGTAAATGATATCTGGAGAATTGTAAAGAGATCATTAGGAACTCTGGCTATGATCTTAAGTATCATTGCTGCTGCAAATGCATTTTGCTATCTCATGAGCCTGATGCAGGTTCCGGCAAAGATTACACAGATGCTTTTGACTGTTTCTGATAATAAGTATGTAGTCCTGATCCTGATCAACATTCTGCTGTTAGTTTTGGGCTGCTTCATGGACGTTGCTCCACTGATCCTGATCGTAACTCCGATTCTTCTGCCTGTTATCAAGGCACTTGGAATGGATCCGGTCCAGTTTGGTATTGTGATCATGATGAACCTGGCTGTTGGATCTTTGACACCACCGGTTGGAACTACCTTGTTTGCCGGTTGTGCAGTTGGAGATATTTCAGTTGAAAGAGTTACGAAAGCGCTGCTTCCATTCTATATAGTAATGGTGGTTGCACTATTATTAGTTACCTACGTTCCGGCATTTTCCATGACACTTCCAAATCTGCTGATGCATTAGTAAAGGCATTAATAAAAAGAACCGTATATGTCTGAGTACGGTTCTTTGGCAGGAAGTGCAATATAGAATAAAAAAATATGAACTGCCAGGCTATTCCTTCTCTCAGCCTGGCAGTTCATATTTTTTATGTTTTGAAATTTTCCTGACCTTTCTAATTTCTTGAATTTTTCATGTTTTTCAAAAATCTCACAGCTTTGGCCAGCATTTTGGCAGTCTCGGATTCTCTACCCGTACCGGCTCTGGATAAGTCTCGCCGTAAAGCTCTAATTCTACTGTATCAATGATTTGCGGCTCTACCGGCTTGTTTACTTCTACTCCTGGAATCGGGAAATCTACGGGAACGGTCT
>ERZ838118.4564-NODE-4564-length-11880-cov-3.256406_pt1 | contig 11880 bp, 22 predicted proteins | sample MGYA00519863_ERZ838118 | MGnify/ENA primary metagenome ERZ838118 (study PRJEB31850, sample SAMEA3708827) | human gut metagenome | biome: human gut; feature: human-associated habitat; material: faeces | place: China | collected 2014 ...
GCATCTGCCTTACAAGCAGAGGGTCGGCGGTTCGAATCCGTCAACGCCCACTTTTTTTTTAAGAGCAATCATGATTACATGATTGCTTTTTTTATTTCCCAACCAACACAAAGAAACACCTTATTCTCCCACTATTCTTTAAAAGAAGGCTAACACAACAAAAAAGGCAGGAATAATAATTCCCGCCTTTTTGTTTCCTTTCGTATACACCTAACAGCTTCCCCTATAGAACCTCACCGTTTCTTTTTATATAATGCAGAAGATATGACATGATCGATAGAAAATTTACCCGGTCCCGTTATGTACATCAGCACAAATACCACCAGATAAATAAAGGCCAGTTCCTTCACGGCAAACGGATCATTCCCGTGTATCACAAAAAAAGCCATTCCCATTGTAAAGACCATCGGGATCATAGCCAGACGATAAAACGCACCGAATATAAAGCCTACGGAGCAAAATACCTCACCGAAAACAGCCAGCCCCAACGACAACGTACTTCCTACACCCAATGGGTCCGGGAAAGATTCCGACATGACACTAAAATTCGTCCATTTCTGGATACCATGCGAAAGCAGCAATACTCCGAAAAGGATACGCAACGCCAACAAAAAAAGAGAAAAAGCATTTCCTACCGGCTTGGCAGGAAAAAGAAATTTATAAACCACTGACATAATCTTTGTTCTTTCTTAAATTAGTTATTCATTTATAAAACATAAATAAAAAAGAAAAGTTTACGCGTAACCCCATAAAAAAAAGGACTTCCAACACTTGGAAATCCTTTTGTGACCAGGGTGGGATTCAAACCCACGACCTTCAGAACCGGAATCTACCATTTAAAACAACATAATAATTTATAATACAACATATTACAAATTAAAAAGAAACACATTTGCGAAACAATTGCGAAACTTCTGTTTCTGCATATCATATATATGCATATAATTTAATTAGAAACTAACAATCTTTGGCTTCTTTTGAACAACATAATAAAGTTTACGAATTTCATCTAATGATAATTTAAAATCGCAATATTCAGGAGAAGGGTTAAGGGAATGAAGTGTGATAGTTCCATTTTTCAAATCTTGTTCTACAATCTGCTTTATTAAGACAGAAGAGCCAAAGGCCACAACCCAAAAAGGATAATCCCTATATCTAATCTTCTCCATCCAATGCTCCTTACCTAACTCTCTAACCAAAACACGATCCCCCGACTCAAAACTGCTTCGTGTCCCATCATCCATACTCTCCCCCTTTACTTCAAAAGATAAATAATTTCCATGAACTATTTTTGAAACTTCAAAAGCATCCTCCTCCCAATCTTCTTTATCCGGCTCAAGAGTATCGGCTTCATTAGCAAACCTACCATAGGCACAAAAAGGAACATGCTTGACAAGCATACGATACTTTCCATTACCTAAATCATAAAATTTTACTCCATTGGTATTTTCAGTAAAAAACTTTCCGATCTTTTCTTCTGTAGGTATTTGTTCAAGCTCTATTATAGATTTATCATCTTTCAATCTTTTCCCTTCACCTGTAAGAACATAATCAGGATTTACTTCGCTGTAATTAGAAAAAAAATCCGACAATATCTCAGAAGAGACTTCAGTAACACCCTTTTCGATATTCGAAATCTTTTGCTTAGTTATTACAGAACTCTGTTTTCCCATTCTATACCCTGTCAATCCAAGTGATTTATAGGTTTCAATGAACCGTTTTGTTACATCATTCATAAAAAAATCTCCTTAAATTTTTAAAGTCCAATAAATAGGACTACATTTGTCACCGTAACAAGTGCAAGATGTTACTTAGACAGATTCGACATTCCTCTTTTTTTTGAGGGATTATATATAAAGTCCTGAATAGCTTGCACCTATTACGGGACTTTTATTTTTAGGTCTATGCGCAATCGGCGGTAGACCGCATAAGCGGAGAGACAAAGGGTTGCGCTCTTAAAACCAGGTACTGCGAGGATAGCGCAAGTCCGAGAGGCGACGAAACCAGAGTCTTTCACAGCTATAAAACCGATTGCAAAACATTAATTCAAAGAACAATATGAGTTATTCCAACAAAAATTCAAAGCAAGAACAATCTCCCTATCAAGAGAACCCATTTAGACTTTTAAGCGATTCTGCATTAGAAGAAGTACTTACTATGTTTGAATTAAATATTCGTTTTTTTGATCCGCGTCTTTCAGCACTTGTTGTCTGTGCTAAGATTGAGAGATCTGTTTCAAAAGATCAAAAGCCGAATCACAACATTTAGTAAGTCGTTTTAACGAATCTATTTCTATCTTTTTATAAAGGTCATATCCTGAAATCTTATCAACATCTATAGTTGAGTGGAGTGTTTTTAATATGCTACAAATAGTTTCAGTTTGAGTTCCTGTATTTTCATTACAATCCGCTAATGTGTTTACGGCAATAGGATATAGCGAAACGGGATTTTTTATATGAGCGACTCCTACAACCAAACTGAGTTTGAAAAAGAACAGATCTTTTTCAATAAATTTCTCGTGCTTCAACTTTTCTTGTTCCACATTTTTCCGATATTCCTCTCCAATCAGTTTTTTCAATCTTTTTTCAATAGTTGCGTTGTTGTAGATTTGATAGGCTACTATTACAGCAGTACAAATAGATATAATAGCAAGCGAAGCTCCCAGTATCGCATCATTTGTAAATACAAATGATTTAATTCTCAATATACTACATATGGATAGTATAATTGACACTACACTTAGCCCTAAACTCATATTCTCTTTTTTCACATCCATATTTTTTAACAATTAAACCGATTTATGTTAAATAAATATTATAGTCCAATATTTTAGACTATTTATTTCAATAGTCCAAATAATAAGACTGTATTTGCACCGTAATCATGATTCAAATACATGATACATATAATTGATTTAGCAAAAATACACATTTATATGGAGTTAACAACTGTAAGATACAGAAAAAGCAAAATTAAAAGCTTAGCCTCAATTCTTAGAGATATGCAGATTGGGGAAAGCTTAAAGTTCTCTGCAAACAGAGATACAATTAGGATGTATATCGGACGTCTAAACAAAGAAGGGCGTCAATACACAGGGTCAGTTAAGGGATTGAGCAAAGATATAGTTGTGACAAGATTAAAATAGGTGTTTATGAAAATCAAGATAGAACTTTTCGAATTAAAAAACCTCCTCATTGAAGCGGCAACGCTCGGTGCAGAGGCAGCGGAGAAAAGACGTTCTCCTACTTCTGATAGGATAAGCCAGAGGGAAGTCTATAGATGGCTTAAGGGTCTTGGTTATAGACCCTCGCTTCTCAAAAAATTGGAAGATAGTCTTAAAATAAAAGGAGATAGAGATGGAGGTGGAAAAAATTCTCCTCTGATGTATTCCAGACTTGAAATAGAAGCAGCTTTAGCAGCATACAAATCTTTTGATTCTGTAAATGGCATATAAAGGGCATAAGCCGAAAGCGTTCGGCTGGTGAAGGAAAGCGTTCCTGACCGGGTTCGAATCCCGGATGCCCACAAAAACGTTCTTTGACATGGTTACAATGAAAGTCCTTGATCCTATCATAGGTTACACGTAAGAGGTATCGGGATAGCGACAAGGCGGTATAAGGCAAAATGGAGGGAGGAAAGATATTTCCAGCTCACGATGAAGTTTAATCGTTCTTTTCATCAAGTCTTATGCGACAATGCGAAAGTATTATAAAGCTGGAACATCCTTTAGGTGTTACGAGTCAAACGTTGGTTAACCTATCCAGTTTTCAAGATATAACCCGGTTTTGAAGGCGCGATGCTGTCGATCGGATCGGCTGCCGGGTGCAAATAAAATAAATGATATGGAAGTTTTAGGTGTATTTATATTCGCAGGTGGTGCTTTTGGAGCACTTTTTTTTATCAATATGCCGATGGTTACAAACCTTATCTTATTATAAGAAACTTTTTAATAGCTGTCGCTATATCAGGTCTTATAGTTTTTGCTATAGGCCTTTATAGGTACTCCAAAATGCCTATTTATGAATATAAAGTAAGTGCGCATTATATTGATGGTAGCACAAAGACACTATTATTTGATAGTAAATATGATCCTAAAATAAACGCGGCTCGTGGGACATATTGGATTGAATACGGCGCATATACAGAACTTGGCGTTGTGAGGTTTGAAATAATAAGCAAGAAGAAAAGATAATTAAAATATCATAGCACATGAATTACAACATTGAACTAAAACATCAAGAAAAAGACAATCAATTGACAATATCCATACATGTTGAAGATTTGCCAATCAATTGTCTGAAAAATTTGGAGTACATAAAAGAAGATGCCGAGAAAGCGGTTACTTCTTACTTGGACCTTTTACGCGGAGAGAAAGTTAGTCATGAAAAGTCTCCAGATAATCAGTGAAGCATTTCAAAAGAAACAAGAAATTTTTAAAGACATCGTTTTCTTGCGGAAACGTTTTAATTATACACCCTTTGCATTTATTTGGCAGATCTACCAACTCTCTATTTAAAGGCAGATTTGGATCAAATGAATAAACCAAGTGGGTAAATTTTATAGCTTGTTCATATAACGGTTGTCCATCAAGAAACATCTTGCTTATTGATGGTTCAAAGGTGTTATACTCGTCAAGTAAATCTTCGACTTTAGAACGAATGTCTTTAGCCATGCTCAGGTACTTTTCTGATTTCATACTTCTTAATTTTTAAAGTTTGCACCACAAAGAAAACCCTCTGAAGAGGCGTGAAGCTGCTGATCGAATTAGCCGGAGGGATCATAAACGGAGGTTCACAGGTGGTAACGAATATGTCTGTAGCCGTTTTCATATTCGTTATGCTGTTCAATACAGCATCCTCCACTTTGTATTTTGCAATTAAATTTTTGGTTTTGGTTTATGCCTCTCTCGTCCGTGAGGATATAGAGAGGTGTCTTTTGGTATAAATGAAAGAATTATATATGTTACCGGAGCTTTCTGGGAAGACCGCTCCGGCTCTTTATCTGAAATTAAAAAATCAACGATATATGAAAGCAATTCAACTGTTCATGTTCAGCCTATCTGCGCTGGTGACATTCACGCTGTTTATCGGCGCGTTCTTCAATCCGTCATATTGGCTATTCGTGCCGGGTATGGCGTATTTATCATACCTGTTTTTCAAAGAAAAGCGATGGTAAGGGATATCTACATTATAGATCCGGACGGGGAGCAAGACTTCGACGGGTTTGAAGATACGGAAGATCCCGAAGATGTATATCAGAGGGAATGGGAAAATACAACTATGTATTGGTAAGATTAATATTCAAATCTAAATTATATAGAAAATGACTAAAAATGAAATTTTAAACAGCAACTGGGGTGTCCGCTGTAACGCTGCTGGGAACCCTAACACACCGGTAGAGGTGTTAACTGAACTGGCTAAGGATAGCGACTGTGATGTCCGCCGTAGCGCTGCCGGGAACCCTAACACACCGGTAGAGGTGTTAACTGAACTGGCTAAGGATAGCAACTGGGGTGTCCGCCGTAGCGCTGCTGGGAACCCTAACACACCGGTAGAGGCGTTAACTGAACTGGCTAAGGATAGCGACTGTGATGTCCGCTATAACGCTGCCGGGAACCCTAACACACCGGTAGAGGCGTTAACTGAACTGGCTAAGGATAGCAACTGGGGTGTCCGCTATAACGCTGCCGGGAACCCTAACACACCGGGTTACAAAGAAACAACCTACGATTTCGTAGTCACTAAAAACTATGTGGCGGTAAAAGGGACTAATCATATGTGGTATAAACACAATTACCCCCATATTGCCCCTTTTTATACTTGTGGGTGTTTCTGTGGTTCAAGAGAACAGCTTCTCGCTAGAATCTATTCGATTGATAATATAAGTTGTGATCCGGCAATAAGAGTTAGAATACTTAATGCTTTAGACAACAAATTCAAAGAGGTGTTCGGTCGGTAGATAAAAAACAGAATCAGAGGGAATGGGGGAGTATCAACATTAAACAGGTAATCACCAATATGAGCACAATTAATTTAAACGAACTCCGCGACCGGGCATACAAAATTGCACGAGATCATGGTTTTCACGATGAAGACTGGAGCAATGAGCATCTTCTTTGTTTGGTTGTTAGCGAACTGATGGAAGCGGTTGAAGCAGATAGAAATGATAGCAGAGCCAATATGATAGGCTTCGAAACCTGCATAAAAAATGCTTATCATGATATTGTTAGAAACAATTGGTTTCTAAAGTCTTATAGAGACAACATTAAAGGAACCGTTGAAGAAGAATTAGCTGATATAGTTATTCGCCTCCTTGACCTTGCAGGAATTCGTTCAATTGATCTATCGGAATTACAAGAGCCATTATTGGGTAAATTCAAGGATAATATTGAATTTACCAAATGGAAATATCAGATTAAAGAGATGAGCTTTACTGAAATAATATTCTGCCTATGTTCTCTTTTAACAAGCAGAGAAAGTATTGAAGATGTTGTCAGATCATCTATAGTGATAATATTCTTACATGCTGATATATTGGGTATTGATCTTCTTTGGCATATTGACCAGAAGATAAAATACAACACACTCAGACCTGTAATGCACGGAAAGAAGTATTGATTAACAATAAAAAGTATGGAAAAAGTTTTTATAACTAAATATGCCTTAACAAAAGGCATATTGGAAAAAGAAGCGGAAATATGCGATTATGGAAATGGACATATAAGAGCATACGTGAAAGGAGAGTTTTCGAGTTATTCTTTAGGCAAGGAATGTTTTAAGACAAAAGAACAGGCTATGGAAAGAGCCGAGAAGATGAGATTAAAAAAGATTGCTTCTTTGAAAAAACAGATAGAAGCATTGGAAAAGATGAAATTCAAATAGATATGAATGAAAAAGAATATTTACAGCAGGAGTTAAATGAATGGTACAATATTCAGAGCACATTGTTGAATTTCTTAAGTCGATGTAGTGATGAAACAACAGCCTTTGTACGAGGTTCTCTTGAAGAAATTGCAGAGAGTTTAGAGACAGAATAATAATTCACTTTACGAAATTAATTGGCTGAACGCCACTATTAGCAAGGGTGTAGTGGATCACGACGCCCTCTGGCTTACAATGGCTTATTATTGCACCCAGGATTGACATAACGAAAGAATAAAAATAATTGAATATGAACGGAGAACAGATAATACCGCCAATTACTGACCCATTGGGACAGAGTTGGAAACAACCTCACAGAAGGTTTATCGAATTGGATGATACCCACGCTCTTATGAGTGAGCAGACTTTTAAAGCTCTGAAAGAGTATTCCACCACAATACCTACTGGAATATATGACGGTAAAATATGGAAAGAGTTTGCAAACGGTGAGTGGTATCTTGTATGGTTTGCTCCTGATAAAGACCCTGACAAAGCGCGTATAGAGAAAAGAAAAATATTAATAGCGTAAAACTAATAAAAACGGAGGTATTATGTGTATATTCAAAGAAATCGGCAAGTTCGTTAAAAACGGCGCCTCTGTTTTCAATGAAGCTTCGAAAGGAAGTTACAGCCGTCAATCAGAAGCCATTCGCTCTATTGAAAAAGAGTTATTTTCAAAAGATGATGGTTCGTTCGTTGATGACAAGCGTAATCTTGCCAAGGACAGGGAGAATGTAAATCGTGACATTCGAAACTCTTACAACAAATTGCAGTTACATAATGGGTAAGCAAGAATTAAAAAGAACTGAGTCGGAATAGCTCAAATCACGAAAGGAATAAGCATCCGAGGTGTAAACCTCGCCTCAGATCGGCAACCGCAAATCTTGAAAGTGGTAGACCTTGACATTTGCAATGGTCCGGTAGGCAGGAGCACGGTAGGATGAGATTTAAAATATTACCGCCAGGAGGCAGGCAGACTATTATTTGTTTTTGATACTGGCAGCCGGGGAAGACCGGCAGGGGCGATTAGTTCAGGCAGGTAGAACAGGCGAAACTTATCCATAGAAGCCATTGTCCCCGGTTCGAATCCGGGATCGCCCACAGACATATTAAAATCAATTATCCATGAATTTAGAAAATTACGAAGTGCTTCCAGTAGAAGCACAAGAGGTACAAGTCGTACAGGTTGATGCAGTAGAGAGGGCAAACGTCGACTCTCAGGTGGCAACGGCAAAGCGTTACCCCCGGAACATAAAGCGCAGCATAGATAATTCGATTGTCATGGCTACGATGGATTCTGAAACCGCTCAAAGTTGCGGATATGCGTTACCCCGCGGAGGGAAACCAATCACAGGACCTTCTGTCCATTTAGCTAAGATAGTCGTATCGAATTGGGGCAACATGAGAACAGAAGCAAAAGTTGTACAAATCACCGACAAGCAGATAATCAGCCGTGGTACATGTTGGGATTTAGAGGCAAATGTGGCATCTGCATTTGAAGTACGTAGAAGCATTGTGGATAGCAAAGGGAAACGTTATTCCGACGACATGATCACTGTTACGGGGAATGCGGCAAACTCAATCGCTTATCGTAATGCTGTTTTTTCAGTGGTCCCAAAGGCCGTCGTTGACAAGGTGTATAAAGCTGCACAAAGATTTATTACAGGAGACCTTTCGGACGAAGAAAAGCTGATCAAGCGAAGAACCGACGCAATCAACCATTTTAATGAAGAATGGGGCATTACGGAAGCAGAGGTTATCCGCTTATGTGGAAAGCAGACTGTTAATCAAATCAGGGCTAATGAGATTGCCTTGTTGCTTGGTATGGCACAATCTTTAAAAGATGGCGATACAACCGTGGAAGATTTGATGAAACCTTTCCGGGGTGGCGAAGTGTCAAAAACCAAAATCGCCGACATTGCAAAAGAGAGTGCCATTAAAGAAAAGAAGCCAACCCAACCTAAAACCCTTTTGTAATGGATGCACAACATACATTAGGTTGGTTCCGCGCCCGTTGTGGCCACATAACGGGCAGCAACGTCGGGCTGCTAATGAAAAGCGGCCGCACAGAAACCTTCTCCGAAACCGGCAAAAGCTACCTGTATCAGGTGGCAGCGGAAAGGGCAATGAATCCGGTGATCATCGCCGACGACGAACTGTTTGCCGAATACATTCGACAGACAGAAGTTGCCAGCAAGGCGATAAGATGGGGCAACGAACAAGAAGCAGAAGCCCGTGACCTTTTCGCAAGGATAACCGGACGGCACATTGTAGAGGTCGGATCGTGCAAGCATCCTACCATCCCGTACTTTGCAAGCAGCCCGGACGGGTTTTGCTACGACGAAAGCAGCGGGATAAGATCGTGTTTGGAGATAAAATGTCCCAATCAGGCGACCTTTATGCGCTACCGAAATGAGATTTGCGACAACGAATCTCTGCTACGCGTAAAGTACGAGTACTACTATCAGTGCATGGCACACATGATGTGCACCGAAGCGAGCGAAACGTTTTTTATCGTCTACAATCCTTTTCAAGCCGATCCGATCCATATTGTACGCATAGTTCCGGACGAAAGAGTCTTTGCGGAAATAGGAAAGCGGGTATGTTTAGCGAATGAACTTATAGACAAGATGATCAATTGAAATTATGGAAACACAACAACTTATAGCAATCAAAGATAGCGACCTCGAACTGGTTGTTAGTGAAAAAACATTGGGTAGCCTTACGACAAACGCTATCCAAATCAGGGATATGGTCAAAGCAGCTTTGCCAATGTACGATATCGCCAACTATAACGACGAAAACATTGACCAGGCGAAGAAAGACAAGGCCGCCCTTAACAAAGCGGCCAAAGCCCTAAACCAAAAAAGGCTCGAAATCGAGAAAGAGTTTATGAAGCCCTTTGGCGAGTTTAAAGACATTGTCACCGAAACTGTAAAACTGATCGGTGACTGCTCCAACAAAATAGATGCAGTCGTAAAACAAAACGAACAGCAATACAAGGACAAGAAGTTAGCCGTTATCCGCTCGTATTTCGACGATGGCAACGCCAACCTTATCGACTTCGGTAAGGTTTTTAAATCGGAATGGCTCAACAAGTCAGCGAGCATGAAATACATACAGGCGGAGATTGAGAAAATCTTTGCCAAGGTCGACAGCGACCTGGAAGCCCTCAAAGGGTTCGGTGAGGACTTCGACGTGCTTAGGACCTATTATATGGACACACTTAACATCTCCGCGACCATCCTGTACGCAAACCGCCTCAAAGAGCAGCGCGAGCGGGCGCGGATAGCCGAAGAGGCACGCATAAAAGCGGAAGAAGAGCGCAGACGGATCGAAGAAGAACGGCAAAAGACGGTAGAACAGCCCAAACGGCAGGAGATGCAAGCGCAAGCAAACATTCCCTTTATCCCGGCCGAACCAATCCCGGAACCACAACCGGCACAACCTGAACTGCTGACACGAGCCTTTAAGGTCACAACAACGCGGGAAAACATCATAGCACTTGGCAATTTCATGAACGACATGGGCATTGACTTTGACAAAATCGAAGTCCCATGAATTAAGGGTGATATGTTAGGAAAGACAGACCTGAAAACAATCATCGCGCTACTGGACAAGTCGCAACGGGTAATAGAGGCCAACTGCTCAAAGCCGGTCGATCTGGATGTAGCCCGCAGATGCAGGAAGATGGCCCGTAAATTAGAAAGGAGCTTGAAATGAATGATTACGAATACATCCCGGACTGGAAAGTCTGGGGATAGTCAATAGTGTGTTTTGCATGGTATTAGTTTAGGTTAGTTTCCCCTTGCCGTCCGTGAGGATATGTCGGGGCAAATGGGAAGAAAGGTAAGTAGCCATGATATGTATATGTGTTTCTAGGGTTCGATTCCCCGGCTTCCCACCAAATCAACAAATAATAAAAATTAAAACATTATGGATAGCATGGATTATATGGAATACTGGTATCACTCAATGGATTTTGGTAATGATATACCTGTAGATAGTGATGATTTTGACAACTATAACTTTGATTGATTATGAATATAGTAAAAAGTAAGAGTTTTAAGAATGGAACAGTGTATTGTTTACGTCTTGAAGACGGTATGCTTGTAGAGACGACTGATACGTTTCTTCCGTACTACACGAAAGATGCGATAGGAAGGAAACAAAACTTCCTTGACAATGATAACTTGGGAAGTCGTTCCGAACGCTGGATGATTGGCGTTTCGACAATGAGCGGATGTCCTGTAAGATGCAAGTTTTGTGCTACAGGTAATATGAAACGCTATCGCAACCTTACGGCTGATGAGATTGTCGGTCAGGTGGAATTTGCCATTGAGCAGGCTGGATTCGACCCTTGCGATGCCAATGAGTTCAAGATAAACTATACCCGTATGGGAGAACCATTCTTGAACATTGAAGCCGTAAAGGAAGCTATCGGGCGTATTTCTGAAATATATCCGAACACTCACCATTATGTTTCAACGATTGGAATTAAGGGGAGCGATTTTTCTTTCGTTAAAGGCAATGTGACGCTTCAAATCAGTCTGCATAGCTTTGATGAAGAGAAACGAAACTGGCTTATTCCTTATCCAAAGAAGATGAGTATAGGAGAACTTGGTCGGATTCGAACCGAAAGTAACCTGAAAACTACTATCAATCTTACGTTGGTGAATGAATCAGATTTTGATACGGAAAAACTGGAGAAATATTTTGATAAAGAGTACTTCTTTGTTAAGCTATCCCCAATAAATCCAAACAACATATCGGAGAAAAACAATCTCGGTAACGGAATTATCGAGGGAGTGAATTTAGTATAAACATTTTAATTTTCAGAGTTATGGAAAAGATTAAAGAACAACTTGAACAAATGGGTTACGATTACGCAGTAGCAATCGCAACAAAGTCTGAAATTGAAAACGGGGCCGCTTGTGGCCAGTTATCTATCATCGTTGAG
>ERZ838118.4574-NODE-4574-length-11855-cov-9.223305_pt1 | contig 11855 bp, 13 predicted proteins | sample MGYA00519863_ERZ838118 | MGnify/ENA primary metagenome ERZ838118 (study PRJEB31850, sample SAMEA3708827) | human gut metagenome | biome: human gut; feature: human-associated habitat; material: faeces | place: China | collected 2014 ...
CAATAGTGATTGGTATGATGTTTATGGAGAAGGTAAAGGAATTTGTGATTTATAAAATTAAAATTAATTATGTAAAGTCAACTAAAGTTAGCTAAAGTTATTTTAAAATTGTATTGTCAAGTAAAAAAGAAAGTGCTATCATAGACTTGTAATTAGAATGGTAATTGTTTAGTCAAGCTTAACCTATTTACACACAAGAGTGTTTTTGTGTGTAAATAGGTTTTTATTTTTATGGAGGTATACAGATGATTATTAAAAGAATATTAACAAACAATGCTGTTGTAATTGATGATGAAAATCAGCAAGAAAAGATTGTGTGTGGTAAGGGAATAGCTTTTAAAAAACGTCCTGGAATGGAAATTGATGAGATGTCTATAAATCAAACGTTTATTTTAGAAGGCGGTGGCGAATACTCACGCTTCGAACAATTATTGAAAGATGTACCATTGGAATATTTGGAATTGTCTAGTGAAATCATAAATATGGCAAAATTAGAGTTTGCTAAGAAATTCAAGGATAATGTCATTATTACTTTAAGTGATCATTTATATGTTGCTATAAAAAGATGTAGAGAAGGAATGACTATTTCTAATCCGCTATTATGGGATATTAAAAATTTTTATGAAATAGAATATGATATTGGTTTACGTGCCTTGGAGTTAATAAAAAATAAGTTTCATATTCAATTACCTAACGATGAAGCAGGATTTATTGCTTTACATATTGTAAACGTTGAATTAGATGAAGATAATATGGATCATATTTTTCAAGTAACAAAAGTGATTCAAGAAATAATGACAATAGTTAAATATCATTTTCATGCAGAGTTTGATACATCTAATGTTTATTATTATCGCTTTATTACGCATCTAAAGTTCTTTGCTTTACGATTGTTGAAGGATAATCAATTCAATGAAGATGAAGAAAATGAATTATTAGATGTGGTTAAAGATAAATATTGTACAAGTTATGAATGTGTATTAAAAATTAAAGATTTTTTAGAAAAGAAATACAATTATACATTACAAGAAGATGAAATTGTATATCTGACAATCCATGTTCATAGAGTTGTACATAAAACCAAAGGGGGAATGAAATGAAAAAATGTAGATAACTAAATAGGATGGTAACATTAAGTTGGCTTAACCTCGATTCATATCAACTAATGATAAGAGACGGAGGTAAAAAAATGGTTAAATATGAAGAATTAGTGGATTTTATTATTAAGAATATTGGTGGTAAAGAAAATGTTATTTCTTTAACGCATTGTGTAACAAGATTACGTTTTCAATTAAAAGATGAAGCAAAAGCAAATGATGAAGCTTTAAAATCTCATGATGGAATTATTACAGTTATGCATACTGCTGGACAGTATCAAATTGTTATAGGAAATCATGTCGGAGACGTATATGAAACAATTTTACCAAAACTAGGATTAAATGGCGAAGTTGTAGAAACAAAAAATAAAACAAGTTTAAAAGATAAGTTTGTTGATTTAGTAAGTTCTATATTTATGCCAGTTATAGGAATGCTATGTGCTTGTGGAATGATTAAAGGTCTTAATACAATTTTAAGTTTTACAGGACTTTATAGTAGTACAAGTGGTTTATATACTTTAATTAATGCAATTGGTGATAGTGTATTTTATTTCTTTCCGGTTGTTATAGGATATACATCTGCAAAGAAGTTTAAGCTTACGCCTTTTGTGGGTATGGTTATAGGATTGGCATTATGTTATCCAACTATTAATGGAACAGATTTATCGATTTTGAATTTTAAAATGAATGTAAGCTATACATCAACAGTTTTACCAGTTATTCTTACTGTAGCTGTTGCTGCATCAATGGAAAGAATGCTAAACAAATTCATTCCTGATGTTATTAAGTCATTTTTAACACCAATGATTGTTATTTTAATAAGTACAATATTAGGATATATGATTATTGGTCCTGTTGCTAATACTGTGGCTGGATGGCTAAGTGATGGAATTTTAAATATTTATTCTATTAGTCCTGTTTTAGCAGGAATAGTTTTTGGTGGTTTATGGCAAGTGTTCGTAGTGTTTGGAGTACATATTACTTTTATTGTTTTGGCTATTATGAATTTGGCAGCAGGACATCCAGATCCTATTCTTTCTTTACAAGCATTTGTTGCATTTTCTCAAACAGCAGTTGTACTTGCTATATTCTTAAAAACTAAACAAAAGAAGTTAAAATCTTTATGTTTTCCAGCAATAATTTCAGGAGTGTTTGGCGTTACTGAACCAGCTATTTATGGTATTACCCTTCAAAGATTACCAATGTTTATTATTTCATGCATTGGCGGAGCTTTATCTGGAGCATATGCAGCTTTTGCGGGCTTAAAATATCAACAAATGGCAGGAATGGGAATATTTGAAATGCCAGCAATGTTTCCACAAAATGGTACGGGAGCAGCAATGATTCAATGTGTAATTGCTTCTGCATTTGCAATTATTCCAACATTTATTGCGGCGTATGTTTTTTATAAGGATGATCAAGAAGACAGTGTGGGAAAAGGAGGAGTAAGTGAAGAAATTGCACAACCAATTAAAGGGGAAAAAATACCACTTAGTCAAGTAAAAGATGATGCTTTTTCTCAAGGAGTATTAGGGAAAGGTATTGCTATTATTCCTTCAGAAGGAAAGGTTTATGCACCTTTTGATGGAACAGTTGTGACCTTATTTCCAACCAAGCACGCTATAGGAATTGTTAGTGATGGTGGATGTGAGATACTTATTCATATAGGTATGAATACTGTACAATTGAATGGAAAATATTTTAAATCATATATTCATCAAGGTGATAGGGTTACTAAGGGTCAATTACTTGTGGAATTTGATATAGAACATATTTTACAAGAAGGGTATAATTTAGAAACACCTGTCATTGTTACTAATACCAAGGATTATTCTGATATTAACACAAATGTAAATGATCACAACATTGCATTGATTGCAAAAGCATAGAGGTAATGATAATGTTAAATGAAAATTTTTTATGGGGTGGCGCAACAGCCGCTAATCAAATAGAAGGTGGATATCAGGAAGGAAATAAAGGTGATTGTATATCAGATCATCTAACAGGAGGATCGTTAGAAATAAATCGTAGTTTTACAAAAAATATAGATCCTAAAAAAAATTATCCTAGTCATGAGGCAGTTGATTTTTATCATCATTATAAAGAGGATATCGCTTTATTTGCGAAGATGGGTTTTAAAGTTTTCAGAATGTCGATTGCGTGGTCAAGAATTTATCCAACAGGTGAAGAAGCTGAACCAAATGAAGAAGGATTAAAATTTTATGATAACATTTTCGATGAATGTCTAAAATATGGAATAGAACCGTTAGTAACCCTTCATCATTTTGATATGCCATATTTATTAGTGGAAAAATATCAAGGTTTCTTAAATAGAAAAGTAATAGATTTATATTTGAAATATGTAACTACTGTTTTTAAAAGATATAAAAATAAAGTGAAATATTGGATAACTTTTAATGAAATTAATTTTGCTTGTATACCTATGGGAAATTTAGAAGTTCTTGGAATATACCATGAAAAAACAGAAGATTATACGAATCCTTATGATGATTTGCAAATGCGCTATCAAGCATTACATCATGTGTTTTTAGCAAGCGCAAGAGCCGTTCAAATAGGACACAGTATTAATAAAAATTTTAAAATAGGTTGTATGATTGCTCATGTAACACTTTATCCATATAGTTGTCATCCGCAAGACATGTTGTTAGTTCAAAATACAGACCATTTATTTAATGATTTCTGTGGAGATGTACAGGTTAAAGGATATTATCCATATTATATTAAAGATTATTTTAAAAAGAATGGGATTAATATTATTAAAGAAAAAGATGATGATGATATTTTGCAAGATGGATGTGTAGACTTTTATTCATTTTCATACTATATGTCTAATTGTATTTCTTGCCAAGAAGGTTTAGAAAAATCCATGGGTAATTTATTGGGTGGTGTCACAAATCCATATTTAAAATCAAGTGAATGGGGATGGCAAATTGATCCAGAAGGACTAAGATATACACTTAATAAGTTATATGATCGCTACCAAATACCTTTGATGATTGTAGAAAATGGATTAGGGGCAGTTGATGAAATGGACGAGGATAAAAAGATTCATGATAATTATCGAGTTGATTATTTAAAAAAACATATTATTGAGATGAAGAAGGCAGTTGAAGATGGTATTGATTTAAAAGGTTACATGATGTGGGCTCCTATTGATATTATTTCATCAAGTACAGGAGAAATGAAAAAGCGTTATGGACTTATTTATATTGATAAAGATGATAACGGTAATGGAGATTATTCAAGATATCCAAAAGATTCGTTTTATTGGTATAAGAAAGTTATTGAGACAAATGGCGAAATTTTATAAAAATATTCAAGTATTGAAAAAGCAGTGAATGATTTTAATAGTGATTGGTATGATATTTATGGTGAGGGTAAAGGAATTTGTGATTTATAAAAGAAAAACTTGTTTGTTTAAATGACAAACAAGTTTTTTAATACTCTTTTTTATTAATCAGTTTTAAACTGATTTTACAAGATAGATAATTAATGAAAGCTACAAAGAAAGTGCAGAGTATACAAACAAGTGATAGTTGATTTTCAATATAAAAATCAAGCAGTGTTTCTACATTAAAACCAGTAAGTTGAATAATGAAATAAAGAATAAATGTAATAAGAAATAAACCACCAAAGACAATAATCATGGCTAATTGACTTTTTTGAGCTTCAAAATAAACACCTACTGGTACAGCAAATCCAATCACTAAATATGAAAAGATCAAAATAAGAAAACATCCTTGGATAAAGTCACTATTTATAAATTTAAAAGAATGTTCTATTTGATAATAGCTTGTAGAAGCAATAATTAAAAAGAATATACCAAGAATAAAACCTAATAAATATTTTTGTTTTAAATAGTCTTTTCTATTAATGGGAAGTGTAAATAATGTTGTAAGTCCATGATTATAGCTATCATAACTTAAAGTAGACATTAGCATAATACTAGGAAATATACTAAAATAACCTAATACAAAGTTTGGATTTTTATAGAAATAAGAAAATCCAAAACCAAAGACAACAAGGAATACAAGTAAAAATTTACTTTCTTTGATATAACAAAAATCTTTATAAAATAATCCTTTCATTTTATTCACCCCTTAGCATCATTGAAAATAAAGTATCGAAATTATTCTTTTCAATAATAATTTCTGGATAATTTTCTTGATAAAATTGTTTTTGGTTTGTTAGAACATCATAACCATAAGAAAATTTCTTTGTTTTTAAGAAATAGGAAGAATCTATTTGTTTAAATTGTTCATCCGTCAATTTCAATAAACCATATTGATCAAGTAAACAATCAGTTGTTTCTTGAAAAATAAATTGTCCTTTATCAAGTATATAAATTTCATCACATAAACCTTCTAAATCAGAAGAAATATGTGAACTAATTAAAACTGAACGATTTTCATCTTCATCCATAAATTCTCTAATCAGATCAATAATTTCTTCTCTAGCAAGAATATCTAAACCATTAGTAGGTTCATCTAAAATAAGAAATTGACTATGATGTGATAAAACAATCAAAACATTGAGTTTAGCTTTCATTCCAGTTGAAAATTCATTGATTTTTTTATCTAAAGGAAATTGATAGTATTTACATTTTTGTATAAAGTAATCAAGATCAAAATCTTGATAAGTATTTTCTAATAGTTTAATTAAATCTTTTAATTTTAAATATTCACATAATGAAATATTAGCAAGAGTACAACCAATCTTGTTTTTATCAACATTTTGATAATCTGTATCTAAAATAGAAATAGAACCAGAATCTAAATGAATTAAATTTAAAATAGATTTAAATAATGTTGTTTTTCCTGAACCGTTTTTACCAATAATTCCTGTAATCGTGCCTTTGGGTACATCAAAAGAACAATTTAAATTAAAATGTGAATAATTTTTTTGAATATGATTAACTTTTAACATAAAATTTATTCCTCCATTAATAATTCTAATAATTCCTTAACTTCTTTGTGACTCACTCCACTTTGTTTTGCTTTTTGCAAAGCTTTTTCTAAATATTCTTCAATTTCTTTTTTAGCTTCTTCTAAAAAAATTTCTTTATTTACAGCAAGGACAAATGTTCCTTTTCCATGAATTGTTTTAGTAAGAACTTCTTCTTCTAAAGTGTCATATGCTTTTTTTACAGTAAGTGCACTTATTCTTAATTCTTTTGAAAGTAAGCGAACAGAAGGTAAAGGATCATTTTCTTGAAGAATATGGTCATTGATTTGTTCATAAATTGGAATCATTGATGAGTGATTGATAATAATGCGCATGATAACCCCCCTTCATCTACAAACAGTATATAACAGTTTGTCAATCTTATTGGATTATTTATCCAATGAAAAGATAAAAACATCATGATAAAAGGATTAAAAAGGAGATGGTTATTATGGGATGTCATCGTATAGGGCTTGGTATGAATTCTGTTGTTAAAGAAGCAATTGAGATGTTTGAAAATGAAGAAATTGGCTTGAATGCATGTAAGAAAATAATTATGGCGTGTAAAAATGGTGTTTATTGGTGTGATGGATATGAAAGTGATGTTATAGCAGGTATGGATGATTATTGTGGAAACTGTTTAAGAAAGTTTTCTGCTGAGGAATTAATTGAAGTTGATAGAAATAAGTATTTTGTTGTTAGAAATTATATTTGTAAGTCATGTTACGATCATTTAGTATGTGATTATGTTTTAAATAGTCGTTTGTTAGAAAGAAAAATAATGGAAAAAATGGCATAATAAAAAGTCAGAAAAGTCTGACTTTTTACTTAGAAATAATTTCTACACCATCTTCTGTAACAAGGAAAGTATGTTCCCATTGAGCAGAAAGTTTTCCATCATCTGTATAAACTGTCCAATCATCATTATAATTTAAGTGAACATGTCTTGTTCCTTGATTAAGCATTGGTTCAATTGTAAAAACCATTCCTGGAACAATCAAAACAGTATCTTCTTTTGTTTTAAAATGGAAAACATAAGGATCTTCATGCATGGTCATTCCAATACCATGACCACAGAATTCTTCAACGACGCTATAGCCATTAATATGTGCATATCTTTGAATTGCTTTACCGATATCTCCAATATGACTTTTCCATGGCTTGATAGCTTTCATCCCTTCATACATCGCTTCTTTTGTGATTTTAACAAGTTTTTTAGCTTCATCTGAAACGTTTCCCATCATGAACATACGTGAAGCATCAGCATAGTAACCATTTAATTCACTTGTAGCGTCAACGTTAATAATATCCCCATCTTTTAAAATAACATCAGAAGAAGGAATTCCATGACAAACGACATCATTAATAGATGTACAAATACTTTTAGGATAGCCTTCATAATTTAAATCAGCAGAATGTGCATTGTGTTCCTTTAAATATTCTCTTGTAAGTACATCGATATCTTCAGTCGACATACCAATTTTTATATTCTTTTCGATATGATCTAATAACCCATTATTTACAACAGCTGCTTTTTTGATTCCTTCAATTTGTTGTTGATTTTTAATCATTGATCTAGGAGGTGTCATCACTCCTCTTTTTTTGTAATAATTAATTTTTTTGTCAAATTCGCGGTGACAAACTTCATAGTCCAAGCCACTTCCGCACCAACATTTATTCATTTGTTCTACCTCTTTTCGTATCTATTTTAAACATCTCGTTTTATAATGTAAAGAAAGATGATAATATGATTTTAATGGAGATGATAAAATGGAAATTTTAGATATATGCGATGAATTAGGAAATCCAACAGGAAAGACAGTAGAAAGAGAAATCGCACATCAACAAGGTATCTTACATCGTACAGCTCATGTTTGGATCTTAAGAAAAAAAGAAAATAAAATACAAATATTATTACAAAAAAGAAGTGAACAAAAAGATTCGTTTCCTGGCTGTTATGATATTTCAAGTGCAGGACATATTCCTGCAGGGGATAACTATGGTCAATCGGCGGTAAGAGAGTTGAAAGAGGAATTAGGAATTGTTGTAAGGGAAAGTGAATTGATTGATTGTGGAAATCGTAGATTTCATTTTGAAGAAATTTTTCATGGTCGTTTATTTAAAGATAATCAAGTAAGTAAAATATTTGTTTTATGGAAAGATTTAGAAGAAAAAGATTTTGTTTTTGTTGATCATGAAGTAAGTGAAGTTAAATGGTTGGATTTTGAAAAATGTTATCAAGATGTTAAAGAAAATAAAATAAATCATTGTATTTATATTGAAGAACTAGATATAGTAAAAAAATATCTTCGTGTTCAATAATGATCCTTTTTAAGTCTATATAAATTCCTTCTAAGGCGTTTTTTGGAAAAAACATAAAGAATATAAAAATAAAAAAAGATGCGGGGGGGGGGGGTAAAATATGCTATAATTTATAGTGAATAAAATATGTGTAGTAAGGGTGTGTGAATATGTATTTTACGATTATGGATGATGATCGAGCGTTTGGCGAAACTTTAAAAAATAAATTAGAAAGTGAATACCATGCTGTTGTAGATGTTTATCATGGAATGATTGATCTAGATCAGATAAAACATGTACCCGATATTTTATTTTTAGATGTGATATTTGAAAATGGGACAGGTGTGGATTATGCGAAAAAGTACAAAGAAAAGTTTGATTCACAAATTGTTTTTGTTTCAAGTAAAAGTAGTTTGATTTTTAAAACCCAAGGATTAAAGGCGTTATGCTTTATTAGAAAGAGTCATCTTGATAATGACTTTAAAGTCTTTAAACAACTTTACGATGAAGAATGTAAAAATGAAATGAAATTGATTTTTGAACTGAATAAGGGAATGAATAAAAATCAAATGGCATATATAACATTAATGAGTGATGATATTATCTATGCAGAATGTTATGCTCATGAATTGATTATCCATACATATGAACATGAATATGCTGTTAAAATGACTTTGAAGAAATTTATGGAACAAGTAAAACAAGCACATTGTTTTATTCAAATACATAGAAGTTATGCAATTAATATGAAATATATTTATCGTATAGATAAAAATCATATTAATATGGTTAATGAAGAAAGTAAAAATGAATTAGAAATTGGTAGAAAATATAAAAAAGAAGTTAATGAGGCCTTTAGAAACTACTTGATGGATAAATTTTAGATATCATGAAAAATCATGATATCTTTTTTTTGACATATAATACAACGGTGATGTTATGAAAAGAATTTTTCTTATAATGATTGCTTTTGGTGTATGTTTCTTTGAGATTCCTGTAGATGCTTATGAAAAATCTTTAAAAAATGTAAAAGTGGTGATTGATGCAGGACATGGTGGTTTTGATAATGGAGCTATTGAATATGGTTATTATGAAGATAATATTAATTTAGAAATTGCTTTGAAAATGAAAGATGAATTAGAAAAAAGTGGAGCTAAAGTCTATTTAACAAGAGATGGTGATTATGATATGACGAAAAGAAATCATCATTATTCTAAACAAGATGATATGTATTTAAGAGTCAAGAAGATAGATAGCTATAAATGTGATTATTTATTAAGTATTCACCAAAATGCTTCTGGTAATAGAAGTGCATGGGGTTCACAAGTTTTTTATTATTATAGAAGCAAACAAGGAAAAGCATTAGCTTTTGATATTGATCAAAGTTTAAAACAGTTAACAAATAGCAGAAAACCAATTAGTGGATGTGGTTTTAGGGTTTTAAGAGCTACTAAGACATTAGGAGTTCTAATTGAGTGTGGTTTTTTATCAAATTATAATGAATGTGGGCAACTAAGAAGCAAAAATTATCAAAAAAAACTATGTCAAAAGGTAAAAGAAGGGCTCATTAAATATCATTTAAGAATAATGACTCAAAAAAAGAAAAAAACAGCAAAAATTTTACAATAAAAAAAGCGTTGATTTTATCAATGTATTTTTATTTTTTTAAAAAAATGTAAAAAAATATACGAAAAACTGTTGACGTATTCTTGTATGCATGGTATATTATATGGGCAGTTGATTGATGGGCCTGTAGCTCAGTTGGTTAGAGCGCACCCCTGATAAGGGTGAGGTCGATGGTTCAAATCCATTCAGGCCCACCATTTTAACAAATGAAATGGTGGAAAAAATAAATATTAAATTGGGGCCATAGCTCAGCTGGGAGAGCACCTGCCTTGCACGCAGGGGGTCAGCGGTTCGATCCCGCTTGGCTCCACCAATAAATAAACTAACTGCTTCGGCAGTTTTTTTGTTGTAAAAAAATAAATATACTCTATAATCCAATTGAGGGGGTAAAATATGGCACAAAGTAGAGGAAAAGGAAATTATGTAATCAATACTTTTAATGGAATGGCTTATGGCTTTTTTGCAAGTTTGATTATTGGAACAATATTAAAACAATTAGGAACATTAGTTCATGTTGAACAACTTGTAACCTGGGGGACAGTAGCAGGTTATTTAATGGGACCGGCCATTGGAGTTGGTATGGGCTATGCAATTGATGCAAAAGGACTTAATTTGATTTCTGCGGTTATTGCAGGAGCAATAGGAGCTGGAATGTTTAATAATGGTGTTCAAGCGGGTAATCCAATTTCAGCTTATGTAGCAGTTTTAGCGGCTATTGAGGTAACAAGACTTATTCAAGGAAAAACACCGATTGATATTTTACTTGTTCCTTTTGTTTCTATCTGTATAGCAGGTTTGGTAACGCAATTTGTAGGACCTTATCTTACACAAATGATTACTTGGATTGGAAGTGTTATTAATGATGGGGTTTCTTTACAACCTTTATTTATGTCAATTGTTGTAGGGGTGTTAATGGGAATGGCATTAACGGCACCGATTTCTTCAGCTGCTATTGGTATTATGTTAGGACTTGATGGTTTAGCGGCAGGGGCAGCACTTGCAGGGTGTTGCGCACAAATGATTGGTTTTGCGATGATGTCTATTGAAGACAATGATATTGGTGATGTTATTGCTATTGGAATTGGAACAAGTATGTTACAGTTTAAAAATATTATTAGAAGACCGGTTATTTGGTTACCTACAATTTTAACAACGATTATTACAGCACCTCTTCGGCGGGAGACACGCAGTCAGCGTCCAAGTATCCGTTCTATGTGGATCTCGACTCGGTGGACGGACTGATCCTGGGGCAGCATGTGTACATCGAGCTGGATCAGGGACAGGAGGAAGTGAAGGAAGGTCTGTGGCTGTACGGCTCCTACATCGTGCAGGACGAAGATACTCCGTACGTGTGGGCGGCTAATGAGAAAAACCGTCTGGAGAAGCACTATATTGAGCTGGGAGAGTACGATGCGGATATGGACGAGTATGAGATCGTATCAGGGCTTGCCGAGGACGATTACATTGCCTGGCCGATGGCTGGTCTCTATGAGGGTGTGACGACTGTGACCGACGAGGCGGAAGTGGATTATTCTTCTCCGCTTTACAATCAGCCGGCGGACGAGAATCTGTACGATACAGAGGGTGTCTATGATACGGAACTGCTCTATGATGTGTTGGACAGCGTCTATGATACAGAACTGCCGGATGAAATGTATGACAGCATGGATGCCGGAGAAGGGACAGAGGCGGAGGTGGCAGAATGATACTGAATCTGCAGAATATCTACAAAGACTATCAGCAGGAGAAGCTGGTTGTGCCGGTGTTAAAGGATGTATCGCTGACGGTCGAGGAAGGAGAGTATGTCGCCATTATGGGACCGTCCGGTTCCGGTAAGACCACACTGATGAATATTATCGGGTGTCT
>ERZ838118.4590-NODE-4590-length-11808-cov-3.400493_pt1 | contig 11808 bp, 9 predicted proteins | sample MGYA00519863_ERZ838118 | MGnify/ENA primary metagenome ERZ838118 (study PRJEB31850, sample SAMEA3708827) | human gut metagenome | biome: human gut; feature: human-associated habitat; material: faeces | place: China | collected 2014 ...
GGGAGAGCCGCTCAAGCAAAGCGCGGTATTTCTCCCACCGCCCGTGAAGGTCTGACGCTGCGTAGATCATAGATTTCCCCCGTTCTCGTGATTTGGTCAGTTCAGGATGCCGGACAGTCTGCACGCCCTGGCCCGGATGCGCGTTATCATCTCGTCCAGACACTCTGTGAGCTCCTCCTCCGTCCGGGGGAGGGGATGGTCCAGGCTCTGGGAGCGGAAAAACGGGATGCCCTTGATGTGCGCCGCGTGGTCCTCGCCGGTATCAATATAGTAATAGTCCTCCAGACAATACTTCTCCCGATTCAGAATGAACCAGTCCTTCCACTCCTGATTTCCCTGCCGTTCCGCATAGTCTACCATCAGGGGCAGAAAATCCCGCACCTGCTCTTTGCAGCCCTTCAGGGCGTTGTAGGAGAAGCAGGGGCAGGGCATAAAGTTGGCCACGGTGTGGGTCAGCGCCGCCAGCTCCCGATACTGGCTCTTTCGGGCCAGCAGCTCCCTGCTGACCGCGCTGTAGATGGTGGCGGGTCTGAGCATCTTGCCCGCCAGCGTCTTCTTTTTCACAAACGTATATTGGGGGTCCGGCAGCCGGAACAGGGCCTTGAATGTGCCGTCCTGCTCCAGGCGGAACGGAGGCAGATCTCCCCCGTCCAGGTCAGACCAGTCGGCCCCATAGTCGTTGCAGGTCTTGCCTGAACACACCCACGCCAGGCCGCAGCAATAGACCTGGTAGAAGGAACTGATCACGTCGAAATACGCCTCGTCCTGCCACCCAAGGCGGCGGTACAGCGCCTGGTTGTATTTCAGCTTTTCCAGCTCGTCGATGTTCTGGTTGTCCGTGGAAAAGTACGCCAGGATCAGCCGGATCGGGTCGTCCCCGCCGTTCAGGGCCAGGGTCTGCTTCTTGTCCTCTAAAAATGGCTGCAACGCGTCGATCATACTGGTCTCCTCCTCCAAAAGCCCACAAAGAGTTTGAAAACCCGGCCTGTGAACACTCGCAGGCCAGGTTTTTAGTTGGTTTTGCAAAAATTCAAGAGAGCCTCGCAGAGTTTCGCGGCGCGCACGCCGCGAAATAAATTGAGATCCGTTTTTCGCCGCGACATGCGCGTGGCGAAAAACACTTCTCGCCCGGTAAGTGTGCGAGCGCAGCGAGTGCGCGCACCGGGCGCAGCCCCCTCAACAAAGTGGCTTTGCCACTTTGTTGATATTAGCAGACCTTCACGGTCCAGCCGTGGGTGTCGGGCAGGCGGCCCCACTGGATGCCGGTGAGCTCGTCATACAGGCGCTGGGTGACGGGGCCGATCTTGTTGCCGCTGATGATGACCTTCTCGTTGCCCTCGGCCAGCTCGCCGATGGGGGAGACCACGGCGGCGGTGCCGGTGCCCCAGGCCTCTTCCATGGTGCCGTTCTTGGCGGCCTCGAACAGCTCCTCGGCGGAGATGCGGCGCTCCTCCACCTCATAGCCCCAGTCCTTCAGCAGCTGGATGCAGGAGCGGCGGGTGATGCCGTCCAGCACGGAACCGTTCAGGTCGGGGGTGAGGATCTTGCCGTTCACCTTGAACATGACGTTCATAGCGCCTACTTCCTCAATATATTTGCGGTGGACGCCGTCTAGCCACAGGACCTGGGTGTAACCCTTCTGCTCGGCGCGGTTGCCCGCCCGCAGGGAGGCGGCGTAGTTGCCGCCGGTCTTGGCCATGCCGGTGCCGCCCCGAACGGCGCGGACGTCCTGGTCCTCGATATAGATCTTGGTGGGGGCCAGTCCCTCGGGGTAGTAGGCGCCCACAGGGCAGACGATGACGATATACTGGCAGTGGTGGGAGGTGTGGACGCCCAGGGTGGGGTCCAGACCAATGACAAAGGGACGGATATACAGGGAGGTGTCCTTCTCATAGGGGACCCACTCCTGATCCAGCTTGACCAGCTCAGTGATACCGGCCAGGGCCAGGTCTTCAGGCACCTCGGGCAGGGCAATGCGCTCGCAGGACAGGTTCAGCCGACGCACGTTGTCCATGGGGCGGAACAGCTGGATGGAGCCGTCTGCGGTGCGGTAGGCTTTCAGACCCTCGAAGATCTCCTGGGCGTAATGGAGGACCTTGGCGGCTGGGTCGATCTGGAGGGGGGCATAGGGGACGATGCGGGCGTCATGCCAGCCCTGACCCTCGTCATAGTCCACCACAAACATGTGGTCGGTCATATACTTGCCGAAGACCAGCTTGGAGGAGTCAGGCTTCTCCTTCCGCTGCTCGGCGCGGGTGATCTTGATCTCTTGCATCTTGGTTTCCTCCTAAAGTAAACTCAAATCGAGCGGTCCTGGTTTGGAGGACGGCTTTTCTGGTATTTCGATATTATATCAGCCTTTTTTTTCAGACGCAACGGGTAATCGTGGGAAAAGTGGGGCCGGCCCAACTTTTTAGGGAAAGAATTCCGCCATTTCCCCAGAGAATGGCCCCGCCTGGACGGTTTGCTATTGTTTTTCCCCTGGGGGTTTGATATAATATCACCAATCACCGCGCTGATACGGCGGCACGGCGCGGGAATGGGGCGTGAAGAAGGTCCTGCTGACGGGCGGACCTTTTTGTTGTGATAGGAGGTCCCGCCCCCGGGAGGGGGAGGAACGGCCGCCCCGAAGAGGAGGAACGGATCTTGAACCGAAAAATGACGCAGATGCTTCAGCCAAGCTTTCAGCTCTATTTCGTCTGTCTGATCCTGTTTGCCGCGGCATCCGCCTTTTTCAGCCTGTATCTGGCGGCGGCGGAGGCCGTGGTGGTGGTCCTGCTGGGGCTGTATTACCGGGAGAACAGCCGCCGGCGGCGGCGGGAGATAGCCAAGTACATCGAGAACGTCACCGGGAACATGGATGTGGCCACCAAGGACACCATGGTAAACTCCCCCCTGCCCATGGTGATCTTCCGGCCGGAGAGCGACGACATCATCTGGACCAATGACCGTTTTCTCCATCTGACAGGGGAGAAGGAGCACCTGTTCGACGCCAAGCTGAGCAGCGTGATCCCGGATTTTGATACCCGCTGGCTCATGGAGGGGAAAAACGAGTGCCCCACCGAGGTCACCTTCGGTCCCCGCCGCTTTCTGGTGTACGGACACCTGGTCCGGGCCTCGGGCCGGGAGGGGGGCTTCCTGGCCACCACCTACTGGGTGGACGTGACCGAGTTCTGCCAGGTGCGGGACCAGTTCCGGGGGAGCCGCCCGGTGATGGCGGTGCTGCTGCTGGACAACTATGAGGACCTGATGAAGAACCAGACGGAGAACCAGCGATCCACCATCTACGCCGAGGTCAACGCCCGGCTGGATGCCTGGGTGGCGGGCACCGGGGGCATGCTCCGCAGAATGGAGCGGGACCGTTACCTGCTCCTGTTCGAGGAGCAGTACCTGTCCCGGTTCGTGGACCAGAAGTTCGACATCCTGGACACCATCCACCAGGTGGTCAATTCCAGCGGCCTGGCGGCGACCCTGTCCATCGGCATCGGCAAGGACGGCGGCAGCTTCCAGGAGCTGATGCAGTACGCCAACCTGTCCATTGAGATGGCCCTCTCCCGGGGGGGAGACCAGGCGGTCATCCGCAACAAGTTCACATTTGAGTTTTATGGAGGCCACTCCACCGAGACGGAGAAGCGCACAAAGGTGAAGAGCCGGGTGATGGCAAACGCCCTGTCCGCCCTGGTGTCCGACTCCTCCAAACTGTTCATCATGGGCCACAAGATGCCCGACATGGACGCCACCGGCGCCGCGGTGGGCGTGTGCGCCATCGCCCGGAAAAAAGGAGTCCCCGCCTACATCATCCGGGAGGGGGGGACCAATCCCTCCAAGCCCATCCTGGATAAGCTGGACCAGCTGCCCGAGTACCGGGGGAATTTCCTCAGTGCCCAGGAGGCCCTGGTGGCGGCGGACAGCCGCTCCCTGGTGGTGGTGGTGGACACCAACCGCCCGGAGCAGGTCCAAGCCCAGGAGCTGCTGGAGTCCTGCAACCAGGTGGCGGTCATCGACCACCACCGGCGGGCGGCCACCTATATCGAGGGGGCGGCGCTGAACTACCACGAGCCCTACGCCTCCTCCGCCTGTGAGCTGGTCACCGAGCTGCTCCAGTACATCGCAGAGCCCACCGACCTGCTCCGCACAGAGGCGGAAGCCCTGCTGGCGGGCATCGTGCTGGATACCAAGAACTTCACCATGCGCACCGGCGGCCGCACCTTTGAGGCGGCAGCTTTCCTGCGCCGCTCCGGCGCCGACACCGGGGAGGTGAAGCGGCTGTTCCAGAACGACCTGTCCGGCACCATCGCCAAATACGATATCATCCAGAATGCGAAGCTGTACCGGGACCACATCGCCATTGCCGTGGTGGACCACACGGTGGGCCGGGTGACAGCGGCCCAGGCGGCGGACGAGCTGCTGAACATCGTGGGGATCAGCACCTCCTTTGTGCTCTTTCCCGACGGGGAGCAGATCATCATCTCAGGCCGCTCCATGGGAGACACCAACGTCCAGGTCATCCTGGAGCAGCTGGGGGGCGGAGGCAACGCCGCCGCCGCCGGCGGACAGGTGGCGGGCAAGACGCTGGAACAGGTGGCCGTGGAGCTGACACAGGCCATCGACCGCTATCTGGAGGAGGACTCCTGAGGGAGCCGCTCATTCCCAAATAAGATATTTCCTAAAATTATTACTGATAGTATTTGGAGGAACACAACATGAAAGTGATTTTACAGCAGGATGTCAAGGGCCAGGGCAAGAAGGGCCAGATGGTGGAGGTCTCCGACGGATACGCCCGCAACTTCCTTCTGCCCCGGAAGCTGGCCGTCTCTGCCACGGCGGACAATATCAACACCATGAAGCAGCAGGAGAAGGCACGCAAGGCCCAGGAGGCCGCCGAGAAGGCGCAGGCCGAGGCCACCGCCAAGCAGTTGGAGGGACTGATGGTGAAGATCACCGCCAAGGCCGGCGAGGGCGGGCGCCTCTTCGGCGCTGTGACGGCCAAGGAGATCTCCGAGGCCCTGGCCGAGCAGCACCAGGTGGAGATCGCCAAGACCAAGCTGGTTCTGGACGAACCCATCAAGGCCTGCGGCGGCTATCAGATCCGCGCCAAGCTGGGCTATGAGGTGGTCGGCACGGTAAACGTCATGGTGGCGGAGGCCTGAGAAGGACGGTGAGGGGTGAGGAGAGGGGCGCTGTGCAGAGCGTTGATGCGCGGCACTCCCACCGCCCGGCGGTTCCGGGCACCAAAATCCCGAACTCTCGATTTTGAATTCCTGATTTGGAAGGCAGGTGGTCTCATATGGCGCTGGAAGAGGAAGAGCTGCTCCTTAAGCAGCTCCCCCATTCTGTGGAGGCGGAGCAGGCCGTGCTGGGCTCCATGCTCATCGACCCCCGCTGTGTCCCGGATGTGATCGAGCAGCTCCGGCCGGAGGACTTCTATATCCGGCAGAACCGGGAGATCTACGAGACCATTTACTCCATGTTCAACTTCTCCCTCACCATCGACCCGGTGACGGTGCTGGAGAACATGCGGAAAAACGGGGTCTACGACGAGAATGTCTCCCGCAACTACATCCTCCAGCTGATGGACACCACGCCCACTGCGGCCAACGTGGGGGAGTACGTGGCCATCATCAAGGACAAGACCCTGCTGCGGCGCATCGCCGAGACGGCGGGGGACATGACCGCTATGGTCCAGCAGGGCACAGACAGCGGCCAGGACGTGCTGGAGGCGGCGGAGCAGCGGATCTACGCCATCCGGCAGGGGCGGGCCGCCCGGGGACTGACACCCATCTCCGCCGTGCTGCTGGATGTGTATGACCGGCTCAATGAGCTGGCCGCCAGCGACGCGGCGGTGCCCGGCCTGTCCACCGGACTGGGGGACCTGGATCTGGCCATCTCCGGCCTGAACAAGTCCGACCTGATCCTGCTGGCCGCCCGGCCCGGCATGGGAAAGACCTCCATGGCGCTGAACATCCTGCTCCACGCGGGCAAGTTCTCCGGGAAGAGCGTGGCCTTTTTCTCCCTGGAGATGAGCCGGGAGCAGCTGGTGCTGCGCCTGATCTCCAACGAATCCTTTGTGGACAACAAAAAGCTGGTGACCGGAAAGCTCAATGAGAGCGACTGGGAGAAAGTGGCCGCCGCCGCCGACGCCCTGAACCGCACTAAGATCCTCATCGACGACGACTCTACGGTGTCGGTGGCCGATATCAACGCCAAATGCCGCCGGGTGGAGGACCTGGGGCTGGTGGTCATCGACTACCTCCAGCTGATGACCTCCGCCGGCGGAAAGGGGTATAGCGGCGAGAACCGCCAACAGGCGGTGTCGGATATCAGCCGTATGCTGAAGATCATGGCCAAGGAGCTGCAGGTGCCAGTGCTGTGCCTGTCCCAGCTGTCCCGTGCCAACGAAAAGCGTGAGGACAAGCGCCCCATGCTGTCGGACCTGCGTGAGTCCGGCGCCATTGAGCAGGATGCCGATATCGTCATGTTCCTGTATCGTGACGATTACTATAAAGAGGATTCGGAAAAGCGCAACATCGCCGAGTGCATCGTGGCCAAGAACCGCCACGGCGAGACCGGCAAGGTGGAGCTGCGCTGGATGCCGGAGTATACCACCTTCGGCACCTTGGAAAACCGCTACGACGAGGAGTAACGAGTCATGGATCTGATGCCGTGGATGCAGCAGCAGGGGATGCTGCCCGCCGCCGGGGAGACGGTGCTGTGCGCCGTGTCCGGGGGCCGGGACTCCGTGTGCCTGCTGCACTATCTGGCGTCGCTGGGTCGCCGCCGGGGCTTTGCCGTGGCCGCCGCCCACTATAACCATCTGATGCGCCCCACGGCGGGCCGGGACGAGAATTTTGTGGCCGGGCTCTGCCGGGAGCTGAGCGTGCCGCTCTATGTGGAGCGGGGCGACGTCCGGGCCATCGCCCGGCAAGAGGGCTGGGGCGTGGAGGAGGCAGGCCGCCGCCTGCGCTACGACTTTCTGGAGCGCACGGCCGACGCCATCGGAGCCTCCCGCATCGCCACCGCCCACCACCTGTCGGATCAGGCGGAGACGGTGGTGCTGAACCTGCTGCGCGGCACCGGCCCGGAGGGGCTGGCGGGCATTCCCCCGGTGCGGGGACGGCTGATCCGCCCCCTGCTCCAGACCCCTCGGCAGGAGATCGAGGCCTATCTCACGGCCCACGGGCTGGGTCATGTAGAGGACGAGACTAACGACAGCATGGATTTCACCCGCAACCGCCTGCGACAGGAGGTGTGGCCCCTGCTGGCACAGCTCCACCCTGCCCCGGAGCGGAGCATCGCGCGGGCTGCCGCCATCCTGCGGCGGGAAAACGATTTCATGGATCGGCTGGCCCGCTCCTATCTGGAGACAGCCGTATCCGATTGCCCGTCAGCCGGTGAGCCCGATGCCCCGGAGATCTTTGGCCGTCGGGACCCCGCTGCACCCAGCCCTGCACCGCCTCCCGGCACGTTGCCGGAGGAGTCGTCAAAGTCGGATAAGCCCTCAGAATGTACACGTGCGGGCGATATTTCGCCTGATTTCACATCGGCACCCACCGCCGTATCGGTGTCCGAAGCTGTGCTGCGATCGGCACCGAAGGAGCTGCGGCCCCGGATGCTCCGGCTGCTGCTGGAGCGGCTCCCCGTCGGGAAGAAGGATGTATCCGCCGCCCACATAGAGGCCCTGCTGACCCTTCGGGAGGGCGGGATGCTGGATCTGCCGGAGGGTGTCACGGCATGGCGGGAGAAGGATGTGCTGCATCTGGAGATGACGCCGCCCCTGCCCCTACCCCTGACTCTGTCGGAGGGGGAGCAGGTCTGGGGAGACTATCTCGTCCGGGTGTGGAGAAGCGAAAAAAATACCCCGCCCCCTGACGGAGACGGGCTGTCCAAAACGGGTCGGTTTTCGGACCATATCCTGACGCTTTCGGACGGTGGGAAAATGTCCGAATGGACACTCCGCTGTCCGCAAAGGGGAGACGGTCTGACCCTGCCGGGGGCCAGAGGCCGCCGCAGTGTCAAACGTCTTCTGACGGAGCGGGGGATGCCGCCCCGGCGACGGCGAACCACCCCGGTGGTGTGTATAAACGGAGAACCCGCCGCCGTATACGGCGTGGGAACGGATCAGAGATTTTTGCCGGGAAAAGACGGCAGCAATATAAATATTTTAATGATCGAGAAAGATCAGGAGGAAGAAAGTAATGGCTAAGAGCAATATGGATCAGGACATCCTGAAGGTCCTGTTCAGTGAGCAGGAGATCCATGACCGCATTCAGGAGATGGGCAATCAGCTCTACGATGAGTTCCACGACAGGAATCCACTGTTTGTGGGGGTTCTGAACGGGTGCTTCCTGTTTATGGCGGATCTGGTGCGGGCCACCCAGTGCAAGAGCGAGGTGGAGTTCATCGGCCTGTCCTCCTATCAGAACGCCACCAAGTCCTCCGGCGTGGTGCAGATCACCCGTGATCTGCAGCGGGATATCTCCGGCCGGGACATCATCGTGGTGGAGGATATTCTGGACTCCGGCAATACCCTGTACTTTTTGAAGGACTATATGCTGGCCAAGGGAGCCAATAGCATCACCATCGTCACCCTGCTGGACAAGCCCTCCCGCCGGGAAAAGCCCATTTACCCCGATCTGGCGGGCTTTGAGGTGCCGGACGAGTTCGTGGTGGGCTTCGGGCTGGACTACTGCCAGCAGTATCGCAATATGCCCTACATCGGCGTGCTGAAACCGGAGGTATACAGTAAGTAAGCGGCGTATCGGGTGCCGCATCGGCGGACAGCGCCCGCCGACAGTGGGAAGGAGGAAAACCTGTGGAGGAACGTAAGCGGGGTTATCAGGGCCGGCGGCTGGCCGGTGCGACCCCCAGGCAGGAGCCGGAACGCCGGGGCAGCCGTACCCGGCAGGCGGAGAATAAGGCCCGCCGGGAGCGGGACCCGTGGGAGATGACCCCGGAGGAGAAGGTATCTCCGGTAGAGGCCACGTCGGCAGAGGAGGCTCAGGCAGAGCCGCAGGAGCAGTCTGTCCGGCAGGTGGAGGATAAGGCCCGCCGGGAGCGGGACCCGTGGGAGATGACCTCGGAGGAGACTGCTCCGATAACGCCGGTAGACGGGGAGTCCGTCTCGGCCGGCCGGAGAGCCGCTTCGGTGGCCGGAGGTAAAGCGGCACCGGCGGCGGACTTTGACAGCATGATCGGTTCTGCCGACGGGGCGAGCGCCGACCACGCAGCCGGTGCGGCAGGTTCCGATGATGCAGCCGGACCCGATGGGGGAAGCAGCTCCGGCAGGGCGGTCAAGAAGAAAAAGAGCGGCTTTGCCGCCTTTTGGGCGGATTTCGGCTATCTCATCGTCACGGCGGTGGTGGTGGTGCTGGTGTTCCGGGTACTTTTACAGCTGAGTTGGGTACCCTCCGGCTCCATGGAGACTACCATCCCCAAAAAGACGCTGCTGATCTCGTGGCAGCTGCCCTATGTGATGGGCGACCCGGTGCCGGAGCGGGGGAACATCGTCACTTTCTGGAGTGACGAGCTGGATAAGCTGCTGGTGAAGCGGGTCATCGGCCTGCCGGGAGACACGGTGTCCTTCTCCGGAGGCTATGTCTACATCAACGGCCAGCGGCTGGAGGAGGACTACCTGGACCAGCAGGGCGGGACGATCAGCCCCAACCAGACCTCCTTTACCGTGCCGGAGGGGTGCCTGTTTTTCTTAGGTGATAATCGCTCCGGCTCGAATGATGCCCGGTACTGGGAGGAAAGCTATATCCCGGTGGGCAATGTGAAGGCCCATGTGCTGCTGGCCATTTCCCTGACCGGGGGCAGCAGCTGGCAGGGCGTGCGGGCCATCGGCTGAGAGGAGGAAAGCATTTGGCAGAACGAAAAAAGATCGGTTTCGGCACCATTTTGATGGTGATTTTGGCGGTATGCGTGGTGGCCTATGTGGTGTCCACCATGCGGACCGCCGGGGACATCCCCTACTCTGAGCTGCGGCAATACTTTTTAGAGGAGAAGGTGCAGGAGTTCTCCATCAGCGACACCCGGATCACGGCCAAGCTGAAGGGGGGCAGCACCGTTACCTCCGACCTGTACGACTTCGACCTGTTCTATCAGGATCTCAATGAGCTGGTGCAGAAGCAGTATGACAGTGGCATTATCACCGCCTATAACTATCACGCAGACCACTCCACCAACTGGCTGCAGCTGCTGCTGCCGTATGTGCTGGCGTTTTTGGGCTTCATTTTGCTGATGAATCTCATGAACCGCATGGCCGGCGGCGGAGCCGGGGCGCAGGACAAGCTGTCCCGGTTCGGAGAGGCCAAGGTCAGTACGCCGGGAGAGAAAAAGGTCACGTTTCAGGATGTGGCCGGGGCCGACGAGGAGAAGGAGGAGCTGCGGGAGATCGTGGAGTTTCTCCGGGAGCCCCAGAAGTATCTGGACCTGGGGGCGCATATCCCCAAGGGCGTGCTGCTGGTGGGCCCTCCGGGTACCGGTAAGACCCTGCTGGCCAAGGCGGTGGCCGGTAAGTCGGGGGTGCAGTTCCTGTCCATCTCCGGCTCGGACTTTGTGGAGATGTATGTGGGCGTAGGCGCCTCCCGTGTGCGGGATCTGTTCCAGCAGGCCAAGAAGAGCGCCCCGGCCATCATTTTCATCGACGAGATCGACGCCGTGGGCCGCCAGCGTGGCAGCGGCCTGGGCGGCGGACACGACGAGCGGGAGCAGACCCTGAACCAGCTGCTGGTGGAGATGGACGGCTTCGGCTCCAACGAGGGCGTGGTGGTGCTGGCCGCCACCAACCGTGTGGATATTCTGGACCCGGCGCTGCTGCGTCCGGGACGGTTCGACCGGCAGGTCTATGTGGGGCTGCCGGACATCAAGGGCCGGGAGGAGATCTTGCAGGTACACGCCAAGAACAAGCCCCTGGCGGAGGACGTGGATCTGAAGCAGATCGCCCGTGGCACCGCAGGCTTTACCGGCGCCGATCTGGAGAACCTCCTCAACGAGGCGGCCCTGCTGGCGGGACGGCGCAACGAGTCCTTCATCACCATGAAGGATCTGCAGGAGTCCATCATCAAGGTCATCGCCGGGCCGGAGAAGCACAGCCGGGTCATCCCGGAGAGGGAGCGGCGGCTGACGGCTTATCACGAGGCGGGACACGCCGTGGTGATGCACGCACTGCCGGATCTGGATCCGGTGCATCAGATCACCATCGTTCCCCGGGGCGAGGCGGGCGGCATGACCATCTATCTGCCGGACGAGGATCGGTCGTACCTCTCCCGCAGCTATATGCTGGACCGCATCGCCGGGCTGCTGGGCGGCCGGGCGGCGGAGCAGCTGGTGCTGGGGGATATCTCCACCGGGGCCTCCAACGACATCAGCCGTGCCACGCAGCTGGCCCGGAAGATGGTGGGCACCTACGGAATGTCGGAGCAGCTGGGCAACGTGGCCTTCGACGCCGGACACGACGAGGTGTTCATCGGCAAGTCCATGGCCCAGACCCGGCCCTACTCCGAGAAAACGGCGGCGGAGATGGACGGCGAGATCCGCCGCATCATGGACGACGCCTACGCCCGCTGCACCGCCATTCTGGAGCAGTACCGGCCCCAGCTGGTGGAGGTGGCGGAGTATCTGCTGGCCAACGAGACCATGACGGCAGAGGAGTTCGAGAAGGTATTCCGGACGGAGTGAGGCATTGACAGCGCCTTGCTTATGGGGTAAAATAACGGGGTATCCGCCTCCGTAGCTCAGCTGTATAGAGCGACCGCCTCCTAATAATCAGGTCATCAAAGTCCTGGGAGGCGGATCGCTCCATCCTTG
>ERZ838118.4598-NODE-4598-length-11799-cov-2.720708_pt1 | contig 11799 bp, 9 predicted proteins | sample MGYA00519863_ERZ838118 | MGnify/ENA primary metagenome ERZ838118 (study PRJEB31850, sample SAMEA3708827) | human gut metagenome | biome: human gut; feature: human-associated habitat; material: faeces | place: China | collected 2014 ...
GGAACGTGTGGTCTGCAGAAGTATCGGCGGTGATATCGCGATTCTTGCAAGACACTGTAACTTTTGTACTGCTCTTGGAATGGGGGAAGCCAGTGTCGTCATGGCAGATGGAAACAGACGAACTGCGGCCTGTATTGGAGGGATGCTTTCTGTTATGAACGGCACCTGTCGTCTTCTCGCGACCACCTGGGAGTGGAAGGAAGATATTGACGTAGAGCGTGCGCAGGAAATGATTGCCAAAGGCGGTCTTACTGACCAGGAATACAAAATGGCATCTGCAAAACTGCAGAGAGCACTGGTTCGTCTGAGTGTAAAAAAATAAGTTATTTGTGCAGGGAGAGTCAGTGGCTCTCCCTGAAATTTTGGGTAAAAGCTTAGTTTTTGAATATTTACGGATTCTCTGTAAAGTGCTATGATGTATCACAATCACAAAATGGATTTGCCGCTACAGCAGGCGGAAGAATAACAGAGAAGAGGGAGTGGGTTTTATGAAAGATACAACGTTGGAGGGAAGGGCAAAAACCAAAAACGGAGTTGCCAGGCTGGCATTCTCCGTATTGTGCATTTTGTTAGAGGTTGTGTTTATTGTTGCGTTGTTTACCAGACTGAACAGATATGCAGAAGCACTGAACCTTCTGACAAGAGTGTTGGGACTGATTGTCATTTTGAATATGTATGCATCGCCGGTCACATCGACGATCAAGATGCCCTGGATTCTTCTGATCCTCGCATTTCCGATCATGGGACTTGGACTGTATCTGCTGGTTGGTCTGAATGGAGGTACGGCAAAGATGCGAAAGCGCTATCAGAAAATTGATGAACAGCTTTTGCCTTGTCTTCCACAGAACCGTACAATTCAGAAAAAACTTGAACAGATACTTCCAAAGGCAGGAAATATATCTTCGTATATTTACAGGAATGCTTTTTATCCGGTGTATCAGAATACGGATGTGACTTATTACGATGAGGCGGCAAAGGGGCTGGAAGCACAGCTTATTGATTTGGCAAAAGCAGAGCACTTTATTTTTATGGAGTACCATGCAATCGAAGATGCCGAGGCGTGGCAGCGGATTCAGCATGTGCTGGAAGAACGAGTGAAGGCTGGGGTAGAGGTCCGTGTTTTTTATGATGACATGGGCTCGATTGGCTTTATCAATACAGATTTTATCAAAAAGATGGAGGCTGTCGGAATACGTTGCAGGGTCTTTAATCCATTTGTGCCAGGCTTAAATTTATTTCTGAACAACAGAGATCATCGAAAAATTACGGTGATTGACGGCAAGATTGGATTCACAGGAGGCTATAATCTTGCAAATGAATATTTTAATCTGACACATCCTTATGGACAATGGAAAGATACTGGCATTCGTCTGGAAGGTGATGCAGTACGTTCACTGACGGTGACATTCCTGGAGATGTGGAATGCTGTCAGTGATAAGGATGAAAATGACACGGATCTTGAGCAGTTTCTCCTGGAATATTCATATGAGGCACAGCAGACAGGATTTATACAGCCTTATGCAGATAGTCCACTGGATGATGAACAGGTGGGAGAAGAGGTCTACATCAGTATGGCAGATAAAGCAGAAAAATACTGCTGGTTTATGACACCATATCTGATCATTACGGATGAAATGGCACATGCACTGACACTTGCTGCAAAGCGTGGTGTTGATGTAAGGATCATCACCCCGGGAATTCCGGATAAGAAGTTGGTCTATAATGTCACCAGATCTTTTTATCATGAACTGGTCAAGGATGGGGTTCGTATTTATGAATGGACACCGGGATTTTGTCATGCCAAGATGAGTGTTGCGGATGACTGTATGGCGACTTGTGGAACAATCAATCTGGACTATCGAAGTCTGTATCATCACTTCGAAAATGGATGCTTCATGGCAGACTGTGATGCTGTTCTGGATATTCGAAATGACCTGCATGAGACGATGAAAGAGTGCCGCGAAGTTACAGAAAAATATCGTACAGGACGCAGTGCATACCTGCGACTGGGACAGCTGTTTATGAGATTGTTTGCGGGATTGCTGTAAACAAAATTGTCTTGACAAAAGTGTGAAAATAAGTATATAATACAGAAAATTATACATTTATCAAAAGGAGCGATGTTGCTACAGCATCGCTCCTTTTTGCATTTCCGAAAAAAATGCATTTTTTTGAAGCTGTCGGGAGTACTTTAATGTATAGGAAAAGAGGAGGGAACATCGATATGGAACAGTTGAACGAAATTATTGCACAGATTGATGATTTTGTCTGGGGACCGGTTATGCTGGTCCTGTTGGTAGGAACCGGAATATTTCTTACATTTCGAACAAGATTTCTGACGTGGAGAAATCTCGGATATGCACTGAAGAGTACTCTCAGTAAAGAGGCACGCACAAAGAGTCGTGGGGAAGGGGATGTTTCTCCGTTTTCTGCACTTACAACGGCACTCGCAGCTACTATTGGAACAGGTAATATTGTCGGTGTTGCAACTGCTATGGTATCTGGTGGTCCGGGAGCTCTTGTATGGATGTGGATTTCGGCAGCGTTTGGCCTGACTTCCAAATTCAGTGAGTGCATGCTCGCAATTAAATATCGTGAGATAAATGCCAAGGGTGAGATGAGTGGCGGTCCTATGTATACGATGAAAAAAGGTCTGAAAAATAAGACGTTTGGCGCTGTTCTGGCATGGCTTTTTGCTCTGTTTGCAGTAATTGCTTCTTTTGGAATCGGAAACATGACACAGGGAAACTCTATTGCCGGAGCTTTACATTCTACCTTTAGCGTGCCGACATGGGTAACTGGAATTGTGATCACAGTAGTTTCTTTACTGATTATTGTAGGCGGAATTAAATCTATATCAAAAGTCTCTTCGATTGTCGTTCCCGTTATGGCAATTTTTTATGTCATCTGTGGAATGATCGTAATTTTGGGAAATATTTCCAATTTGCCGTCAGGACTTGCGATGATCTTTAAAATGGCATTTTCAGTCAAAGCGGTTGGTGGTGGCCTCTGCGGTTCCATTGTTGCATCTATGATGAGTGCGATGCGATTTGGTGTTGCACGTGGTGTGTTTTCAAATGAAGCAGGTATGGGTTCTGCTGCAATCACAGCGGCAGCGGCAACTACTGATAATCCGGTACGTCAGGGTTACATAAATATGACCGGTACTTTCTGGGATACGATAGTTGTATGCACGATTACTGGCCTTGCCATTGCATCTTCAGGAGTCCTTGGAATGACCAATGAAGCCGGTGAAATGCTTACAGGTTCGGATGTTACGATTGCCGCATTTAAGACAATCCTTGGAACTTCAGGCGGATGGCTTGTAACAATCGGCATCACATTGTTTGCATTTTCCACGATTCTGGGATGGGAATATCATGGAGAAAAAGCATTTGAATATTTACTTGGAACACACAAGTATAACATGTTTTACAGAGTGTTCTTTTCTCTGGTTGTATATCTTGGCTGCACACAGACACTTAATCTTGTATGTAGCTTTTCGGATATAGCAAATGCGCTCATGGCAATCCCGAATCTGATCTGCATGCTTATACTTAGTAAAGAAGTAGCACAGGACATCAAAGCATTCCAGCCAGAGATAGACAACAGACATACAGAAAAATGTTCCGAACAAAACACGTATGTGCAAGATGTAAAATAATTACTTATCGCCAAATTGTAAAATGAAAAAGATACAGGAATAAAAGAGGAAAATGAATAATGACATAGTTCAAACATAAAAGACTTATCGCAAAATAAAACAGAAAAAGTCCTGTCCTATGACGATAGGATAAAATTCGACATGTCTGCGAGCATAGCATGTCTTTCTATGTACTGTCTGAGCCGTAAGGCGAGTTTACATAGAAAGACATAGATAAGCGGCGCAGCAGACATAGAATTTTACCCGTGTCATAGGACAGGACTTTTTCTATTATAGTTGTAAAAGAGCTTTTTGTTTTGCCAATTTTTCCATTTTACAAAAACAATTCTAACAGGAACACCACCATGCATGCGCATACGGATACTTGCAGCAGGCTTTTCCCGAACCATGCAAGTGCTGTGGCAACAATAAGCGCCGCCCATGCAGACCAGACACTTCCGGTCGCTGACAGGATTGCAGGGAAGGTCATCACTGCCAGTGTGACGTATGGTACATAGTATAGAAATGACCGAATCGTTTTATTTTTAATTTCTTTTCGGATCAAGGTCAGAGGCAGCATACGGATCAGATAAGATACTCCGGCCATGACCAGGATATAGATATAAATATTATGACTCATGACTTGCCTGCCTTTCATTGTTATTTAATACACTAGATTCAGTGCTTTTTGCATCTTCCTCCTCCTCATTGACCGGGAACAGGATTGCAGCACCTCCGGCAATAAGAATCGTAAGCAGAATCGTTCTTGTTCCGGTAGAAAGTGTGTGGATGACTGGAAGTTTTGTAAATGCAAAGCTTGCTCCCATGGAAATCAAGACAACTCCTGCAAGAATCTTATTTTTTCTTGCAGGCGGGATAATGATTGCCAGGAACATGCCGTAAAGACCGACACTTAATGCACTGACGATATTAGCCGGAAGAATGGATCCCATCAAAGTTCCAAAAAGTGTTCCGAAAGCCCAGCCGGGAAGTGCTACAGTATATGCACCAAAAGAATAGTATGGATTCAATTTGCCCGGTACGGCCACGGAGATCCCAAATAACTCATCAGTGACATCATAACTTAGAAGCAGACGCTGGATCATCGGTGTGTCTGGTGGAAGTTTCTGACTTAATGCACAGGACATCAGAAGATAACGGGCATTTGTGATCAATATCAGAATCGCGACCTCCAGATAGCCGCCACCTGCGGCAATCAGCGTAAATCCGGCAAATTCACCGGCTGATGCATTATTAGTAAAACTTACGAGAAATGCCTGAAATGGTGTGAACCCGGCATTTTTCGCGGCGATTCCAAGGGTAAATGAAACCGCAAGATAGCCAAGGGCAATGGGAATTGCGTCCCGCATACCCTTGGCAAACCAAGACTTATTAGTACCTCTCATTTGTGACCTCTTTTCCTATCTCATAAATTCATTGATTACATGTAACACACCGTCTTCATCGTTGGATTTTGTGATGTAATCTGCAGATTCTTTCACCAGTGGCTGAGCATTTGCCATGGCAACTCCAAGTCCGGCAGTCTCAATCATAGTCAGATCATTGTATCCGTCCCCGCAACAAATCATGTCATCGGTAGAAAGTCCGATGCTGGTGAGCAGCTTTGTAAGGGAGTGAGCTTTGTCAATACCCTGGGGCATGATTTCAAGAAAGAACGGATCTGAGCAGTAAATAGACAGATAAGAGTGAAATTGTTTTTCAGCTTCAGCTTTTACTTCCTGAATCAGTTCCGGTTCTCCGGTAATCAGAAATTTATTGTTATTATTTTTAGTGACGTAAGAGACGAAATCGTCCACTTTTGTAATCGGCATATGATTGATGAAAGATTCTTTTTCGCTGTATTCATTCGTATCTCCACCTGAAATCAGCTTGGTATCGGTGTAGGCAAGAATGTCAATCCCCGGATATTTTTTCACGATTTCAAGAAGCGGAGCCGCAACATCATTTGGAAGATATTTGCTGTAAATGATCTCACCGGATCGGCAGTCTGTGATACGACCGCCGTTGTAGGAGAGAATATAACTTCCATAGTCTCCAAGGTGAAGTTCCTCTGCCAGAGGAAGGACGCCCTGAGAAGGACGTCCACTGGCTAATACAACTTTTTTCCCGTTTTTCTGAATGTCGATCAGAGCATCTCTGGTCGATGGTGTGATCTCTTTTCTGGAATTGGTCAGTGTCCCATCCAGATCCAGTGCCAGAAGCTGGTAGTTCATAGTTTTATACTCCTAAAATTTTTGTAATTCATCTACGATTTCAGGGAACTGCATACCATGTGAAGCTTTCACAAGGATATTGTCACCTGGTTGAATCAGATGTTTCATCTCTGCAAGAAAGTCTGCTTTTGCAGGGAACCATTTTGCCTCGCAGCCATGTTCAGAAGCTCCGGCTACAAGCTCTTTGGAAAGCTCGCCAACTCCGCATACAAGGTCGATGCCTATATCACCTGCATGTGCACCGGTTTCGTAGTGGAGTTCTTTTCCGGTCTCGCCCAGTTCGCCCATGTCGCCAAGAACAGCGACTTTTCGTCCGATTGCCATATTCAGAACATCTAAGGAAGCCTGCATGGAAATTGGATTTGCATTATAGCAGTCATCTAAGATGATGATTTTATCTGTCTGAATGATATTATTTCTTCCGGGGATTGAAGGCAGTCCTTCAATTCCGGCTTTGATTTCTGCTGGTGTAAGTCCAAGTTGATAGCCGACAGCAGTTCCGGCAAGAGCGTTTTGTACCATGTGAGCACCAGGAAGTGGAACGATGCAGTCAAAGCTTTCGCCGGACGGAAGATGAATCGTACAGGAAGAACCGCGAAGTCCAAGTGATTCTACGTCAGTTGCATAGAACTGGCAGTTCTTTCCAAGACCGAAAAATTCAGGATCTACGCCTTTGACCGGTCCCATATCACGGAGCAGATCATCATCTCCGTTCAGAAGAATAGAACCACCGGTCTTCATATCCTGGATCATCTGAGATTTTTCCTGAAGAATCCCTTCTCTTGTCTTGAAAAATTCCAAATGTGCGATACCGATATTCGTGATCACACAGATATCCGGGCTTGCTACGCTGGAAAGACGACGCATCTCACCAAAGTGGTTGACACCCATTTCCAGAACAGCGACCTGATGCTTTTCATTCATTTCAAAAATTGTAATTGGAAGCCCCCATTCATTGTTGAAGTTTCCAAGTGTTTTATGTACACAGTATTTCTGAGACAGTACAGAAGCAATCATTTCCTTTGTACTTGTCTTTCCGACACTTCCTGTGATTCCGACAACCTTAATATCGAAAGAATCACGATAAAGCTTTGCAGTATCAAGAAGTGCCTGGCCAGTAGACTCTACCAGGATATATGGAAAATCTGTCTCGCCAAGATCTTCATGGGAAATCACGCACATTGCGCCTTTTTCAATGGTATCCGGAATGAATTTGTGAGCGTTGACGCGTTCACCGTCAATGGCAATGAACAGATAGTCTTTTTCAACTTTCCGGCTGTCAATTGTAACACCGGCAACTTCTTTGTCCAAAAGATTTTCAGGCCCCCGGTACTCTCCGTGGCAGGCCTTAGTAATATTTCTTAAAGTAAGGTTTTTCATGATGGATTTCCTCTTATCTGTAACGCGCATTCATAGATTCTTCAATGATGCGTTCGCATAATTCGTTGTACTCGATGCCTGCGGCTTTTGCAGCCTTCGGAAGCAGACTTGCGGCAGTCATTCCTGGAAGTGCATTCATTTCCAGACTGTAGAATTCGCCGTCTTCGTCATCAATGATAAAGTCAGCACGTGCATACACATCCATACGGAGTGCGGCAAATGCTTCTTCTCCAGCACGCATCATGCGCTGCTGAGTTTCTTCATCAATAGATACCGGTGGACAGATTTCCTGTGCTCCGCCAGCCTGATATTTATTCTCATAGTTGAAGACACCATCTTTCGGAATGATCTCAACTAATGGGAGTGCTTTTCCGGCAATGACAGCACTGGCAAACTCACGGCCTTTGATGTAAGGCTCAATGACCAGTTCTTCATCTGGGTTCTTTTCAAATGATTCACGAACTGCATGGTTATATTCTTCTTCTGTATGACAGATGTAAACTCCGATACTGGAACCATTTTCACATGGTTTTACGACCAGTGGGAGATAATATCCAAGTTCGGATAAAGGAAGATCCTTTGTCTCTTTTGTCAGATGTGTTCCACGAGGAGTCGGTACACCACTCATTTTATAAATCTGTTTTGTTACTAGTTTGTTCATAGACAGGGCACAGCCAAAAGAGTTGCAGCCTGTATATTTGATTCCAAGAAGATCAAAAGCAGCCTGAAGCTTACCATTTTCTCCGACAGAGCCGTGCAGAGCGACAAATGTAATGTCTGCCATACGGCACAGTTCAATGACATTTGGACCAAACATGCAGTCGGACTGATCCGGGCGAGATTTCTTAAGGGCTTCAAGGTCAGGTTCTTTTGTGCTGATATTTTTTGCAATCTCAAGACCTGCGCCCGGAAGAGTAAATACATCTTCCAGATTCGCAGGCGCATTTTCAAGACCGAAGTACAGGTCAAGAAGATAAGCCTGGTGTCCGTTTTCCAACAGTGTTTTGCAGATGCCGGCACCGGAAGTCAGTGAGACGTCACGCTCCGGACTTAAGCCGCCTGCTAATACTATAATTTTCATAATGAATGCTCTCCTTTTATTCTGGTTTGTGTGCCTGATCGAGTAAGGCTTTCTTTACATCATATAATCTCTGGGATAAATCTACATAAACCCGGTGTGGATAGAAGAGACGTTTTGTCTCGTCCCACAGGGAGTCTTTTTCCTGTTTACAATATTCTGCAATCTCCGTGACAGAAGGGGAAGTGTAAATACATTCTCCGTTTTTGAAGATCGGAACAAGCATTTCACGCATGGTATAAGTGCCGCCTGCAAGCTTTGTTTTCTTCCATGTCTCCAGCGGGTCAAAGAGAAGAAGATCCTGACTTTCGTCAAATGTTTCATCAGCGAAGCAGATCAGATCAGCTTTGATTTTGCCGGTCTCTTTTTCATAGATACGGTAGATTGTCTTATTTCCTGGATTGGTGATCTTTTCTGTGTTTTCAGAAATCTTGATCTTCGGGATAAATTCTCCGTTTTCATTCTTGATTGCAGACAATTTGTATACACCGCCAAATGACGGGCAGTCTTTGGACGTGATCAGATGAGTACCAACACCCCAGGAGTTGATTGCTGCACCCTGTGCCTTCAGATCATGGAGCAGATATTCGTCAAGATCATTGGAAGCGCAGATGGAAGCGTCCGGGAATCCGGCTTCATCTAACATTTTACGTGCTTTTTTGGAAAGATATGCAAGGTCTCCGCTGTCCAGACGGATTCCGTATTTTTTTAATGGTTTTCCTGCGTCTTTAAATTCCTGGAAGACACGGATGGCATTTGGGACGCCAGATTTTAATGTGTCATAAGTGTCTACCAGAAGTGTACAGTTGTCCGGATATAGCTCTGCATAATATTTAAATGCAGTGTATTCGTCCGGGAATGTCATGATCCAGCTATGTGCGTGAGTTCCCATAACAGGGACATCAAAAAGCTGACCTGCCAGTACATTTGACGTACCGACACATCCGCCGATCATAGCGGCACGTGCTCCGTAAAGTCCGGCATCCGGTCCCTGTGCACGGCGCAGTCCGAACTCCATGATCCCGTCTCCGTCGGCGGCATAGACAACACGGGAAGTCTTAGTAGCGATGAGAGACTGGTGATTGATCAGATTCAGGATAGTTGTCTCGACAAGCTGAGCTTCCATGATCGGAGCAATGACCTTAAGCAGTGGTTCTTTTGGGAATACTACGCTTCCTTCCGGAATCGCATAGATATCTCCTGTAAAATGAAAACCACTTAAATACTGAAGAAAATCATCATCAAAAATGTGAAGACTTCGTAAGTAGTCCACATCTTCGTAGGTGAAATTCAGGTTCTTAATATAGTCAATGACCTGGTCAAGTCCCGCGCAGACGGAATAACCATTGCCGCAGGGATTGTGACGGTAAAACACATCGAATACAACCGTCTCATGTTGACCTTTTTTATAATAACCCTGCATCATTGTCAGTTCATATAAATCCGTAAGCAGTGTTAAATCTTGTTTGTTCATAGTGAGCTCCTTTCATGACTGAATCGTAAGCTTTGTTTTCATAATTGATGATACTACGGATTGCTTCGTATCGTACATTTCATGATATCTTGTGTATTATATATCATAATGGTACCTTTATACAAGGGTATGATTTTTCTCAATCGTGTCCTTTATGATCTTCTGGCAGTGAACATCGATCTTCTTGCGGTCTTCTTTTTCCATTTCATTCATATATATAGGGGAGCAGTACTCCAAAACAACGTGTGTTTTTCTGATATATGGCAAATGTCCCTCAAAAATATTAATGGTGTTATTCAGTGCAACAGGTACGATCGGACATCCGCTCTTTTCTGCAATTTTAAAGGAACCGGCATGGAATGGAAGAAGACTTAATTCTTCTCCTTTGTTGCGTGTCCCTTCTGGGAAAATAAAGACAGAAATTCCATTTTTCACCTGATCGATCGCAGTCAGGATGGTTTTAAGACCTTCTCTTATATTGTCGCGATCCAAAAACAGGCAGTATACCCGTTTCATCCAGGTGCGAAGGAACGGGTAATTTAACATTTCCTTTTTGGCAACGAATCCGGTCAGATCCCTGCAGCGGGAATAAGTCAGCAAAATGTCAAAATAACTTCTGTGGTTGCCCACGTAGAGAACCGGTTCATTAGGAACACGGTCTTCTCCGATGACGGTCACTTCGACACCGGAAATTTTCAGGATTACTTTAAATCCCCATTGAACGATACGTAGTGCTGCGAGATCGGCTGAGCGTTTATTCACTTTGCCAATAAGCCAGAGAATTCCGAGTATAGGAATCCCGAGTAGAAAATATAACAATAAAAATATTACAACGAGTATAAATCGTAACATATGTCAAGTTCCTCCAACTAATATCTTCCATATAAAATAGTCATGCCACGAAGTTCATCGGCAAGTTCGTCTTTGAGCGCGGACTGCTGATAACGCCAGCTCCAGTTCCCGGCGCCGATACCTGGTGTGTTCATGCGTCCTTCTGCACCGACACACAGAACATCCTGAAGAGGAAAGATTGCATATGCAGCAACACTTGCAAGTGCGGTTCCAATAAGATCCAATGGAAAATGTGTATCATTGCTGCAGTGTGTGTAGCGGCGTACTTTGTCGCGGCATTCCGGGCGCAGTGTCTGATACCAGCTGCGAGTCGTGTCGTTATCATGAGTTCCGGTGTAACATACGCAGACTGGAGAAGTGTAGCGGTGTGGCAGGTAGCTTCCTTCATCCAGAGAGTCAAATGCAAACTGCAGAACCTTCATGCCTGGGAATCCAAATTCATCTCGCAAAGCTTCCACTTCCGGGGTGATAATGCCCAGATCTTCTGCAATAATTGGAAGGTTTCCCTCAAAAGCATCACGGACTGCGGAAAATAATGCATGACCCGGAGCTTTTACCCATTCGCCATTCACAGCGGTCGGTTCGCCGTAAGGAATGGACCAGAAAGCTTCAAATCCGCGGAAGTGATCTACACGCAGAATATCCAGGTTGTAAAGCTGTGCACGGATACGGGATATCCACCAGGAAAAATGTTCCGCCTCATGAGCTTCCCAGTTATACAATGGATTACCCCATAACTGTCCGGTGGCTGAAAAATAATCCGGCGGTACTCCGGCTACGCGAGTCGGATACCCTTTGGAATCCAGCTGGAACAGATGCTGGTTCGCCCACACATCGGCGCTGTCCATAGATACAAAAATCGGGATATCACCGATGATGCGGATATCGTGGTCATTTGCATATTTTTTGATTCGTTTCCACTCGTCAAAGAATAAGAACTGAATGAAACGATAGTATTCTATATCTTCGTGCATGGATTTAAAAAGACCGGCTTTGAATTCCAAAGTCGGACACCGGTATTCATCCGGCCAGTGAAGCCAGTCAGCGCCATGGTGTAATTTCTTACATGCCATAAACAAAGCATAGTCAGAAAGCCACCAGTCATTTTCCGAAAGAAACTGCTGATAATCCGGATTTT
>ERZ838118.4604-NODE-4604-length-11776-cov-17.403037_pt1 | contig 11776 bp, 8 predicted proteins | sample MGYA00519863_ERZ838118 | MGnify/ENA primary metagenome ERZ838118 (study PRJEB31850, sample SAMEA3708827) | human gut metagenome | biome: human gut; feature: human-associated habitat; material: faeces | place: China | collected 2014 ...
GCTTTTGGCTTAGCATCTGCCGCACCTCGCTCGCCGTATCGGCACTTAGAATTATACGGTATTGCCTAAAAAATAAAATCCAACCGGCACGACCCGACAAAAGAGCAGTGGGTAGTGCCGGGTTTACTTTTGGATGCTTTTTTGTCTACAGGTTCTTGCGCCGGGGCGGGCAATCTGCTACACTGAAAAAAATGTTATGTACAGGAGGCTGCAATCATGTATTATCTGGGTGTGGACCTTGGGGGAACCAATATCAAAGCTGCGCTTGTGGATGCAGACGGTGCTATTATAAAGGAAGCGAGCACCCCCACCAAACTGCCGCGCCCGGCCGAGGCCGTGTGCGATGATATTGCAGCCCTCTGCAATCAGCTGGCACAGGGCCAGCTGGTAGCGGGCATTGGTGTTGGCTGCCCCGGCACGGTGGATGGCGGCCTCGTGCGCTACTCCAACAATCTGGGCTGGCATGATTTTGCCATGGGGGATTATCTGCGTGCCAGAACCGGCCTGCCGGTTTCTCTTGCCAATGATGCCAACGCCGCCGCTTTGGGCGAAGCACTGGCGGGCTGCGCCAAAGGAGCCGAAAGCGCGGTGATCATTACGCTGGGTACCGGCGTGGGCGGCGGTGTGGTGCTGGGCGGCAGGCTGCTGACCGGTTACACCGGCGCGGCAGCGGAGCCGGGGCACATGGTGATTCTGGACACCCCGGATGCCCCGCGCTGCACCTGTGGCCGCCCCGGCTGCCTGGAAAGCCTGGCCAGTGCCACCGCCCTGATCCGCATGACCAAAGAAGCCATGGCAGCCCACCCCGAAAGCACCCTGCATGGCATAGCCGCCCAAAGCGGCGGGGTAAATGGCCGCACCGCCTTTGATGCCGCCGCCCAGGGCGATGCCGCAGGCAAAGCCGTGGTGGAACAGTACATTCATTACCTTGCGGTGGGCGTTGCCAACATGATCAACATCTTCTTCCCGGAAGTGATCGGTCTGTCCGGCGGGGTGGCCAACCAGGGGGAGAACCTGCTGGCTCCCCTGCGCGCCGCGGTGGGACCAATGGTTTTTGGCAATGCTTACGCCCAAAAGCACACCCGCATTACCACCTGCGCCCTCGGCTACCGCGCCGGGGTGATTGGAGCAGCGCTGCTGGCCAAAAACCAGAGATGATGCCTTTAGCGGGATAAAAAAGAGAAGATAAAACAAAAAACAGGAAGGAAACACCTTGAGTTTGAACCATACAAAACAAAAAAGCTGGCCCCAGCGCCTGCTGGCTTTGCTGGCGGCGGTGGTGCTGTGTGCCGCGCTGCCTGCCGCCGCGCTGGCAGAGGAAAATACGGCCAGCATCCAGACGCAGGTGAGCGAAACGGATGAGGATATCCCCTGGGCGGATCCGCCGCAGAGCACCCCCGAAACCGGCCGGCCTGACCCTGCCGTGCCAACTCCGCCGCCGCAGGATCCCGCCACCCCGGAAACCGCCCAGACCGGCGAGCATCTGGAAGGCTACAGCCTGAGCCTGGGGAAGACAGTCACAATTTATTTTTACGTTACCCTGCCGGAAGATACCCCGCGGGATGCCGCCATGCAGTTTACCCTGCCGGATTCCACCGTAACACAGGTGGCAGTGGCAGATGCAAAGCAGGTGGAAGTAAACGGCAAAAGCTGCACCGCTTTCCCTTGCCAGGTGGCCGCCAAACAGCTGACGGATGATATTGAAGCCCGGATGGTGGTAAACGGTAAATATGGCCCAGTTTATACTTACACCGTAAAGGATTACCTGAACTACCTGCTGGAACACGATTATCCCCAACAGGCAAAGGAGCTGGCCGGCACCCTGCTGGTGTATGGCGGCAAAGCGCAGCTGTACTTTGGCTACCGGACCGATGCGTTAGCCGGCACCGCGGAGCCAAACTCCGCGGCTAACTGGGGCAGCTACCAGTTTGAAAGCAGCGGCACCCAGACCGATGATTATTACGGCAGCAGCCTGCTGCTGGAGCCCGTTATCCAGATCCGCCACTATTTTATGGTGCCGGACGGCGCGGAATGCACTTTTACTTTTGCCTGGAACGCGGGTGAGCCCGAAACCGAATTGCAGCCCGTGGATACCAACACCCGCTTTGACGGCAAAAAGGTATATTATGTTGTTACACCGGCCATTGCGTTCCGCCGCGTGGATGCCATGCCGGTGGTTGCCATGCGGCAAAACGGGGCGGACCTGTGCATCCTGCGCTATGGGGTGTTCAGCTATGGCGATATGGTCCGCGCGCTGGCAGCGGTGGATGAAAGCCAGCTGCCGCTGCTGAACCTGCTCCGCGCGCTGGATGACCTGACCACCGCCGCACAGCGTTACAGCGTGGCAGGCTGATGCCGCAACGCCCCCAAATATAAAAAGGAAAACAGCAATGAAGAAAAAAATAGTCCTGGCCGTTGTGGTGGCTGCCGTGGTGCTTGCCGCTGCCTTTGCACTGCACCGGCCGCAGGCAGGTACCCAGCCAACCCCGGAGCCGACCCGGCAGGCGGAAACGAATGATGCCGTCCCGGCAGAGCCCACGCCGCAGCCCACCGCGACGGCTGAACCGCAGCCCACGGCAACTACTGTCCCGCAGCAGACAACTGCCCCCAAGCCGACCCAGAAGCCCGCAACGAAAAAAACACCGGTGCTGAACGCCGCCGGTCAGCCCACCGCCAGTGCCGCGCCCGCAGAAAATGGTGACGGCGAACCGGTGGACAACACGAAGGAACCGACAGAAACCCCGCCCCCCAGCGCAACCCCGACTCCCGCTCCGGATAGTGAAACCATCGAACTGCCATTTGTTCCGGCAGAACCATGAAGAGCGGCGGCAAGGACGATGCAAATGGAAACGTATATGCTGAATCTGTAAAACGGCGGAATGATTTTCCATGGTATAAAAACTCAGGCTGCCCCCAACAGGGAACAGCCCGAGCTTTTTGATGCAGGATTATAATTTTACAACACTTTCGCCCCGTTGGCCGTCAGCTTAAAGGTGGCGCCCAGCAGGTCAGCGGCGCCGCGGCACATCAGCATGCGGTTCAGGAAAATTTCGAAATATTCGTACATCGAGCAGATGTCCGTGTCGATCTGCAGATTCAGCGAGATGACCTTTTTGTCGGTGTTGATCTTTAATGTCTGGTCCGTTACGGCATAGTTGACCCGGTCGTGGATGTCAAAGCTGGCTTTGGGCTTTTCCCGCACGCGGCTGCGGCGCACATCAGTTTTGTCGCCAATAATCAGCGCAGCCGAAATGGGGTCCACCGCGCCGCCGGTGGATTCGTCATGGTTGGAAATGGCCGAAACAATGGTAATGCGGTCCGCAACGCTCAAATCATACTGCTTCAAAATCTCGTTGGCCAGCAGGCCGCCGTATTCCGCGTGGTGGGTGCGGTTGATGGCGTTGCCGATATCGTGCATGTACCCGGCAATTTTAGCAAGCTCAATATCATGGGCGCTGTAGTCAAACTTTTTCAGGATGTGCGCAGCGGTTTCCGCCACATGGATGCAGTGCGCCTGCGAATGGTCGGTAAAGCCCAAAAGTCCCAAATTCTGGTTGCCCTTTTTCAGCAGCTCGTTTACTTCGGCATTGTGTTTGATGTCATGGTAGGTCATAGTGATCCACACTTTCCTGTTGGTTCTTAGGCAATACCGCACAATTCTAAGTGCCGATACGGCGAGCGAGGCACGGCAGCTGCTAAGCCAAAAGCGCAGATAATACTTTGTGTATTATCGAGCATTTTGGCAACGCAGATGCCGTGCCGCAGCCGCCGGAGCGGTGCTTGAGCCGTCAGGCGGGAATTGTGCGGTGTTGCCCTTAATTTCAGTATAGGCCATTTGGCTGCGGGCTGCAACCATACCGATGTAAAGTTACGGTGAATCTTTTGCAAAGTGCGGGCTTACCCTAGGGTGTCAGATACACCTTAGTTTTTTCAGCGTGCCGTCCGGCAGCAGGGCAACGGTATCGCCCTCCTGGATGTTCTGGGCAGTCAGGGCTTCATCGGGGTAGGGAAGCACCCGCTGGGTACCGGCGGCATCGGCCAGCAGAACATCACACAGCACCGGCTGCCCGGCAGGCAGCTCCTCACAGCCATACAGCTGTTCATCAATGCGCAGAACACGGCAGGTCATAATACAATACACTCCTTTGCCTACAGGGGCGGTCATCCGTTACACTTTAAGGATACCGCTCCCGCACACGCCTGTCAAACCCCGCTTGCAATTTGGACGAGGGTATGGGATAATGGCTTACAGCAAAGGGCCATGCCGTTTGCGCCCGGCCGGATTGACCGGCGGAACGGGGCACAGGAACGCCCCCTGATTTTTCCCCGAAAGGTGGATGTTTTTTATGTTGATACGCACCGCAGTCCCCGCCGATGCCGCCGCGCTGGCGGAGGTGGAGGCCCTCTGCTTCCCCGCAGCGGAAGCCGCGCCGGAACAGCAGTTCAGGGACCGTCTGCAGGCTTATGCCGGACACTTTTGGCTGATGTTTGACGGTGAAACGCTGATTTCTTTTGTGGACGGCATGGTGACAGACCAGCCCGATCTGACCGATGATCTATACGAAAATGCCGCTCTGCACAGCGAAACCGGCGCATGGCAGATGATTTTTGGCGTGGTGACCCGGCCAGAGTACCGCAAACACGGTCTGGCAGCCCAGCTGCTGAACCGCGCCATTGCCGATGCCCGCCAGCAGGGCCGCAAGGGTCTGGTACTGACCTGTAAGGACAAACTAGTACACTATTACGCCAAATTTGGCTTTGTTAACGAGGGTGTTTCCCAATCCACCCACGGCAATGTGGCGTGGAACCAGATGCGGCTGACATTTTAACAGGGATATAGGGCAACACCGCACAATTCCCGCCTTGCGGCTTAAGCACCGCTCCGGCGGCTGCGGCACGGCATCTGCGTTGCCAAAATGCTCGATAAGACATCCAGTATTATCTGCGCTTTTGGCTTAGCATCTGCCGCACCTCGCTCGCCGTATCGGCACTTAGAATTATGCGGTATTGCCTTTGCATTATGCTGTCATGCAAAGAGATTCATCAAAGGATCGACATGAACCACTCAACGGTTTTGGGATCATAGTGGGAGAAGAAACGGCTTTCGCTCTGGTCCGATGCCTCAATCGGAGTGGCAATAATCATGGAGATACTGCCCCACCGCCAATGCCGGCAAGGCCAGGGTCCCAGCCAACACCAGAAGAATCCGGCGGGACAGGGAAGAATGCTTCATCAGCGGCCCTTTTTTCTTACATATATAATAGCGGCAGCACCACAGAGTGCCGCCGAACGGCCTATGCGCACTGTTCCGGCGGCTGTGACCGGCCTGCTGAAACGGCGCTCAATCCACAACCGGAACATCCAGCCCGAACTCCTGCGGGCGGAACCGCGGGCAGACATTTTCGGCGGTGCAGATGACCGAAGCCGCCAGCCGGCTGCCAATGCCGCAGGCTTCCGCCATCGTTTTGCCATAAGCGCGGCCAATGACCGTACCGGCAAAGAACGCATCGCCTGCGCCGGTGGTATCGATCACGTTTACCTTTTTGGCGGGTACAATGCCACTTTCGCCATCCGCGCAGGCGTACACCGCGCCTTTGTCCCCCATGGTAACAACCATGCAGGGGATGCGGGCGCTGCCTACATTAGCGGCCAGCGTGCGGCACATTTCCTCCGGCCCCATATGGTCGTATTCGTCAGAAAAGAGGATCCCCGCTTCCTGCTGGTTGCAGACAAAACAGTCGATTTGCTGCAAAAAGTCACGCCGCTCCATGGCAATGCTCATGTTGGAAACCGCGGCATATACCTTTTTGTGGTATTTCTGTGCAAAATACAAGACCTGCTTTACAGTGTCTTTTTCCAGATCAAGTTCAATGGCAATGCCATCGCAGTCCTTAAAAATTTCATCGCCTTTTTCGGCCAGCAGGTCGGTCAGGGGATTGGTGTCCGGCCGCTTGGAGATGGCGGCCACCACATCGCCCTCATTATTGAACACAGCCAGCCAGGTGCCCATGCCGTCCGGCACGCGCTGGATATAGCGGGTGTTCACCTTGTGGCGCGCCAGTTTATCAATAACATCCTGCCCTGTGCCAGTGTCATCCACCAGGCTTACAAAGGTGGGGCGCAGCTCCACGTTGGCGATATCCTCCGCCACATTGCGGCACACACCGCCGTGTACCTGTTCTACCCGCCCGGCGTTGCGCCCGCCCGGAATATAGGTGGCAAGGGGGTACCCCTTGATATCAACAAAAACTGCGCCGATGACAACGATCCCCATGCAAAACGCCCTTCCTTGCCCAGGGTGCAGCGGAAAACAAGGAAACCGACTGAATGTTCGTTTTTTCAGCCGCACCGTATAACTGTAAACTTATGATGAACAGTTTACATGATTGGGGCCGAAAAAGCAAGGCTGGCGGCGATTTTTGTCGCTTTTACGGCAAACTGTACCGCACGGACGGAATCTTTATCTCCTCTTTACAATGATTTTCCGCAGTGCTATAATAACAGCGAAAAACCGACCGACCGGTCGGTCAAGTGTGCTAAAAAAGCTCCGTTTCCCCCTAAAAAGGGGTGCCACACGGCGGCTGCGCTGCGCTTCGGCGCTCCTTCCTTTTGGGGCAGCCTGAACCCGGCCGGTCGGTCACATCCGCCAACATAGGCCCGCCCAAAGTGCGGGCAAAGGGAACAAACAAATGCCAAAATACAGTGTTAAAAAGCCATTTACCGTACTTGTGGCGGTCATATTGGTGGTGGTGCTGGGCTTTGTAAGCCTGACCGGCATGCAGACAGACCTGCTGCCCAATATGAACCTGCCCTACCTGCTGGTCATTACCACCTACCCCGGCGCCAGCCCGGAACAGGTGGAAAGCGATGTGACCCAGCCGCTGGAAAACAGCCTTTCCACCCTGAATGGTGTAAAGAACGTGACCAGCCAGAGCAACGAAAACTACAGCCTTGTCATTCTGGAATACCAGGACGACACCGACATGGACAGCGCCATGGTCAAGGCCAGCACCGCCGTGAACCAGCTTTCGGACAGTCTGCCCGATATGGCCAGCACCCCCACGCTGATGGAGATGAGCCCCGATATGATGGCCACCCAGTATGTTGCGGTGGACTATGAGGGAATGGACATCTACGAGCTTTCCGACTATGTGGAGGATACGATCGTACCCCAGCTGGAGCGCGTGGACGGCGTGGCCAGCGTTTCCACCACCGGCCTTGTCAAAAAATCAGTGCAGATCACGCTGGACCAGGACAAAATTGACGAGGTGAATGACAAACTGCTGGTCAAGGTGAGCGACCGCCTGGCCGAAGCCAAAAAGCAACTGGACGAAAACGAGGCCAAAATCAAGGACGGCCTGGCGGAGCTGGACAGTGCCCAGAGCCAGCTGGATTCCGGCAAAGCCCAGCTGAATACCCAAAAGCAGAGCCTGACCCAACAGCTGCGGGATGCCATCGACCAGCTGAACGAGGAGATCCCCAAGCTGGAAGAGCAGATTGCGGGGCTGAAAACCCAGCTGGACACCGCCCAGAGCAAGCTGAACCAGCTGAAAGTGGATCCCAGCAACCTGCCGGAAGTGACGCTGCCGATCGATGATGCACTGTTTGCTTCCTGCAAAGAGATTCTGGCAAAATATGACCCCCAGTACGATGCAAATGCCATGCCCGCTAATTTGGAGGAAGCCAAGAGCGACCTGACCAAGATGGCCGCGATGCTGGCTTCCATCGAGCGCGCCCAGCAGGCCATTGAGACCGAAGCTGCCGCCCTGACCGGCGGGCAGAGCGTCAGCGATGCCTGCGCCGCGCTGGACGCCCAGATCCTGACGCTGACCGTGCAGGTGCAGCAGAAGGATAACGAGATCGTTCAGCTGGAACAGCAGCTGGATACCGCCGCCCCGGAAGAGCAGGATGCCATCCGCGCGGAAATCGAAAGCAAAAAAGCTGAACAGGCGGCTTTACAGACCCAGCTGGACACTGCCACCAGCCAGCGCGCAGCCCTGGATGGTTACAAGAGTGATGAAAGCACCCTTTCCACCACCCAGACGGCCTTGCGGAACGCAACGGTGCTGCTGAAAGCCCGGCAGGAAGCCGAAGCCAGCCTGAACGAGAGCACCGAGGAACTGCGCCAAACCCTACAGCAGACGATTACCACCCTGAACACCCAGATCGACAAAGCCGAAGCCATGCTGGCCAATTTGAACGATCAGCGCGGCAAGCTGCAATCGATGCTGGAAAGCCTTTCTGCCAACCCGACAGACCCCCAACTGGCCGATATGGCCGTGCAGCTGCTGCTCAGCGGCACCGAAGCCCAGCTCAGTTTGGGCGAGTTCCAGATCAGCAGCGGCCGCACCCAGCTGGAAGCGGGCCAGACCCAGTTGGACTCCGCCCGCGAAGAGTATGAATCGGCCCGCGAGGAAGCGCTGAAAAGCGCCAATCTGGACCAGCTGCTGAACATGAACACCTTAAAGCAGCTGATCGCCGCGCAGAACTTCTCTATGCCCGCCGGTTACATTGACGGCGGGGAAGGGGACGATAACCAGTACATCTTAAAAGTCGGCGATGCGTTTGACAATGTGGATGAGCTGAAAAGTATGGTCCTGTGCAGCATTGACGGCATCGGCGATGTGCGGCTTTCCGATGTGGCGGACATTGAGCTGACCGATAACGCGGACGACAGCTACGCCAAGGTGGGCAAAAACCGCGCCGTGCTGCTTTCAATCTATAAAAGCTCCACGGCTTCCACCTCGTCTGTCTCCAACGCAAGCACCGCTGCTATGAAAGAACTGATGGCAGAAAACGACGGCCTGCACCTGACCACCATCATGGATCAGGGCGATTACATCAAGCTGATTGTGAACAGCGTCATGTCCAACCTGATCGAAGGCGCTGCGCTGGCCATCATCGTGCTGGCTCTGTTCTTAAAGGATATCCGCCCCACGCTGGTGGTGGCCATCAGCATGCCGCTCAGTGTGCTGTTTGCCATTGTCATGATGTATTTCAGTGGCATTACCCTGAACATTCTCAGCCTGTCCGGCTTGGGGTTGGGCGTTGGCATGCTGGTGGATAACTCGGTCGTTGTCATCGAAAATATTTACCGCCTGCGCGGGCGCGGCATTCCGGCCCCGCGTGCTGCGGTGCAGGGCGCACGCCAGGTGGCGGGGGCCATCGTGTCCTCCACCCTGACCACGGTCTGCGTGTTCCTGCCCATGGTGTTTACCACCGGCATGGTGCTGGAGCTGCTTTCCGATATGGCATGGACCATCACGTTCAGCCTGCTGGCATCCCTCATTGTGGCCCTTACCGTGGTGCCCTGCGCCGGTTCCACCGTACTGCGCAAGCAAAAAGAGATCAAGCACCCCTGGTTCGACCGTTTCCTGAACGGGTACGAAAAGCTCTTGCGCTTCTGCTTAAAGCGCAAGGCCATCCCGCTCACACTGGCGATCGTGCTGCTGGCCGTATCGGTCTGGCGCATTGCCACCATGGGCGTGGTGCTCATCCCGGATATGGGCTCCAACCAGCTTTCGATTACGGTAACGGTGCCTGCGGATACCGAAAAAGAGGATGCCTTTGCCACCGCAGACGCCGTGATGGACGCCATTACCAACATTGACGGCGTGGAAACGGTGGGCGCTATGTCCGGCGGCAGCGACAGCACCAGCAGCATGCTGATGATGACCGGCACTGAGGGCACCACGGACAACACCAGCTTTACCTATTATGTTCTGCTGACTGACGAGGGCGCCAGCAACAGCAAGGCCATCCAGCAGCAGATCGCCGATGATACCGCTGACCTGAACTGCGAAGTGGACATCGGCGCCAGCAGCATGGATATGAGCGCATTGTCCGGCAGCGGCGTGGAGGTGGACATCTACGGCCAGAACCTGGACAGCCTGACCACCGCCAGCCAGCAGGTGATGGACCTGCTGAACAGCGTGGACGGCATCGAGAATGTCTCCAACGGGCAGGAAACCGGCGACGAGGAGGTGCATATCGTCATTGATAAGGACAAAGCCATGCGCCTTGGCCTGACGGTGGCGCAGGTGTACCAGCAGATCGCCGCAAAGCTCAGCACCGATACCACCGCAACCACCCTGAAAGTGGGCCGCGATACCTATGATGTGACGATTGTGGATAAGACCGATACCCCGAACCTGGACGATCTGTTCCCGATGGAGTTCATCACAACGACCACCGATGATGACGGCAACACCGTGAACGAGACCCATACCCTGGGCGAGTTTGCCTCCCGCACCAACGGCAACGCCTATGCGACCATTGCGCGCGAAAACGGCTCCCGCAAGATCAGCGTGACAAGCGATACCGCCGAAGGCTACAACACCACCCTGATCTCCCGTGATCTGAGCCCCCAGCTGGAAGCACTGGACCTGCCAGATGGCTGCACCGCTGAAATTGCCGGTGAAACCACCCAGGTGACCGAGATGATCCAGCAGATGGCCAAAATGATGGCCCTGGCACTGTTGTTTGTCTATTTTGTCATGGTGGCGCAGTTCCAAAGCCTGCTTTCCCCCTTCATTGTGCTGTTCACCATTCCGCTGGCCTTTACCGGCGGCATGATCGGCCTGATGATTGGCGGCGAACAGCTTTCGGTCATTTCGCTCATGGGCTTCCTTGTGCTGATGGGCGTGGTGGTCAACAACGGCATTGTGTTTGTGGATTACGCCAACCAGCTGCGCATTGGCGGGCTGGAGCGCACCGATGCCCTGGTGGCAACCGGCCGCACCCGTATGCGCCCCATCCTGATGACGACCCTGACCACCGTGCTTGCCATGGTAACGATGATCTTCAGCAAGGATGCCGGCAGCGAGATGGGCAAAGGCATGGCCATTGTTATTGTGGGCGGCCTTTCCTATGCAACGCTGATGACCCTGTTTATTGTGCCGGTGATGTATGACCTCTTCTACCGCAAGCCGCCGGTCAACATTGATGTGGGCGATGACGGCATGGATGACCTGCCCGATGATGCGGCCGAGTTTGCCGCAGAATTTGCCGCCCGCCGCGCAGCAGAGGGCAAGAACCAGCCGGAACCCGAAACACCGGATACCGCCGAGCACCGCCACTTAAAGCTGCCCGGTAAACCCGATACCGAAAACGGGGAGGGGACGCCACAATGACACCAGATATCCGCAAAGAACGCGAAACCGCCCTGTACGAAGCTGCCTTGCGCCTGATTGCCAAGGGGGTAAACCCCGCCGCCATGAAGGTGCAGCAGATCGCGGACGAAGCCGGAATCGGCAAGGGCACCGTGTATGAATATTTTGCCTCCAAGGATGAGATCCTGCAGGGAATGGCCCTGTACTGCTTTGATACCGAGATTGCCCGCATTGCCGTATTGATGGAGCCATGCACCACCCTGCAAGAGCTGGAGGACGCCGTGATGGTCTACCTGCAGGATCTTTCCGGCAACCGGATGGGAACCTATCAGGTGATCGCTTCCAGTATTGGCGCACGGGAGAACCTCCGCGGTATGGACGAGTGTGTGCAAGCCCTGCGTGGGGTGCTGCACAGAACCATGGCAGCCCTGCGGCAAAAAGGGGAGATCAACCCCGCCCTGCCGGATGATTACTGTGATCTGGCTCTGCTTTCCGCTGCGGCGGGTGGGCTGATAGGGCTGTGCTATGTTTCCAAGCACCCGGGCGCGCTAACGCCCATACAAAACCTGCGCGTGTTGATCCACCGCGCACTGAACCCATAAACAAACAAAAATAAAGGCAATACCGCATAATTCTAAGTGCCGATACGGCGAGCGAGGTGCGGC
>ERZ838118.4606-NODE-4606-length-11775-cov-3.064078_pt1 | contig 11775 bp, 9 predicted proteins | sample MGYA00519863_ERZ838118 | MGnify/ENA primary metagenome ERZ838118 (study PRJEB31850, sample SAMEA3708827) | human gut metagenome | biome: human gut; feature: human-associated habitat; material: faeces | place: China | collected 2014 ...
CGCTTGTTTTGGTGGCAGCGGAAAGGGCTTTCAGCATTGGTTCGGGGCCGCAGGTATAGAAATAGGTGTAATCGGGAATGGTTTTTACCACATCCGTAACGAAGCCCTTTGTGCCGACAGAGCCGTCCGCCGTTGCGATATGCACCTCTGCACCCAGCTTTTCAAATTCCTCGGCGTAAAAAATTTCCGATTTTGTGTTAAACCCAAGAATAACGATTGGCTTTTTTCCCTCTGCAAGCAGATTCTTTGCCAAGCGATACATCGGGGGAACACCCACACCGCCACCAATCAGAAGGGGCTTGTCTCCGCTCTTGGAGGTATCATAGCCATTGCCTAAGCCTGTCAGAATGTCCAGCTTATGGGGGGCTTTCATTTTGCTCATGGCCTCTGTGCCTTTGCCGACGATTTTATAAAGAATCGTCAGTGTATTTTCGTCATAATCGCAGACGGAAATGGGGCGGCGCAGAAAAAAGCCCTTTAATTGAATATTCACAAACTGACCTGCGGCGGTAATGGCAGAGGTATCCCCTGCCAGAACCATTTTGCAGACGCTTTCGGTCAGCCTTTCGTTGCTTTGTATTGTAAAAACAGATTGTTTCAAGAGAGAACCTCCTTACGCATCAATCGTGGAAATACCCAGAGTGGTTTCTTCCAGAACATCCAAAAGTACGCGAACGGTATCCAGTGCTGTGAAAACAGTTACATTATTTTCAACGGCACACTGGCGGATTTCCTGCCCATCGCTGTTGCTTGCCGCAGAGTGAATATCTCTTGTGTTGATAACATAGCTTACATAGCCCTGACGGATGGAATCAAAGATTTCCTCACTGCCATCGGACAGTTTCTTTCTGGTTCTGGTGCGAATGCCGTGTTCCTTCAGGAAATCGGCAGTACCTTTTGTTGCTTCAATATTGAAGCCCAGCTCATAGAAACGGCGAATCAGGGGCAGTGCTTCTTCCTTGTCCTTATCCGCAATGGTTGCCAGAACCGTACCATAATTCTGGATATTCATGCCGGATGCCTGCAAAGCCTTATACAGCGCTCTGTTCAGCTTATTATCATAGCCGATGGCCTCCCCTGTGGATTTCATTTCGGGGGAGAGGTAGGTATCCATGCCGTGCAGCTTGGAGAAGGAGAAGGCGGGTACCTTTACATACCATCTCTGCTTTTCGTCGGGATACAGACCGAAGATGCCCTGTTCCTTCAGTGTTTTGCCAAGGATAACCAGTGTTGCGATATCTGCCAGAGAATAGCCGGTTGCCTTGGAAAGGAAGGGAACCGTTCTGGAGGAACGAGGGTTTACCTCGATAACATATACGTTATCCTCCTTATCCACGATGAACTGGATATTGAACAGACCGATGATGCCAATGCCAAGACCCAGCTTTTTGGTGTATTCCAGAATTTTGCCCTTAGCCTTGTTGGATACGGAGAAGGTGGGGTATACGGAGATGGAGTCGCCGGAGTGAACACCGGTACGCTCTACATGCTCCATGATGCCGGGTACGAATACATCGTAGCCGTCACAAACAGCGTCTACTTCTAATTCCTTACCCTGAATATATTTATCAACCAGAACAGGCTGATCCTCGTTAATCGCTACAGCTGTTTTCAGATAGGTTCTCAGCTGATTTTCATCCGCAACAATCTGCATAGCACGTCCGCCCAGAACATAGGAGGGGCGCACCAGAACAGGATAGCCGATTTCTGCCGCAGCCTTTACGCCTGCTTCGATATTGGTAACGGCCTGTCCCTTGGGCTGAGGGATGTTCAGCTGATTCATGATATGCTCAAAGGAGTCTCTGTTTTCTGCCTTTTCAATTGCCGCAACATCTGTACCGATGATGGTTACGCCGCGTTTCATCAGAGGCTCTGCAAGGTTGATGGCAGTCTGCCCGCCGAGGGATGCAATCACACCCAGAGGCTGCTCCAGCTCTACCACGTTCATAACATCCTCAACCGTCAGAGGTTCAAAGTACAGCTTATCACTTGTGGTGTAGTCTGTGGAAACGGTTTCGGGGTTGTTGTTGATGATGATGGATTCATAGCCGAACTTCTTGATGGTGGTTACTGCGTGTACAGTGGAGTAGTCGAATTCGACACCCTGCCCGATACGGATGGGACCGGAGCCAAGCACGATAATCTTCTTCTTATCACTGATGCGGGAATCGTTTTCCTTCTCATAGGTGGAGTAGAAGTAGGGGATGTAGCCGCCGCAGCCGCTTGTTTCAATCATTTTATAAACGGGGAACAGGTTCATTTCCTTTCTCAGGCTATAAACCGCAACCTCATCCTGCTTCCACAGCTTTGCGATATACTGGTCGGAAAAGCCCATTTTCTTTGCCGCTGTCAGAATTTCCTTGTTGCCGACATTTTCTGCCAGAGTGGTTTCGTAATCGACAATCTTCTTGAAGGATTCCAGGAAATATTCCGTAATCATGGTTGCCTTGAAGATTTCATGCAGAGAAACGCCGTTGCGAATCAGCTGTGCGATGGCATAAATGCGGTCATCGGGGCTTGTTGCAATATAGCTCAGCATATCCTCGTTGGACATAGTGTCAAATTTTGGCATATACAGATGACAAACGCCGATTTCCAAGGAACGAATGGATTTCAGCAGACATTCCTCCAATGTGCGTCCGATGCCCATAACCTCGCCCGTTGCCTTCATCTGTGTGGAAAGCGTGTTTGCGGCAGTTGCAAATTTATCGAAGGGGAAGCGGGGCATTTTTGCTACGATATAGTCCAGTGCAGGCTCGTAGTTAGCTGTGGTTTCGCCCAGCTTGATTTCATCCAATGTCATGCCGACAGCAATTTTTGCGGTAACTCTTGCGATAGGGTAGCCGCTTGCCTTGGATGCCAGTGCGGAGGAACGGGAAACGCGGGGGTTTACCTCGATTAAGTAATATTCGGAGGAATTGGGGTTCAATGCGAACTGCACATTGCAGCCGCCTTCGATTTTCAATTCCTTGATGATTTTCAGTGCAGAATCACGCAGCATGGTAAAATCATGGTCATTCAGTGTGAGGATGGGTGCTACAACGATGGAGTCGCCTGTATGCACACCAACGGGGTCGATGTTTTCCATACCGCAGATGGTGATGGCATGGTCGGTACCGTCACGCATAACCTCGAATTCGATTTCCTTATAGCCCTTTACGCTCTTTTCTACCAAAACCTGATGCACAGGGGAAAGCTTCAGCGCATGCTTCATGATTTCCACCAGCTCTGCTTCGTTATTGGCAAAGCCGCCGCCTGTGCCGCCCAGTGTGAAGGCAGGACGCAGCACAACGGGATAACCGATTTCATTTGCGGCTGCGATGGCTTCTTCTACGGAATAAGTAATCTGAGAGGGGATAACGGGTTCGCCGATGGATTGGCACATTTCCTTGAACAGCTCACGATCCTCTGCGCGTTCGATGCTATCGATGGGAGTCCCCAGAAGTTCAACCTGACACTCCTTCAGGATGCCCTTTTTTTCCAGCTGCATTGCCAGATTCAGACCTGTCTGCCCGCCGATACCGGGAACGATGGCATCAGGTCTTTCGTAGCGCAGGATTTTTGCAACATATTCCAGAGTCAGTGGTTCCATATAAACCTTATCCGCAATGGTGGTATCTGTCATGATGGTTGCGGGGTTAGAATTGACTAATACAACCTCATAGCCCTCTTCCTTCAAAGCCAGACACGCCTGTGTGCCTGCATAGTCAAACTCTGCCGCCTGACCGATGACAATGGGACCGGAGCCGATAATCAGAATTTTCTTTAAGTCTGTTCTCTTTGGCATAATGTTTTGTTCCTCCTCATGTTCTTTTTACCTGTTTATACCTATTATATAGCTATTTCTATCTGTTTCTATTTTACAGTGTTTCATCCTTCCATGCAATGCTGCCGTGATACATTGTCAGCTTGCAGGCACCAAAAACCTTTTCTCCTGCGAAGGGTGTTGCTCTGCCCATGCTCAGGAAGTCATCAGGGTTGATGGTGTATTCCTTATCCAAATCGTAAACCGTCAGGCTGGCAGGCTGTCCTTCTTCCAGAGGTGTGCCGACACAGAAGCGGTTTCTGGGATTGGTATGCATCAGCTCGATGAGCTTTTCCAGAGAAAGCACGCCTGTTTTCACCAGCTTGGTATACAGAATAGGGAAGGCAGTTTCCAGACCGACTACACCCATCAGGCTCTTTTCCAGACCTCTGCTCTTTTCCTCTGCGGAGTGGGGAGCGTGGTCTGTCGCAATCATACCAATCGTGCCGTCGAGAATACCGGCAATCAGTGCTTCTCTGTCCTCCTCGCTGCGGATGGGGGGATTCATTTTAAAACGTCCGTCCTCCTGTAGCATGGAATCGTTCATGGTCAGATAATGTGGTGCGGTTTCGCAGGTCACATCCAGACCCTCTGCCCTTGCCTTGCGGATGAGTGCCACGCTTTCCTTTGTAGAGATATGGCAGACATGATATTTCACGCCGGTTTCCTTTACCAGCTGCAAATCTCTCTCAATCTGCTTCCATTCGCTTTCGGAGCAGATACCCCGATGCCCGTGTGCTTGTGCATATTCTCCCTTATGAATATAGCCGCCCGCAAGCAGGGAATTATCCTCGCAGTGCGCGGCAACAATTTTGTTGTAAGTGCTGATTTTTTTCATTGCTTCACGCATGATTTCATCATTTTGCACACCACGCCCGTCATCAGAAAAGGCGCAGACATCGTTGACGATTTCGTCATACGCCGCCAATTCCTCGCCTTTTTCGCCTACCGTAATCGTGCCGTAGGGGACAACCTGAATGCAGGCGGTTTCGCGGATTGCCTTTAGCTGCACCTCCAGATTTTCCCGACAATCAGGGACAGGGTTCAGGTTCGGCATGGCGCAGATCGCCGTATAGCCGCCATGTGCCGCCGCAAGGCTGCCGCTTTTGATGGTCTCCTTATAAAAAAAGCCCGGCTCTCTCAGATGCACATGAACATCAATAAAACCAGGAAAAACAAAGCAACCGTTTAAATCATAAACGGAACAATCTGCCTGAGGTGTGCGGTTGGAAATTTCGTGAATCATACCGTTGGCGATAAATACGTTGGATTTCATGAATTTGCCATGAACAAATACAGTTGCATTCGCTAGAATATAGTCCACTGTCTTCTCTCCTTTCGTCGCTAACTTGGTTCTAAACTTATTTTTATCTAAATCTTCAATACTATATCATAAAGGAATAGTAGTGTCAAGATATAGTTTTTTCGGAATTTTCCGTTACAAGAGAAAGTGTTTTGGGAATTTGTTGACACTGCAATTTCGTTGTGTTAGACTAAATTTGTAAATTTATGCGGTTTTTTGCAACTGACGGAACAGGTGGGCAACCACAGGGGAGCAAAGGACTTAAGAAAATCAAGCAGTGCAGAACTGCTTTTTGTCGACCGTCTGGGCAGTCTGTTTCTGTAATACGGAAGTAATGCGGAATCGGACTGCCTTTTTCTGTTTGTTCCGTAGGGAAAAAAGACAGGATGTTTTAGATTTTTTGAGGAGGTAACCCATGAAGAAAATTGGTATCGTTATGGGCAGTGACAGCGATCTGCCTGTAGTGGAAAAAGCGATGGCAACTCTGGAGAAATTCGGTGTTCCTTTTGAGGCGCACGTTTATTCTGCACACAGAACGCCTGTAGAGGCAAGCGAATTTGCAAAGGGCGCAAGGGCAAATGGCTTTGGTGCCATCATTGCGGCAGCGGGAAAGGCGGCACATCTGGCAGGTGCCATGGCGGCAAATACAACCCTTCCCGTAATCGGTATTCCTATCAAATCCTCCACATTGGATGGATTGGATGCTCTGCTTTCCACCGTACAGATGCCGGGGGGACTTCCTGTTGCAACCGTAGCCATTGACGGTGCGGAAAATGCAGCGCTTCTGGCAATCCAGATTCTGGCTGTGGAGGATGCGACTCTGGCAGAAAAGCTGGACAATGCAAGAAAAGAAGCAGCCGAAAAGGTTCTGGCAAAGAATAAGGCACTGGAAGAAAAATACGCAAAATAAGTTATTTCATATAAAAAATATAAGGACAAAGCGAGAGGAGAAAAAGAATGAAAAGCCATAGTGAAAGCTATAAAGCAGCAGGTGTAGATATTACAGCAGGGTATAAAGCAGTGGAGCTGATGAAGGAGCATATCGCAAAGACCATGTCCGCAGGGGTAATGGGTGATATCGGCGGCTTCGGCGGTCTGTTTGAATTGGATATGACAGGCATCACAAAACCCGTACTGGTCAGCGGTACAGACGGCGTTGGCACAAAGCTGAAATTGGCATTTCTGATGGATAAGCATGATACCGTAGGGATTGACTGCGTGGCTATGTGCGTAAACGATATCATTTGTGTTGGTGCAAAGCCCCTGTTCTTCTTAGACTATATCGCAGTCGGCAAGAACTTCCCCGAAAAGATTGCCTCCATCGTTAGCGGCGTGGCAGAAGGCTGTGTGCAGTCCGGTGCGGCACTGATTGGCGGCGAAACAGCAGAAATGCCCGGCTTCTATCCCGAGGATGAATACGATCTGGCAGGCTTCTCCGTAGGTGTTGTCGATAAGGATAAAATCCTGAACAACAAAACCATCAAAGAGGGCGATGTGATTTTGGCTCTGCCCTCCAGCGGTGTACATTCCAACGGCTTCTCTCTGGTGCGTCGTGTGCTGGATGTAGAAAATGCGGATATCAAAACACCTCTGGAAAGACTGGGCGGCAAATCCATCGGCGAAGCACTGCTTGCACCCACAAAGATTTATGTAAAGCCTATGCTGGCGCTGTTTGAAGAAGTGAAGGTAAAGGCGGTTTCCCATATCACAGGCGGCGGCTTCTATGAAAATATTCCCAGATCTATCCCCAAGGGCTTTGGTGCGAAAATCAATAAGGCAAGCCTGAAAACACCCCCCATTTTTGAACTGATTATGGAAAAGGGCAACATCCCTGAAAGAGATATGTATAACACCTTCAACATGGGCGTTGGCATGAGTGTGGTTATTGCAAAAGAGGATGCGGAAAAGGCACTGAAAATTCTGAAGGCAAACGGTGAGGATGCGTATATTATGGGCGAAATCATCGCCTCCGAGGAAGGTGTTGTCATTGTCTAAGACAAGGATTGCCGTATTCGTTTCCGGCGGCGGCACAAATTTGCAGGCACTGATTGATGCGGCAAAAAGAGGGGAAATCCCCAGCGGCGAAATCGCATTGGTGCTGGCAAGCAATGATAAGGCTTATGCACTGACAAGAGCGGCAGAAAACAATATCCCTTCTGTTGTGGTAAAGCGCAAAGAATTTGAAACACAGCTTGCGTATGAGGAAGCCGTGAAGGCGATTCTTGCGGAAAACAGCATTGATATGATTGTTCTGGCAGGCTTTATGTCCATCCTCAGCGAAAACTTTACAACTGCATACCCTAAGCGTATCGTAAATGTGCATCCCTCTCTGATTCCTTCCTTCTGCGGTAAGGGCTTCTATGGGCTGCATGTGCACGAGGCGGCACTGGCGTATGGCGTAAAGGTGACGGGTGCAACGGTGCATTATGTAAATGAAATTCCCGATGGCGGCGAAATCATTTTGCAGAAGGCAGTGGAAATCGAAGAAGGGGATACCCCTGAGGTACTGCAAAGAAGAGTCATGGAGCAGGCGGAATGGATTCTTCTGCCCAAGGCAGTGGAAATGGTGGCAGCAAGACTGCAGAAAGGACAGTAAAAAAGCATGAATGTATATAAAAAGGATACCATGAAGAATTTGGTAAAGGATAACAGCTATGTGGGTCGCGGCATTGTCATCGGCAAAACAGAGGATGGCACAAAGGCGGCAGTGGCTTATTTCATCATGGGGCGCAGCGATAACAGCCGCAACCGTATCTTCAAGGAGGAGGGTGAGGATGTTATGATTTATCCCTTCGATGCATCCAAGGTGGAGGACCCTTCTCTGATTATCTATGCACCCATCCGTAAGCTGGATGGTAAGCTGATTGTGACAAACGGCGACCAGACAGATACCATCCGTGATTTTGTTGTTGCGGGCAAATCCTTTGAGGATGCACTGGAAACCAGAGAATTTGAACCCGATGCACCGAACTGGACACCCAGAATCAGCGGCATGCTGACCTTCGCAGAAAATGATTTTACATATAAAATGAGTATCCTGAAAAGTGCGGATGAAGTCGGCACAGCCTGCAACAGATTCACCTATTCCTACAAGGCAATCGCAGGTGTGGGACATTTCCTGCATACCTATATGGGCGACGGCAACCCTCTGCCTACCTTTACGGGCGAGCCCGAACGTGCAAGCATCCCCAACGATATTGATGCATGGACAAAGGAAATCTGGGAAAATCTGAATGAGCAGAACAAAATTTCCATCTATGTACGCTTCACAGACCTGAAAACAGGTGCGGTTGAAAATAGAATGATTAACAAAAATGTGTAAGCATTGTTGGCAGAACAGGGAAGAAAGGAGTTTTTGGCAAATGAAAGAATTTGAATTGAAATATGGCTGTAATCCAAACCAGAAGCCTGCGAAAATCTTTATGGAGGACGGCAGCGATCTGCCCATCGAAATCCTCTGCGGCAGACCCGGCTACATCAACTTTCTGGATGCATTCAACAGCTGGCAGCTGGTAAAGGAAATTAAGGAAGCACTGGGCATGCCTGCGGCAACCTCCTTCAAGCATGTAAGCCCTACCTCTGCGGCTGTCGGCACACCCATGAGCGATGCGCTGAAAAAAGCCTGCTTCGTGGATGATATCGAGGGTCTGGATGATTCCCCTCTGGCATTGGCTTACGCAAGAGCAAGAGGGACAGACAGAATGTCCTCCTTCGGGGACTGGATTGCGCTCAGCGATGTCTGCGATGCAACAACCGCAAAGCTGATTAAAAGAGAGGTTTCCGATGGTATCATTGCGCCCGGCTACACAGAGGAAGCACTGGAAATTCTGAAAACAAAGAAAAAGGGCAACTATAATATCGTAAAAATCGACCCTGCCTATGTGCCTGCGGTGCAGGAAAAGAAGCAGGTTTTCGGTATTACCTTTGAGCAGGGCAGAAATAACTTCGCCATCAATAAGGCTCTTCTGGAAAATGTAGTAACAGAAAACAAGAACCTGCCTGAGGAAGCAAAGCGCGACCTCATTATCGCATTGATTACACTGAAATATACACAGTCCAACTCCGTTTGCTTCGCAAAGGACGGACAGGCAATCGGCGTTGGTGCAGGGCAGCAGTCCAGAATCCACTGCACCAGACTGGCAGGCAATAAAGCTGACATCTGGCATCTGAGACAGCATGAAAAGGTTCTCAATCTGCCCTTCCTGCCTACTGTCGGTCGCCCCGATAGAGATAACACCATCGATATTTATATCTCCGATGATTATGAGGATGTTCTGGCTGATGGTACATGGCAGACATTGTTCTCTGAAAAGCCCGAACCTTTGACAAAGGAAGAAAAGAAGGCATATCTTTCTACAATCAAGGGTGTGGCACTTGGCTCCGATGCATTCTTCCCCTTCGGTGACAATATTGAACGTGCGGCAAAGAGCGGCGTAAGCTATATTGCAGAGCCCGGCGGCTCCATTCGTGATGATAATGTAATTGAAACCTGCAACAGATTCGGCATGGCAATGGCATTCACAGGCATGAGATTGTTCCATCACTGATTTAGAAAAGATTGGAAAGGAGCTTGCGAAAAATGAAAATTATGGTAGTTGGCGGTGGCGGCAGAGAGCATGCCATCATTAAGAAAATCAAAGAAAATCCACAGGTAACGGAGCTGTATGCACTGCCCGGCAACGGCGGCATTGCTAAGGACGCGACCTGCGTAGATATTGCGGCGAAGGATGTGGAAGGCGTGGTTGCCTTCGCAAAGGAAAAGGACATTGATTTTGCTGTTGTTGCACCGGATGATCCTCTGGTGCTTGGCATGGTGGATGCGCTGAACGCAATCGGTATTCCTTGCTTCGGTCCTGATAAAAAGGCGGCAATTTTGGAGGGTAGTAAGGTTTTCTCTAAAAATCTGATGAAAAAATACGGCATCCCCACAGCGGCGTATGAAGTATTTGATGATATGGAAAAGGCACTGGCATATCTGGAAACCGCACCCCTGCCGACCGTTGTGAAGGCGGATGGTCTGGCACTGGGCAAGGGTGTTATCATTGCAGAAACAAAGGAGCAGGCGCAGGATGCAGTGCGCTCCATGATGGCGGATAAGGTATTCGGCGCAAGCGGCGACCATGTCGTAATCGAAGAATTTATGACAGGGCCGGAGGTTTCCGTTCTGGCATTCACAGACGGGAAAACCATGGTTCCTATGGTTTCCGCAATGGATCATAAGAGAGCCTTGGATGGTGATAAGGGTCTGAATACCGGCGGCATGGGGACGATTGCTCCCAACCCCTTCTATACAGAGGCGATTGCGAAGGAATGTATGGAAAAGATTTTCGTACCGACTATGGAGGCAATGAACAAGGAAGGACGTACCTTTAAGGGCTGCCTGTTCTTTGGTCTGATGATTACACCTGCCGGCCCCAAGGTAATTGAATATAACTGCCGCTTTGGTGATCCCGAAACACAGGTGGTTCTGCCTCTGCTGGAAAGCGATTTGCTGACCATTATGCAGGCGGTAGCGACTGAAAAGCTGGCTGATGTAGAGGTAAAATTCAGCGATAAGGCGGCTTGCTGTGTCATCATGGCATCCGCAGGCTATCCCCAGAGCTATGAAAAGGGCTTCCCCATCACATTGCCCGAAAAGGATCAGTTGATTTTTGTTGCAGGCGCAAAGGCGGCAGATGGCAAGCTTTTGACAAACGGCGGTCGTGTGCTTGGTGTTACGGAAATTGCGGACACCTTGCCCGAAGCAATCGCAAAATCCTATGAAGCTGTAAAAACAGTGAAATTCGATAACGCTTTCTATAGAAACGATATTGGGAAAAAAGCCCTTGCGGCGGAGGTATGAAATGGTTTATAGAATCTATGTTGAAAAAAAGCAGGGTCTGACTGCCGAAGCAGATGTTTTTTTATCTGAGGATGCAGAATCTTTTTTATTCCCTGTATTTTCTGAACCGCAGCAAAACAGCATTTTCAGCTCTTTTCCTTTATCTGCTGCAAACCAAAAAATATCAAAATATATTATAGCATAAATAAAAACGATGTAAATTCTAAAAATATTAACTTTATATTAAAAGATTTTATCACTTTTGCCAAAAATGCAGTGCGATCGGAACAGATTACAACACTATGTATCTATCTTATTATATTCTGTCGCATCCAATCGGTGCCTGTTCCCCGCAGGCAATCTGTAAATCATAAACAGAATCTGCGATTTCCCAGTTTGGCATATTTCCCCACAGTTCAGGAAATAAATAATAAAAATACTATCTTTTTGCCCGCCCCGGCATCTGATATTAACGCTTCAGGGCAGCGATCACAGCTTCTACCGTCTGCTCCACATTCAGATCACTTTCATCCACAACGATATCCGCATATTTTTCATACAGAACCGTCCGTTCCCGATAAAGATCTTTTAACGTCTGTCCCGGGCGGAGTACGACACCGCGGTTTTTGATATTTCGAAGGCGGCGCTCCAATTTCCGAAGAGACTGTTTCAAATATACGACTGTTCCGATCTCACTGAGATGTTCCATAGCTTCTGTTCCATATACAACACTGCCGCCGGTGGCAACAACAGACTCATGCACCTGCAGATTACTGTTTACCCGGTTTTCCACCTGAATAAATCCATCGGTTCCTTTCTCCGCAATAATGTCTTTCAGAAGCTTTC
>ERZ838118.4607-NODE-4607-length-11771-cov-2.414220_pt1 | contig 11771 bp, 8 predicted proteins | sample MGYA00519863_ERZ838118 | MGnify/ENA primary metagenome ERZ838118 (study PRJEB31850, sample SAMEA3708827) | human gut metagenome | biome: human gut; feature: human-associated habitat; material: faeces | place: China | collected 2014 ...
CGCTTCTTCCTTTGTTGATATAGAAATTACTTATTGCAGACAAAGTATAAACAAAGCGTAAAAATGTTAGAGAAACTGACAGTCAGGCATAAGCCGAGGAGGAAAACACAATGAGTGAATGTTGCAGTTTTGTACCAGAGGAAGCAAAGAAGGAAGAATATACTGTATATACAGATGAGCTCGCAAAAGAGGTTGGAGTTGATCCAAGACCAAATGAAACATTAGTAGAGATTGATGAGTTTAACGACTGGCTGTTTCCACACATCAACAACAGTCACTATCGCATGGCATTTTGTCAGTCACCAGAGGCATATGATGAAGCTTATGAAGATTTTTATGAATCACTTGACAAATTGGATAAATGTCTGGAAACAAACCGATTTTTATTCGGAGATTACATTACTTACAGTGATGTACGAGCATACGTCACACTGACTCGCTCACTTCCATAGATGACCCAGTCTGGATGATCGGAGTGCTGTTTATTATAGAGTCGCTCAGCATAGTTGTAGTCTGCAATCTTTAATATGTCAGCACTTTTTCTTCAACATATAAGTTTTATTAAGGATGTTGGCATTTTGGTGAAGTATATGATATATTTTTGTTAGCAGCAGGAAAGGAGAAAACAATGAAAAGTTTTAATTGGTTCAACGATTTAAGCTCAATTTTAACTCAGGATTTAGCAACTGCAGCAGTTGAGGAAACGGAGCCTGAAAGCATGGAATTTCTGGCAAATGAGCTTGGTGATAAGGTGGAAAAGCTAAGCCGGATTTCATGGAAAGAAATGTTTGAGAGGTATGTGCCGGTTGCATGTGATTATTTGCTTCGTATTGCATTAGTATTTGTGATCTTTTTTGTCGGCAGAAAGCTGATTAAAAAGATAGTAAGCTTATGCGATCAGGCATTAAAACGTCATGGCATGGAGGTGACTGTACGCCGCTTCTTTTGCAACGTGATCAATGCACTTGGTTATATTTGCATGTTAGGCATATTGTTGCAGACGGTAGGACTGACGGCAACATCGCTGACTGCACTTGTAGCATCTGCTGGTGTTGCAGTTGGTCTTGCGCTTCAGGGAATCCTTTCTAACTTTGCAGGAGGCGTGCTGATTTTATTGATGAAGCCGTTTGTCATTGGTGACTACATTGTGCAGGGAAATACAGAAGGCACAGTAAAGGAAATCGGTCTGGTATATACAGAATTAATTACAGCAGATAATCGTCTTATTGTGATTCCAAATGGTACGCTGATAGACAGCAGTATTGTCAATGTAACAGCAACGGGAAAGAGGCGTCTTGAGTTATCTGTGGGAATCGGATATAAGTCCGATTTAAAAAAGGCAAAGGAAGTATTGATCCGTCTGGGAGAAAATGATCCTGCAAGAGATCCAGAAAATCCCGTCAATGTATTTGTGTCAGAGCTTGCCGAAAGCTCCGTAAAGTTAGGACTTCAAGTGTGGGTTTCATCATCAGAATATTGGAATGCAAAGTGGCGCCTCACAGAAAATATTAAGCTGACATTTGATGAAGAAGGAATTGAAATACCGTTTAAGCAGGTTGAGATTTCAGTAACGAAAATGTAATAAAGTGAAAAAAACTTGACAGCAGCCATATACCATGATAATCTATACATAGATATACGAGGTATTGGCTGCGAAGTTTATTCAAGAAGGAAAGGAGTATTATGAGCGTTAATAAAGAATTGGTAAAGGGAAGCACATCTATGTTAGTACTTGGTGTGCTTGAGGAGAAGGAAATGTATGGCTATCAGATCATTAAAGAATTGGAGCAGCGTTCTGAAACAGTTTTTTCCCTGAAAGAAGGAACACTTTATCCGATTCTTCATGTGCTGGAGCAGGATGGCTTTCTGGAAGCATATTGGGAGGATACGAGCTCAGCGAGAAAACGCCGCTTCTATAGGATTACAAAAAAGGGGAGAAAAGAGTTGGACAGACAGAAAGAGGAATGGAAGGAATATGCAGGAGCAGTAGGAAAGGTGCTGCAGCTGCAAAATGCGTAATATGCGAAAAAGTGGCATAGCGCTTTGATGAATATTTCTGATCTAAAGTATATGAGGAAAGGGAAGGTGATTTTATGAGTGGTATGGGAATGAATGGTGCTAATCAGACAGATAATGGACATATAGAAAAGATGAATGCCTTTCTTGACCGGGTAACAGAGGAAATTGTTGGCTTGAGAGAAAAAAAGATGGTTCGTGAGGAGATGGAAGATCACATTGAGGACGAGGCATTTGAGCTCATGGACGAGGGAATGAATGAGAGCGCAGCTTATGTAGAGGCGGTGAGCCGCATGGGTGATGCAAATGAGCTTGCGCATGAACTTATGCTTGCGCATCCATACGATTCCAACAATGGTTTTAATAAGATGCTTACCGTCCTTTGGATTGGAATTTTCTTAATTTGGCTGCCAGATGTCAATAATATGCGGCCAGATGTGATCAGTTGGATAGGAACATATATTATGATATTTTCCTTATATCGCATGAGAACAATCAGCAAGTCATTTCGCAAGGCGTTTTATGCATCATATGGATTGGGCTTACTGATGCCGATTACTGTCTTGGCACAGACACAGCCGTATACGATTTTGCAGACTGGATTACGTATAGGAAACATGATTGCTTCCGGAATTGTTCTTATGATGATGGCAAATTATTTAGATGCAGCAGTAGAAACAGAATTAAATAAAGACGATGGCAGTATTGCCTGGGTGCTTAAGGTCTATATTTGCGCAGAGACCCTTCTGATATTGATTCTTAACGCGATTCATGGATTTCCAAAGGAAAGTGTCAATATAAATGTAAATGGTACGTGTGGCTTTCTTATTATAATTGGAGTGATTGCACTTAAAATTTGTGATATTTTGTTTATTATCAAAACATGGAAGATCAAGCGTATTTTGCAGGAGGAATCTTATGCCGGAATCGAGCCATTTTCTTGGAAGAAACTGTTGAAGTATCTAATTCCACTCGTGGGCATGACACTTTTACCTGCGATTGTCAGTATAGCAATTTCCATCTGGCCAGTACATGGCAAATATATGATGAATTTGCCAGAAAAAGAATTTTCACAGCTTTCAAAGGAGGAGGCGAAGGAGCAACTTTTATCCATACTTCCAGAAGATGAGAAGACAGAGCTAGAAACATACGACATTTTTTATTTTGACAGACGAGGAGAAGGAAACTGGGAAATAAGCGAAGGAAATCCAAAGATGTGGCTGCTTCGCGGCAAACGTGTGGTGCCGGATATTGCAAGGGGACAGCAGGAACGCGTAGCTACATTTACTGTGTGGGAAAATCCAAAGGTTGGCTTTAAGGCGGCCAGTGGATTTTGGATTGCCGGACGATATGATATGGGCGATGATATAAAAAAGACTTGCCATCAATCATTTTTCGCATATGAAAAAGATGGAATGCTGTATGAATTTGAGCCAAGCCGCGTATGGGAGATGTCACAAAAAACCATTGCCGAATATGCATTAAACCATGGTGCAGACCGTGTATACTGTTATCAGGCGCTGACGGTGTGCTATCTAGTTGACTACAATGTTCAGGTTGGCTATGAGGCGGCAATTCAGCATTCACCGATTCGCATTCCGTATGATGATTTTGTTGTAAAAGAGGATAGCAGAAGCGGCGGATATGCGCTGACTGGAATAGTTACACCGAACAACCAAATTAGCCTGTTAGACTATGGAACTGTGAGAACCCAATCGAATTTAGTGTGGGAAAAAATCGGTGGAATCGCTCATTTTGCTGGAGAGGAAGGACCCGAGCGCCATAATTTTTATCAGTATAATTCGTATGGTGATAGGTTTGAATCTTTGTATCAGAATGGTGAATGGGATACATATGATGATGACAATTGGCCGGATGTCAGTGAATCAAGTGCCCAGTGGCAGGATTATGAGACGGGAGTGTAACCTATATATAATATGATGTTGGAGCCAGAGAATGTTGTCTCTGACTCCTTATTGGTTTATAACAGGCACTTGAAAGTTAGTGACTTCAGTCAGGAGTTCTTGCTTTCGCGCAGTCAAGAAACGCCTGATGAATGCGTGTGTCTGGATCCAATTCCGGATGAAACGCAAATGCAAACTGATTCTTGTAACGTACGCCCACGATACGGTCATTCACAACGGCAAGGATTTGACCATAACCAGAAGCAAGTGCATCCTTGTCCATTTCTACAACGTATGGGGCGCGGATAAAGGTCATCGGGACAGCACCTATGCCTGCGACATCTGCTTTTGCATGAAAACTTGCTAATTGTCTTCCGTAAGCGTTTCTTCTGACGCGGACAGGCAGTGTGCCAAAATATGAATCTGGCTGCCCAGAGGTTTGTCCATCAATAGCAGAGGCTAAAAGAATCATTCCTGCGCAGGTCGCAAGGACTGGAAGACCGTCTTCGATCTGCTTTTTTATTGTGTCAAACATGCCAAGCTCACGAAGGAGCTTTCCCTGAACGGTGCTCTCACCGCCAGGAAGAATCAGTCCGTCATAGTGTTTTTTTAAATCATCTGCCTGCCGTAACTCGATGTAGTCAGCACCAAGCGAGCGGATCATTTTTTCATGCTCTGCAAAGGCACCCTGCAGAGCGAGAACTGCGATTGTCATTATTTGCCTCTTTCTGCCATCAGTAAGGCGATTTCCTGTTCATTGATACCGACCATAGCCTCACCTAAATCAGCGGAAAGCTTAGCGATCATCTTTGCATCAGTGTAGTTAGTGACAGCCTTTACGATTGCGGCGGCACGCTTTGCCGGGTTGCCAGACTTAAAGATACCAGAGCCAACAAATACACCCTCAGCGCCAAGCTGCATCATAAGAGCGGCATCAGCAGGAGTTGCCACACCGCCTGCAGCAAAGTTTACAACAGGGAGACGGCCATTATTGTGAACATATAAAACAAGATCATACGGAACCTGCAGTACCTTTGCAGCTTCAAACAGCTCATCCTCACGCATAGATGTCAGTTTTTGAATTTCGCTGTTCATCTTTCTCATATGACGAACAGCCTGTACGATATCGCCAGTTCCAGGTTCACCCTTGGTACGAATCATAGAAGCGCCCTCGTTGATTCGGCGAAGTGCCTCACCCAAATCCTTAGCACCGCAGACAAACGGAACACTGAAATTTCTCTTATTTATATGGTATACATCATCAGCCGGTGAAAGAACTTCACTTTCATCAATGTAGTCGATGTCGATTGCCTCAAGTACCTGAGCCTCAACAAAATGACCGATACGGCATTTAGCCATAACAGGGATGGAAACAGCTTCCTGAATGCCGCGAATCATTTTCGGGTCGCTCATACGGGAAACACCGCCAGCTGCGCGTATATCAGCCGGGATACGCTCAAGTGCCATAACAGCACATGCACCGGCAGCCTCCGCAATGCGTGCCTGTTCCGGTGTCGTAACATCCATAATAACGCCGCCCTTTAGCATCTGGGCCAGCTCCTTATTTAATTTATAACGTTCAGTTGCAGTAACGGAAGTATTTGTTGTATTCATAGTGAGATTCTCCTTTTCCAAAGCTTTACTTTTGACTTGCCTTGCATTATACTGACAAAGTGGACATAAGAAAATCCCCAAAATAAATATATTCAGTAAGGTCAGATTGGAGAAAAAAGATCAGATGTTGACATATAATTTAACCGCAACAGGGTCAGATTCACTTTATGAATCACTTTATAAATGCATCAAAAACGACATTTTGCAAGGAAAATTGTGCGCTGGTGAGAAGCTGCCCTCAAAACGCAGTTTTGCGAAAAATCTGGGTATAAGTGTAATTACCGTGGAGAATGCCTACGGTCAGCTTTCGGATGAAGGTTATATTTATTCGATGCCAAAACGCGGCTTTTATGTGTCAGATATTGATATGGTGGCAAATCCAAATACAAGCGCGAAAACAAGTGCAGATGCAAATTTGTTTGATGACTCTGCTAGCATTGCCTGCTCCCCTTACTTTGCCGATTTTTCTAGCAATCAGACCGACAGTGAAATTTTTCCATTTACTATCTGGACGAAGACTGTTCGAAGTGTGTTAAACGATAACCGTATTCAATTGATGATCAACCCGCCTTGCGGCGGCATCCTGCCTCTTCGTAATGCAATCGCCCGCTATTTAGGGGATTTTCGAGGTATGAAAGTCGCACCGCATCAGATTATCATTGGTGCCGGAACGGAATATCTCTATGGTCTTTTGATTCAGCTTCTTGGAAAAAATTTGATATATGGCGTGGAAAATCCAGGTTATCATAAGATTGGTAAAATTTGCAAGAGTATGGGCGTGACCTATCGCCATGTCGATCTGGATGAGTCTGGTGTGTCTATACACGAATTAGAGGAAAAGAAGATTGATATCATTCACACCTCTCCGTCCCATCATTTTCCAACTGGTCTTGTCATGCCAGTCAGTCGTCGCTATGAGCTACTCGGTTGGGCGGCAAAAGAAAAAGAGCGCTACATTATAGAGGATGACTATGACAGCGAGCTTCGTTTAAGCGGAAAACCATTTCCAACGCTGCAAAGCATCGACATTTCTGGTAAGGTAATTTATACCAACACATTTACGAAAACACTTGCATCCACGGTGCGCATCAGCTATATGGTGCTGCCTGAGGATTTGGCAAAGCGTTTTTATAGTGAACTATCCTTTTATTCATGTACCGTATCCAATTTCGAGCAGTACACACTGGCACAATTTATGGAAAATGGAAGTTTTGAAAAGCATATAAATAGACTGAGAAATTATTATCAGAACAAGCGAGATGTGATCCTAAAAGAGCTAAAAAGCGGTTCAATCGGAAAATATATCACGATACAAGAAGAAGAAGCAGGAGTGCATTTTCTTATGCATATCAAATCGGACTGCACAGAGGCAGGGATTATCGAAAAGGCAAAGGCAGGTGGTGTGAAGCTAGATCCGCTGTCGCGCTACTATATAAAGAACACAGAAAAGCATGAACAAAACGGACAGGAGAATCCGTATGAGAATACTTATGTAATGAATTATTCTTCCATCAATATGGAAAACATAAAGAAAGTCGTGCAGGTGCTGAGTCAACTAGGGTGACAGGTGCGGTGGCTCATTTACTTTCCCGGTGGCTTGGAAGTAAAAAAACACTTAGATTTGCAGACTATTCGATTTATTATACTCATAAGAAAGTAACTTATGAGTATAATAATCTAAGATAAGCATTGCTTATTTTTTCTTTAATTTTAATACATTGACGGAAAGACCTGGGGCAGTAAAGGTAAAACATCTGCCAGCACCAGTTAACATTGTTGTTGTATCATGAACTTGGTCTGGATTGTCAAGGGAGTTTTCAAAATCAGCTTTTCCAGTGAGCTGCGAAACCTCATACTCTGATTTTACATCACAATCTATTGAAATGCAGACTGGATCATCTGTCTCGGAGAAGTTGACAATTTTTATTATTACACTATCGTCAGTATCAGTCGTGACAGAACACATAGATTGATAATGCGGCAGTTCAACAGTATCGATAAGTTTACCATTTAGATATAGACTGACTGCAGTTTTTGTAAGCTCATAGTGAAACTCATTATATTCTCCATAACGAAGTGAAATTTGTTTTGGCTCTGAGTATTGCGTAAGGGAAATGCCGCCGCGATAGAGAGCAGCAGTATTGCCTTCAACAATCCAGCGCAGAGGCTCTAGATTAAAAAGCATCCATGGATCCTTTGGATTCGGATCAGTTCGGTCATAATAGCTGAATGGCTTTGGTGAACACAACATACCAACACCGATTCGTTTTCCTTTTTCAGCTAAAATTTGAACAGTAAAGCTGCCTTCGCGGCTTTCTACATCATTACCTAGAGCAACGCCAGGTAAAATTTGACTTCTAATTGACTGATTAGTAAATTCATCATCATCATTTTCCTGTAAAACATATGAATCATTGTCCTGTATGGCTTTTCCATGCAGGCTTTTTGTTGGAAAAACAGGTATACTATTGAAAACAGCATTTTTCCAGGTTAATCCACAATCACCGTTGATGACAGGAAGACCATGCAGGGATAGATAAATTTTTTCGCAGGATTCTTTGGAGGAAACTACCATGTCACCGCGATTCGCACCAAATAGTTTGAAACAATAGTAGCTTGGAATAACATAGCTTCTACTATTATCAAACATTATGAGATTTGGATACCAGGATTGGTAATGAACGTGGGAAAATAGCGGAGCATAAGAACAAAGCTTTACAACATCCTGATTTCGTTCAAAGCCAACCATAAACATAGCTTCTGAGATTGCAGCACGCAGCTGTCCTTCATAAGTTTGGTTTACGGCAAATTCACCGACAAAAATGTTGGGATTCTTGCGGCTGTAATCATCATAAGTATCAATATTTTCTGCAAAAAATTCAGGCATATTGTAATAATGATCATCTACAATATCTGTTTTTATTGTTTCGCTTCTTGTGTTGGAGACAATAATAATCTGAGGATAGCGTTCAAGCACAGCTTCTCGAATGCGATTAAAGCAAGCCTCATATTCAGTACCACTATTTTCATTGCCAATTTCTAGATATTTAAGGGAAAATGGTTCTGGATGACCCATTTTTGCACGCAGACTGCCCCAATGTGTTTGGCTTGAACCAAGTGCATATTCTAAGGCATTTAAGGTATCGCTGATAGCAAACTGCATTTGAGCTTCGTTGAAATAATAAGGACCGCGTCCCTGACAAGTCATACCACAGTTGCACACATAAAGAGCAGAAAGCTTTAAATCCTCACATAACTGCAGATACTCATGGTATCCCAGACCATTTGTAGTTCGATAGTGCCAAAGAAGCCAGTGGCTTGGACGTTCCCAAACGGGACCGACAGTATTACAGAAAAACATAGATGTTTCAAGTGTAAAGCCTTCTACGATGCAGCCGCCTGGAAAACGCAAGAATGAAGGATGCATTTGTTCAAGCTTTTCTGCAAGATCCTTGCGAAGTCCGTGACCGTGAAATGTTTCTTCAGGCATAAGAGAACAAAAGCCAAGGTAAAGGGTTCCTTTTTCCTGACATTGAATGGAGAAAGTAGCATTTCTTGATGTTTCAGTGGCCAGAAATTGTGCATCATAGCGTTTCCAATTAGCATCGTTTATGATGATATCGCTGCTGCAGGATGTTTGATTATTTATTTGAATGGATACCGTCAGATGCAGTGTTTGTTCTGATTTTGCAAACAGATAGAAATTATAAGTATCTCCTTTTTCTTGATTAATGCCATTATATCCGATGTTATAGATTTTGCCATTTTCCTCAAAATCAACTTGAAGAGAAACGCGCCGATTATCATTGAGTGTATTATCTTTATTAAGCTGCATGTCTGCATTTTCGGAATACCAGGCAGGAATTGTGGTTGGTGCAATTTTTGTGATGCGATCCAGTCATTCATTCCCTCGCCATTGTTGAACTCATCAATCCATCCTGTTGGAGAAGTAAATGTTTTGCCATTATCGTTTGTGATACAGCCATCGGGAAGCAGAGAATCCTCAAAGGAACGATTACGAAGCATCTCTGGATACAAGCCGCCGTCACCAGCATGGCTGATATCTTCAAAAAATACGCCGTATAGATCTGGAGCGACAGGAAAACGTTTTTCCTGCGTTGAAATAGTAAGTTGACTCATGATAAAAACCTCCTTATATATTTGTGTTACAGTCTATATAAACAGTAACATAGTTACATAGTAATACAACAAAAGTATAAAATAATACATTCTAAAATGATAAAAATAGTAGTACTATATGCTATAGTTTAACGTTTTTCTTACAATAAATCAAGTACAAAATATCAAAAAGGAGAAAAAATGAAAAAAGATATTATGTCAGTACTTCCAGATGGAAGTGAATTTGTCAGCTGGGAAATGCCGTGTAGTTATGATACAGTGATTCATGTAAATCCAGCGCATAAGATGAGTGCAGACAATAATGATGGAAGCAGTGAGGCACCACTAAAAACAATTTCAGAGGCTGCAAGGCGTGCTGTGGCAGGTACAAAGGTTGTTATTCATCAGGGTACTTATCGCGAATGTGTTCGTCCTCAGGCTGGAGGAGAGGGACCAGAAAAAATGGTTTTATATGAAGCTGCAGGGGATGGAGATGTTGTTATAAAAGCTTCGGAAGAAGTGACTGAGTTTGAAAAAAGTACGGGCTGGATAATGGGAGAAATAGAAGGTGAGGAAAAAACTCCGATAATTTGGTGTCATCATTTAAACCCAGAGCAATTTAAAGGATATAATCCGTTTTGCGCAGTTAATATTTTGCATGACAGGTTGTTTATTGAGTATGATAAAACAGATATGACACCATATTTAAATCGAAGAGGCATGGTATTTTGCGATGGAAAACCACTTGTACAAGTAGCCCTTTATCGTCAGATGACAGAACAGCCAGGAAGCTATTGGGTAGAAGCAAATGGTCAGACGATACATTTTCGACTGGAAAATGATGAAGACCCGAGAATGCATACGATTGAACTTACATGCCGAGAGCAATGTTTTGCACCCGAGATTCCGTTTCTTTCATATATTCATGTTAAAGGAATCACTTGTGCACATGCAGCGATGGGAGCACCAGTTCCGCAACGTGGAGCTCTTTCATGCATGCGCGGTCATCATTGGATTATTGAGAACTGCACAATTGACTGGTCAAATGCAGTTGGAATTGATATTGGAAATGAATGCTGGCATCATGATATTTTACCGGATCAACAAATCGGATACACAATTATTAGAGGATGTCATATCAAGGATGTTGGTGTTTGCGGAATTGCAGGGTTATTTGCAGAGCATGTGCTTATAGAGGACAATTTAATCGAAGGAACAGGATGGCAGAAAATGGAATTGTCCTGGGAAGCTGCGGGCATAAAACTGCATAACAGTGTGGGAAGTCTGTTTCGCCGTAATATTTTTAAACGAACATATCGTGCCGATCATTTGTGGCTTGATTGCGGAAATGAAAATAACCGCATTACACAAAATTTGTTTTTAGATGGTATTGAGCAAAGAGAGGCAGTTTTTATTGAGTGCAGCAGAGATGAGACAAACTTGATTGATAACAATATTTTCTGGAACATAGAGGGCAGGTTTGACCAGGAAAAAATCCCGAAGGAGCCTGGTTCAAGTGGCTGGTATAAGCTGCGTGAACACGATGTGGTAAATGGATATGGTGTGTATGGTGAAGGAACTGATCATCTGTATCTTTCTAATAATTTCTTTGGAAAGTGCAGAGGTTCTGGATATTTTGCAAAGCCAGTTTCATTTCGCATGGAGCAGGATATGATGCGAGGCGGAACGGGACGTGATACTAGAATTTTTAACAATTTTTTCTATAAATGTGGTCAGTCTGCGATTACATTTCCTACACAGCATAATGAGGCAGAAAATAACTGTTATGCAAATCAGCCTTCTGGATATTTACGTGTAATGTATCCAGAACCAGAGGTATGCTTGGATTTAAAAACATGGAAGGAATTTTATGGTTTTGATCAAAATGGACAGACTGCCTGGGTTTCTGTTAAGGTGGATACTGAGGCATACACCATTACATTTGATGAGGCAGCTAAAAAGCCGGTCTTTTTCCGTGGACAGGAAAAGAGAATGAATCTGATAGACAACGCAGAGAAGTTAAAGCCAGTATCAACAAATACACTCACAGCAGGAGATTTCTTTGGGGAAGCTAGAGGAGAACAAAGTTTTCCAGGACCATTTACATCAATAGAAAAC
>ERZ838118.4609-NODE-4609-length-11767-cov-4.009392_pt1 | contig 11767 bp, 12 predicted proteins | sample MGYA00519863_ERZ838118 | MGnify/ENA primary metagenome ERZ838118 (study PRJEB31850, sample SAMEA3708827) | human gut metagenome | biome: human gut; feature: human-associated habitat; material: faeces | place: China | collected 2014 ...
TCGGAGGTGCTTTCTCCCCCCCCCTTGCGAGCAAGCTGTTTTCCGCTGCAAAAAACTTTTTGTGCAGCAGAAAACACAGCTTGCTATTTGCCCTTTGCAAATACATTCCGACCGTCTGCGGTCGGAACAATGAACTGGCCGCCGTAAAGACGGGCAAGGCGGCTTCCATCTACGTCGGAATCGTTACAGCAGCAAAGATACTGACCGATTTTGCGATTCGGTTCTTCGGAGACAATGCCTCTTGTTGCCACTTCGACGCCATAAGCGACAAAGGACCGAAACAGGCATAAGGCATTCGGTTACACGATGATTTGGCCGACTGAACAATCGAATGGCTGCTCGGATAGCTAAATATCTATCGGCCGACTGCTTGACTGAATACATGTACAATCGGCTGTGTGAATAAACATGCAGATAACCGCATGCGTATATGACCGATCAAACGATCATACAGTCAAACGCATGACTGTATGGTTAGCCGACTGAATAGCCGTATGTTTGTTCATGTAACAGCATACGTATATGCCAGCGTACCAACATAACAATAATTCTACTTCATATATGCCAAGTGGAAGGGTGGAGGATTCTGTTTTTCCTATTCACGAGGTTTCGATCGATCGGGGAAATGGCAAACGAGGACTTCGATTCGTTTATGCTTTAGCGGAGCCGGTATGGATGGGCTGTTTCAGTAACTTGAAAGGTTCGGGATTAGCTCACGACAAGATTTTTGCGGAAAATACACTCATCAGCAGAGCCTGAGGCAGATTTCTCACAAAACTGCCCAGTGGCCCGATCTTGCATCCTGCAAATCCCCTGAAATACTTTCGCGAACGAAACGGAAACGTCCGAACCGGTTCGATATGTAAAGATTAGTTCATTTTCGCGGCCCCATATTTGCAAATCTATTTTTTAATCGTAAATTTGCAAGAAATAAATAACCATGATTGAAAGGACATTACAAATAAAGCTGTTAGAGCTGGTAAAGAAGTATCCGATAGTCACTTTGACCGGGCCTCGTCAGTCGGGTAAATCGACTTTGCTGCGTCATGCTTTTCCCGATTATAAATATGTTTCGCTCGAAGACCCCGATATGCGTTTGTTCGCAACGGATGATCCGAGAGGTTTTCTCGCAACTTATCCGGACAAAACGATTATCGATGAAGCCCAACGGGTTCCGGCTCTGTTCTCCTATATCCAGACGCATACGGATAAAGAGGGACGTGAGGGAATGTATCTGCTTGCAGGTTCACACAATTTTCTATTGATGGAGAATATCAACCAGTCGTTGGCTGGAAGAACCGTCATACTGAAACTTCTGCCGTTTTCTCATGCGGAGATGAAAGAGAGCGGAATACTTCCACGGACAGTCGATGACGAGATTTTCAACGGAGGCTATCCTCGTCTTTATGATAAGGACATAGCACCGTCGAATTACTATCCGTTTTATATCCAAACCTATGTAGAACGAGATGTGCGTTTGATGAAAAATATCGGCGATCTGAGCAAGTTCATTCGCTTTATTAAACTGTGTGCAGGGCGTATCGGACAGCTGCTCAACCTTTCGTCGCTGGCCAACGAGTGCGGCGTTGCCGTTTCGACTATCTCGACTTGGATCTCCGTATTGGAGGCAAGTTACATTTGTTACCTGTTGAAACCCGATCATAACAATTACGCCAAACGATTGGTCAAGACCCCGAAGCTCTACTTCTACGATACGGGCTTGGCATGCTCGCTACTGGACATACGGACAGCCGAGCAGGTATCGACACACTTTCTGCGAGGCGGTTTGTTCGAGAATCTCGTTATTAACGAGTTCGTGAAACAGGCCTATAACAAGGGGAAAGACCCCAATCTAACATTCTGGCGCGACAGCACCGGCAACGAAGTGGATTTGCTGCAATATATCGACGGCAAGCCGTACGCTTACGAAATCAAATCGGGAGCAACCTATTCGCCGGATTTCTTCAAGGGCATCGCCAAATGGGCCAAGCTATCGGGAGCAAACCCAGAACAATGCTTTGCGATCTATAACGGAGAGAAGAGTATGAAAACCTCGGCCGGAGAACTCGTGAAGTGGTAAAATAAAATGAATTTATTGTATGGGGGGGGGTAATATTCTATTTATCGAATCAAAAAATTCTTTAAACTTATCCGTTTGATATAAATAGTTTATAACTAATTCGGAAAATCAAACATAATGCGTTATGAATAAAACGATTAAACTTGCAACCCTAAAAGAAAAATTAGGATGGAATAATTTAAATATTATAGAACCAGTTAACGGATACACTGATTCTTATACTACATATAAGGAAGATAATAAACCTACATTTGTTGAGCCTTTCTTTAGTTTGCAATCTGGCTCGCTCGAAGAGAAAATAGATATGCTTTTAATTTCAGCTGTTGGTGCAGCTGGCAAAACTCAATTATCTGAATATTTGTCTCTTCAGACTGGGGCGCCTATTCTTGATTTGGCAAAACATGAACCCGTCGGAGGATATTCTTTTACGGGTTTATTATCAAGAAGATATAATTATCAAGAGATACTATCAAGGATAAAAGAAGGTAAGCAGCTTATTATTATTGATGGCCTTGATGAAGGTTTAATGAAAGTAACGCGAGATGCTTTTTTTAGTTTTATCAACGATATAATGCAATTTGCTCAAAATAACACACCAAATACAACGATTGTTCTTTTGGGGCGAACTTTGGTTATGGGAGAAGTCGCTTCACATCTCAAATCCAATAATTTTAATGCGCCTCTACTTAAAATTGAGCCATTTACAGAAGAGCAAGCAGAAGAATTTCTTTATAAAAAAGTAATAGGAGCTAATAAAGTTCGTTATACTAAACCATATCAAGATGTTATAAAATACCTTATCAATAGTATCAAAGACTTCTTTAAAAATCAAGGCGAACTTGATAAAGCTACTTTTAATAACTTTATTGGCTATGCTCCCGTTTTGGATGCAATTGCAGAATTATTAAAAGGAAATTCAAACTATCATGCTTTATTAAAGGAGCTTGAATCAGAGCAATATACTAATGTAAATCTTCTTATTCATCTATTGGAAAAAATTCTCAAACGGGAGCAAAATAAGGTTAGAAATGCTGTCATTGCCAAATTATTAGAAAATTATCCTACAGAACAACGGGATTTTTTTGATAAAGTAGTTTATTCAGGCGATGATCAATGTCGAAGATTGCTTTCGATTTGTCTCGGGGAAGAGTATACGCCAACATATAATGACGACGAATCATTTTCGATAAGATTTGACAAACAATTAGGTGATATGCGATATGAACATCCATTTCTCACAGATCGTCGTATTAATAATGTTGTTTTCGAATCATACATTCTTGCAAAAGCAGCCTTATCAGAAGATACGTATGAGGCGGCTTTGAAATACATGAAAAACAGTAGCCTCTTTAAGAATTCATTTGCATTCTATCCGGTATTTATGAATATAATTAAAGAAAAAGAGGTTATTATATCAGATGAATTTTTTCCTGCTTTATACGATTCGCTTAGTTCGCAATCAAGTAGTATTTTAAAGACTCGTGTTGAAATCAATCAAGATGAGTGTGAGCCTATAAATCTTAATGTAAGTCTTGAAAATAGCGAATATGGAACAGAGGATTGCATAACTATGTTTCTTCACAATGTTGATGATTTCACAGTTGGGGCTTCTTTGGGTAATACGACAATAATGGGAGATTTCGATGTAACTCTGTCCGGAAGACACGTTGTTCTTAATGCTCCTGTTGAAATAGATTGTAGAATTTTAAAATCGAAATGTTCAGAACTTTCATTACTTCGAATCTATGAAAAAGAAAATCCGGGAAATAATAATCACATATATATTTCATGCCAAGAACTATGTACTATAGTCGATGATCAAGGGCATATTACGAATCTAAAACATAGCGATTGTGATTTTTATATACGATCAAATAAAAGGCCTGCGTTTCCTTTTTCTCAATTTTATTCAGGTATACCAATAGATAAAAAAGATCCAGATTATTTGAAATTCCAAAAATTACGTAGAATAATATTACAATTTAGAGGACACAAAAGAGGAGAACTGGCCAAGATGAAAGATAAAATATTGAATCGTAATGCTTATGGAATTGGACGTAGCACAGTTAACGCATTAGTAGCTAATGGTATCATATACGAACGTAATCATCTATATGTAATTGATGAGGATAAGTTTATGAAGATACTTGGAATGTCATATGATAACATGATCAATAGTGAAATAAATGATAAAGTTAGAAAGTTCTTATGCAGCTATTAATTATCATAGTTTGCTATGACAATCTTTATTGATCAATCTAAAGACGGCTCTTTTCGAACCGTCTTTTCTTTTTCAGTTCAGCATTCTGTCTTTACTTGTCGGCATTTTCCAGACGATAGCAGGTGTCGTTGCCCGTTCAACGATCCATCGTCTGAATACTTCCGCATTCTCGGATTTGAGCCGGAATGCCAACGCGAGGACCATTTCGAGACTGTACCGTTCGACGATGTTTCCGTCTCGGCAACGGGTGCGGCGGACAACGTGCTCTTCGTGCAGAACATCGCTTTTGAGAATCGCTCGGATATTCGTACTTATGGCAGCAGTGAATACTCCGAACAAGTCGGCGATCTGGCTTTGCGTGAGCCATACTCCGTTGGCGGTTGTGCGAATCGTTACACGTCCGTTTTCGATTGTTATGGGTTGAGTCGTCATATACACTTAATTCTTTATAGATTCTTCATAGAGTTCGAGCTTTCTGGTTGCGGATAGTTTCCGCAGTTGCTTCGTGTCTTCGTCCACCTTCTTGTCCGTTACATGGGCATAGATCTGGGTGGTCATCAGCCGTCGGTGTCCCATCATGCGGCTGACGGTCTCGATAGGTACGCCCAATGAGAGTGTAATGTGCGTTCCGAAATTATGCCTTGCCCTGTGGAAAGTCAGATTCTCGATTCCGTAAGCAGCCCCCAAGCGGAGAATAAGTTTTTGCAGCTTCTGATAGGAGCAGATCGGCAGCAGTCGTTCGTCGGTGCGTTCGGCCCGGTATTTCTCGATAATCCGCATAGGTACGTCCAGCAGCCGCACGACCGATTCCGTGCCGGTCTTCTGCCGTCGGATATGTATCCACTGCACACCCTCCGTATCTTGCGTAATATGTTTATCCGACAGTTGTTTCAGGTCGGCATAGGCCAGTCCCGTAAAGGTCGAGAAGATGAACCAGTCCCTCGCTTGTTGCAGTTCGGGATCGGTGACCTGCTCGGCGAGCAGGCGCTTCAACTCGTCGAGTTTCAGATGGCGGCACCTGCGCTTGGGCAGTTCGGGGTGCAGCGTAGCGTAGGGGTCGCGGCGCAAGGTTCCTTGATTCACCGCCCGCATGGTCATCTTCTTCAATCGATAGAGATGTTCGTGCACCGACTTCTGTTGCAGTCGGCGTTCCGTGCGCAGAAACAGGTCGAACGCATCATAAAACTCCCGATCGAGGCTGCGCAAGGTTATATCGTCTTGTCCGCATCTCTGCTGCACGAACTCTCGCAGGTGATTGTACGAACGCACATAGCACTCGTAGGTCTCTTTCGTGCGGTCGATGCCGATGCGTTTCTCGAACTCTTCGTTGTGCTCTCGAAACAATGCCAGCAGGGTCAGCGGCTTCTGTCCGATGCCTTTCACAGCGTTCTTCACCAGCTCGGCCGTTACGAAACCGAGCGACAGATTGATTCGCTTGTAGTGCGCCTTGATTTCCTCCGTCAGTGCGTCAATGGCGCGGTTCACCTCGCAGGCATTGCGGCTGCGTCCGTCGGCACGCCCCGTCGTCGGATTCCAAATCGCAGGCTCGACCGCGACTTTCGTCCCGATCTGTGCCGCTTCGGCGTCGATACTTACCTTGCACAAGAGCTGGCACAAGCCGTCCTTGCGGACCTTTGTACGATTGATATAGAACAGCACGGCGAACGTGCTGCGGCGCGCTTTATTTTCAGTATTCGTGGCTTTCATTATCGTCGTAATTGAAGCGTTATTAAATTGCCACCGTAAATCGTTCTGCAATCCGTTCGTCGAGAGCCTGCGTATCGGTGCCGATTTTGTTATCCGTCACGTGGGCGTATATCTGCGTCGTATCGACGCGGCTGTGTCCCAACATGCGGCTGACCGTCTCCATCGGTACGCCGTGCGAGAGGGTGATTTCCGTCGCATAGGTATGTCTTGCCATATGAAAGGTCAATTTGCGGTCGATGCCGCAAGCAGCGGCAAGCTGTTTCAACCCTCTGTTTATCTCTGAGTTCCCGTACATGGGGAGCAACTTGCCATCCGATGTCGTATCGCGGTATTTGTCGATGATATGAAGCGGCAGGTCGAGCAGCGGTATCTCGAACTCTACGTTCGTCTTTTCTCGCGTCGCCTTGATCCATACTGTTCCGTCTTCGGCCGTTTCGAGGTTCGCGGCGGTCAATCGACACATATCACCGTAGCTGATACCCGTATAGCAGGAGAAAAGAAACAGATCGCGGACGAGGTAGAGCCTCGGTACAGAAAGCGGCGTAGTCATCAGCCGCTGCAACTCCTCACGCGTGAGGTAGCGTCGTTTGCGTTCGGAGCGCGGAGGTTCGTATCCGGCGAACGGGTCGGCAGTGATGATACCTGCAGCGATGGCTTTATTGATTACCGTATGCAGGCGTGACATATATAGCACTATCGTGTTCGGAGCTAACTGCCGCTCCGTGCGCAGGTACAGGTCGAACTTGTCGATGAACGACCGATCCAAAGCCGAGAAAGGAATATCCGACAGTCGAAGCCGCTCCGACAGGAACCGCCCGACGTGTCAGCAGGCGCAACGATAAGTGCGTGCCGATTTGGCCGTGCGATTCACACCGACCCGTTTCTCGAAATGCTCGATATACGAGCGGAAATAATCGAGCAGCGTCTCCTGCCCGAAAGCCATACCTAACAGCAGGCATTTGACCTCCTCGGCCGTTACCCGCTCGCGAACGGCAGACTGCTCGCGGTAGATACTAATAGCCGAAGCCCGCAGCTCGTCCAACCGACGATTGATTTCGACAGCCTCGGTGCTTTTGCCTTTGGCACGACCTGACATCCACAGTGAGAGCAGCGCGAGCATCTTGGCGCTGAACACGCTTTCCGACCGGCCGATAGTCAAACGACCCATGACGGGACAACGACCCGCACTGTCCGATTCATTCTTTTTGAGGTAGAACGACACCTTTACGTCTTCTTGATTCATAACTCTATTAACCGTTTACAAAATTAGTTGATATAGAGTTATTTGAAGCCATGAAAAACGAAGCGAAACATAGAATAAGATACTATGTCCTCACATCCGAAACCGTCTTTTAGCGAAACTCCGAATAAAACGACTATCTTTGTCGTGGAGTTTCGTGAGAAAACCGGTGTTCCTCGAAATACAGAACTGTTTTCGGAGGGTGGAAATAAGGCTTCGACAGCCTATTTTCCTATCTGAAAAAGGCAACGGATAAGTAACGAAAATCTCGCTCGATTCCTCGAAATCCTGCTTTTCGGTCATTCGGCAAGGAACTGAGGTTCTATCCATTGCGATTCTGCATTTCAACAACTTACATTATTACGCCCCGTTCCCCCGTTTTATCCGATTTTCTTCGTATCTTTGTTTCTATGGACAGAGGAGAAATTATCATATACCAGACGGCCGACGGCGAGACCCGCTTGGATGTTCGTATGGAGAACGACAGCGTGTGGCTGACGCAGGCGCAGATTGCGCAATTGTTCGGAGTTGACAGAACGGTTATTGTCAGACATGTCAACAACATTTATAAGTCGTCCGAATTGGAGCGGGACGTAACATGTGCAAAAATTGCACAAGTTCAGCATGAGGGGCAACGGCAAGTGCGACGTATGATTCCATTTTATAACCTGGATATGATTCTATCGGTGGGCTATCGCGTCAATTCCAAAAATGCCACTCAATTTCGTATCTGGGCGAATAAGGTCTTGAAAGAGTATCTAATAAAAGGCTATGCAGTCAATAGCCAGGCCAAGGCCGAGCAGTTGGAGGAGCTGAAACAAACCGTTCATCTGCTCTCGAACGTGTTGTCGGCAAAGGATGTTACGAAATCCGAGGCAATCGGGTTGCTGCGCGTGATTACGGACTATACTTACGGTCTCGATACGCTCGACCGCTACGATTATCAGCAGTTGGAAGTGTCGGCTACTACGACCGAGGAGCCGTTTCATGCGACCTATGAAAATGCGATGGAGGCGTTACAGGTGTTACGCGACAAGTTCGGAGGCAGCGAGCTGTTCGCCCACGAGAAGGACGAGTCGTTCAAAAGTACGATGGGCGCAATTTACCAGACTTTCGGCGGGCGGGACCTCTATCCGAGCGTTGAGGAGAAGGCGGCTAATCTGCTCTATCTGACGGTTAAAAACCATTCGTTCAGCGACGGTAACAAGCGTATCGCAGCGTTTCTGTTCCTGTGGTTCTTGGAGAACAATCGGATTCTTTACCGTGCCGACGGCTCGCGTCTCTTGGATAACAACACACTGGTGGCCCTGACGTTGATGATTGCCGAGAGCCGCACGGAGGAAAAGGACGTGATGACGAAGGTTGTGGTTAATCTGATTAATAAGAACAATTAGGATTCTGTACTTATTTTTCGTTGTTGCTGAGGCTTTGTTGCGTCGGTGTATTGATTCTCGGTTGTCATCCGATTAATTTTAGGAGTTTGCTTTCTGTTGTGTTCGGAAATAGGTGGCGGAGGTGTTCATAAATACGCTCGAACGATTCAGTGGGTGTGCGCTCGACGCGGAGTGGACCGTAGAATGTTTCGGGTGCTGTATACCGTGCGATACCCCAGCCGTAGCGGTTGCCGCGGCGATCGACGTTGTACTCGAAATCGGCGATCACCAGCCGCACCTCCATCTGAAGCCTTGTCAGAATCGGATCGAGTGAAATCTTCTCGTCTTCTACGACTTTCGACGGGGTGTTCGTCGAATGTTTTCCGCGTCCTTGTACGAACCCCAGCATTTGACGCAATTCTTTGATGGTGGCCGTTCCTTCGACCAAGATAGTTTGTAATACTACGTCGTCGAGGGCTGCTGTGTCCTCATTTGGGGCCAGCGACCGGGAGCGGCGGTAGTTCGTAAGGTCGGGCAGCCACTCGCGGCTGACAAAGCCAGCTTTGCGGGCGAAGAATTTGCCGTAGGCACAGTGTCCCTCACGGATGACAGGGCCTTTCCACTCCCAGGCTCCTTCTTCGTCGGTGAACCAAAACTCCGGGGCGACCATCTCTTCGACGGAAAAACCGGGAATGCCGCATCGGAAAAAGGGTAGGAATCCGAGTTCCGCGCAACGCGCCTCTATGTCCGCAGGACTTTTCAAACGTCGATCCATGGTATTGTTTCATTTTAAGGTCTTATACCTTTTAATAGTCTGTAAATATAAACTGAATTTATTATCTTGTCAAAAAATATATGACTTAGAAGCGGTATGAAAAAGAGATCAACGATTCATAACAAATGTTTCGGTGATGACGGTAAGATAAATGGGGTAGTTTTGCAATCGTCTGAAGCAAACGAAAGACTCCTTGCTGAGCTGAAGGCGGCGATTCGTGCCGGGCTTGATAGCGGTGAGGCAGAGATGTTTGCTCCTGTACAGCATTTGGAAGTGCTGAAGGTCGCTCGTCGTAACAGATAAAATTTGTTTGCGTTCGATTATAAGGATCTCAAAGAAAATTGATAGTGAGCAACGATGTCTTGTAACTCATATTTCTGTATAGTTGTGGATGTTGAAAGTGCCTATATAGGGTAGGTCTTCGCGGAAAAATTGATGGGTGATCCAAGTGATAATTTGACTTTTATAACCAACCGTGACAATTAGTCGCGGTTGGTCATTCAAATTCAAGAGTTAATTCAGAAAATGGATATGGTTAGCGTAGTAGTTTTGACATTTGCTCCATGCATCTTTTTTTCTGTTCCAGATTTGGATGCACATATAAATTGAGCGTAGTACTGATGTTCGAGTGTCCCAGCAAAACGCTCACGGTTTTGTAGTCGCATTTGCTTTCGATGCATCGTGTTGCAAAACTGTGTCGTGCCATATGCATCGTGATATGCTTTTTCAACCCGCAATCCCGTGCGATACGTTGCAGTGTGCGGTTCATGTTGTCGCAGGCCGACGGCACGGGAAAGACGAGGTTGTTTTTCGATGTGGGACGGTAGTTTTCGATCAGTTGTTTGGCAATAGGCAGCAGTTTGATATGGAACGGCGTTCCGGTTTTCTGACGATGTGCAATGATCCAACTGTCCCCGTCGAACGAGGTTTTAATATGATCGAAGGTCAGTTTCTTCACATCCGAATAAGACAAACCGGTGAAACAGCAGAACACGAAGATATCCCGCACCTGCCGTTGCTTGTAACGCCGCAGTTCGGCGTGCATGAAGGTTTGTAACTCCTCTTCGGTCAGAAACCCCCGATCCCGGTATTGTGCCGTGCAACGAAACCCCATAAAAGGATTGTAGGATATATAGCGTTTACGGATGGAATAAAGGAGCAGTTGTTTCAGTTTGGTAATGGCTCCGATGACTGTCCCCGAAGCCAAAGAGCGCGTAACGGTCAGATAATAGTGGAAATCCTCGATAAATGACGGCGCGATCTCCCGCAGCGGAATATCCGACAGGGAATATTTGTCGCGCAGGAACCAGACGATCCGCTTGTGGTTGATACACTGCTGTTCGTATGAACCCGGTGTGCGGTCTTTGCCGACCCGCTTGCCGTATTCGTCGAGAAACTCCTCTGCGACGCTCAACAATGTGCGGTATTCGTCGCCGAAACCCAGATAAGCGTTTTTAACTTTCTCGGCCGATACGAAATTATCCGTTACGGCGATCTTGTCGTATTGTTTGATGATGAGTGCGCGGATTTTGTCCAGCTTCTCATTGATGCGCTGGGCAACTGTACTTTTCCCGGCGGCTTTGTTGGCTTTGACATCCCAAAGTCGCGGAGCAATGGACAATTTGCAACTGAACTGCGCAATCGTACCATTGACGGTGATACGGCCCATAATAGGAGCCATGCCGTCTTTCTCGCTCTGACGTTTGAGGTAGAATAAAACCTTGAATGTGCTGCGTGCCATAATAACTTTGTTTTGTGAGGGACTTGTAAAACGTAAATCAAAGTTATTTATTGCAGAGAAGCCAAGTGCAAATTAGTGAAAAGCAGTACTTTACAAAGTATCTCTTAAAAATTGGGCAGGTGACGATTTGGAAACGCAAATAGCTGTAAACTTTGCTTTTTTGTGCATTCATTCGTATCGTTGTTTATTGCCTCTTTATTTTTAATAAACTATTAACCAATATTTTACACTCTAATTCTCTCCCTTACCCAATCAACGGTTGTTTCTTTCATGTAGGCGTTCATCTTCTGGTTGCTCGGCGTGGGGAGCACCCGTGAGCGTGCGACGCATACTTCGTCGTGCTCGTAGCGGCGCAGGATTTCGAGTGTGGCCGGGAGTAGCGGGATACGGCTCATCACGGAGGTCTTCTCGCGGGGCTTGTGAATCCACCAGCGGCCTTCGTCGTCCTGCGAGAGGTGCTCGCGCCGCAGGTGGTCGGCATCGGCGAAGGCCAGCCCCGTCAGACAGCAGAAGACGAAGACGTCGCGGATGCGGGCCAGCCGGTGGTCGAGCGCCTTGCGGGTCAGCAGGTCCAGTTCATGCGCCGTGAGGTGCTCTTTGGCCTGCACCTCGTCCTCTTTGAGTTTATAG
>ERZ838118.4613-NODE-4613-length-11760-cov-2.716959_pt1 | contig 11760 bp, 10 predicted proteins | sample MGYA00519863_ERZ838118 | MGnify/ENA primary metagenome ERZ838118 (study PRJEB31850, sample SAMEA3708827) | human gut metagenome | biome: human gut; feature: human-associated habitat; material: faeces | place: China | collected 2014 ...
CCTTTTGCACGCCGATTGACCAATCAGCGTGATACATAAGGGAATGGGAGCCGGGTAAAATAGAATAAAATTGGTTTTTACACAGGTTTTACGAACCGGGAATTTCAGACTTTACATTCTCCATGTATCATGAGAAGCGTAACAAGGAAATCCATTATAAAGACAAAAAGGAGTAACGATGATTATGAAAAAACTGATTTCTATGCTTGCAGTATCCGCAATGCTGGTTGGCTGTCTGGCCGGGTGCGGAAGCACGAGTAGCGATACGGCCTCTGCGGCAGCCTCTTCCGCAGCTGCCACCGAGGTTGCCACCGCCGCACCTGCCGCTGAGACTGAGGCCGCAACGGAAGCACCTGCTGCTTCTGCTGCTGAGACCGAGGCTCCCGCTGCGGAGGCCACCGGTTCCAATCTGGACTCTGACATCACGGTGGTGTCCCGTGAGGAAGGCTCCGGCACCCGGGGCGCATTCGTAGAGCTCATGAAGATCCAGGATGATGATGGTGACCACACCGTAGAGACCGCTGAGATCAGCAACTCCACCTCTGTGGTAACCCAGACTGTGGCAGGCAACACCGCTGCAATCGGCTACATCTCCCTGGGCTCTCTCAATGACAGCGTCAAGGCAGTCAAGGTTGACGGCGTAGAGCCCACTGTTGAGAATATCAAGGCCGGTTCCTATGCAGTATCCCGTCCCTTTGAGATCTGCTATAAGGATGAGAACCTGACCGATCTGGGCAAGGACTTCATCTCCTATATCATGAGCGCTGAGGGTCAGAAGATCGTAGATGACGAGGGCTACATTGCCATGGACGAGAGCGCTGAGAGCTACACCGGCTCCGGCATGAGCGGCAACCTGAGCCTCAACGGCTCCACCTCCGTATCCCCTCTGATGGAAAAGCTGGCTGAAGCATACCGTGCCATCAACCCCGATGTTACCATCGACATTCAGCAGACCGGCTCCGGCGCTGGCATCACCGCCACCGCAGACGGCACCTGTGAGATCGGCATGAGCAGCCGTGCACTGAAGGATGAGGAGCTGGCACAGGGGATCACTGAGCAGCAGATCGCACTGGACGGCATTGCTGTGATTGTCAACAAGGATAACGGTGTAGAGGACCTGAGCTCCGAGCAGATTCGCCAGATCTTTGTAGGCGAGGTTACCAACTGGGCTGAGCTGGGCTGAACTGACATCCAATGATCCATACCATCCCGCCGCGAAGCTGCTTCGCAGCGGGATGTGTGGTACATGGAACATTTCAGCTCCAATGCGAAGACTCGGAAAGGAAATAATCCGGTATGAGAAAATATAAAGAAAAAATCATGCAGGCGGTGTTCCTGCTGACGGCCTGCGTATCCATTGCGGCAGTGGCGCTGATCTGCATTTATCTGCTGGGAAGCGGTATTCCCACTATTTTGAAGATTGGCCCCGCTAATTTCTTCGGGAAGGTATGGAAGCCCAGCAAAAATCTTTTTGGCATCCTGCCCATGATTGTCGGCTCCATTTATGTGACGGCAGGTGCGATCCTGATTGGCGTACCCATTGGCCTGCTTTGTGCCATTTATCTGTCTCGGTTTTGCCCCAAGCCCATCTATCGTGTGCTGAAGCCCGCTGTGGAGCTGATGGCCGGTATTCCTTCCATCGTCTACGGCTTCTTTGGACTGATGGTTATTGTGCCGGTGATCCAGAAGCTTTCGGGCACCAGCGGAAAGAGCCTGCTGACGGCCTCCATCCTGCTGGGCATTATGATCCTGCCCACCATCATCTCTGTGGCGGAGTCCTCGTTGAATGCAGTACCCAACAGCTATTATGAGGGCTCGCTGGCACTGGGGGCCACCCATGAGCGCAGCGTGTTTTCCGCAGTGCTTCCGGCAGCCAAGTCCGGCGTTATGTCCGGTGTGGTGCTCGGCGTTGGCCGTGCCATTGGCGAGACCATGGCTGTCATCATGATTGCGGGCAATCAGGCCATTATGCCTTCGGGTCTGCTCAAGGGGCTCCGTACCATGACCGCTAATATTGTGCTGGAGATGGGCTATGCGTCCGGTTTACACCGGGAGGCTCTGATCGCCACCGGCGTGGTGCTGTTCGTGTTTATCCTCATCATTAATACCTGCTTCTCTCTGCTGAAAAGGAGGAATGGATGATGACAGAGACAAAGAAAATCAATCAGGTTTCCGCAAAGGAAAAATGGGTGAGCTATCTCCATCATCCCATGGCGCTCGTGGAGTTTCTGCTGGTACATCTGGCAGCGATCATTACAGCGGCTGTAGTGCTGTTCCTGATTGCCTATGTGCTCATTACCGGCGTGCCCCATATCCATAAGGAGCTGTTTGCATGGACCTGGACCACAGAAAATCAGTCCATGATGCCTGCCTTTGTGAATACGCTTGTGATGACGCTGCTGAGTCTGCTCATTGCGGTGCCCATCGGCGTCTGCGCAGCAATCTATACGGTGGAATACGCCAAGCGGGGCAACAAGCTGGTCAAGCTGGTGCGGCTGACGGCGGAGACCCTGCAGGGAATCCCTTCTATCGTCTATGGCATTTTCGGCTATGTATTTTTTAATGTGGCACTGCACTTTGGGTTCTCTATGCTTTCCGGTGCACTGACGCTTTCTATTATGATCCTGCCGCTGATCCTTCGTACTACAGAAGAGGCGCTGATGGCAGTGCCGGACTCCTATCGGGAGGGCAGCTTTGGGCTGGGCGCAGGAAAGCTCCGGACGGTATTCCGTATTGTTTTGCCCTCGGCAATGCCCGGCGTGCTGGCTGGTGTGATCCTTGCCATTGGACGAATTGTGGGCGAGAGTGCAGCTCTGATCTACACCTCCGGTTCCGGTACTGGAAACCTGTCCTTTATCAAGAACGGAGCCTTTAGCCTGACTGCACCGCTGCTTCAGTCCACCAGAACCCTTTCGGTTCACATGTATGCGCTGATGAGCGAGGGGCTGTATACGGATCAGGCTCACGCCACCGCAGTGATCCTGATGGTGCTGGTGATCGGCCTCAACGCCCTGTCCTCCTATGCGGCAAAAAAGCTCACCAAACAGTAAGAGGAGACGGAATATGGATAAAATTACAGTTGAAAATCTGAATTTATACTACGGGGACTTTCATGCCCTGAAAAACATCAATCTGAAAATCCCTGCCAACAAAATTACAGCCTTTATCGGCCCTTCCGGCTGCGGCAAGTCTACGCTGATGAAGTCCATCAACCGGATGAACGATCTGGTGGAGGGTTGCAAGATTACCGGCTCCATTAAGCTGGGGGAGGAAGAGATCTACGGCGGTATGGATGTAAACCAACTGCGGAAGCGGGTAGGCATGGTATTCCAGAAGGCCAATCCATTCCCCGTGAGCATCTTTGACAATGTGGCCTATGGCCCCAGGACCCATGGAATCCGCAATAAGCAGAAGCTGGAGGAGATCGTGGAAAAATCCCTTCGCTCGGCGGCCATCTGGGACGAGGTGAAGGATCAGCTGAAAAAGAGCGCACTGGCCCTTTCCGGCGGTCAGCAGCAGCGGCTGTGCATTGCCCGGGCTCTGGCGGTGGAGCCGGAGGTGCTGCTGATGGACGAATCCACCTCGGCGCTGGATCCCATTTCCACCGGAAAGATCGAAGAGCTGTGCGTGGAACTGAAAAAGGACTACACCATTATTATGGTCACCCATAATATGCAGCAGGCTGTGCGCGTATCGGATGAGACGGCATTCTTTCTGCTGGGCGAGGTCATCGAATACGGAGATACGGAAAAGATGTTCTCGGTCCCCACAGATAAGCGTACAGAGGATTACATCACCGGACGGTTTGGTTAAGGAGGTTTTGGCACTATGAGAAAGACATTCGATCAGCAGCTGGAACTGCTGAGTCAAGAGCTGACCCACATGGGCGCGCTCTGTGAGACAGCCATTGCATCTGCCACAGAAGCGCTGAAAACACGGGATGTGGCGCTGGCCAGACAGGCCATTGCGGCGGATCAGGAGATCGATCAGCAGGAGCGGGAAATCGAGCGGCTGTGCCTGAAGCTTCTCCTGCAGCAGCAGCCCGTGGCCCGGGATCTGCGGCAGATCTCCTCTGCGCTGAAAATGATCACAGATATGGAGCGGATCGGAGATCAGGCGGCGGACATTTCAGAAATCGTTACCTATATGTCCGAGGAGAATATCATTCAGGAGCTGGATCGTATCGATGCCATGGCCAGAGCATCCTCCCAGATGGTGACCCAGAGCGTGGATGCCTATGTAAAGAAGGATCTGGATCTGGCGAAAAAGGTCATTGAAGACGATGATGCGGTGGATCGGCTTTTTGAGGAGATCAAACGGGAATTGATCAAAATGATTGCCGCAGATCCCGGATGCGGAGAGCAGGCATTGGACTTCCTGATGATCGCAAAATATTTGGAGCGCATCGGCGACCATGCAACAAATATTGCAGAATGGGTGGAGTTCTCCATCCTGGGGCGGCATCCCGAGCAGGATGAGATCCATGGAGTTGAGGATCGTCAGAACCCCAGCGAGCGATAAGAAAACGCCTGTGAGGAGCCGAAAAAAGGCACCTCAAAATTTTTGCTTTATTGATGTTACGCATTAAATGATTGACGTAAATGCGGAAACCTGTTATAGTATGGGAACGGATAACAGGAGGAGCAGCGTATGTTTGGTGTGCTGGTTAATACAGTAGCGGTGATCGTGGGAAGCGTGATTGGCCTGATCTGCAAGCGGGGGATCCCGGAGCGGCTCTCCGGTGCGGTGATGACGGCCATTGGCCTTTGCACCATTGCCATTGGCGTCGTAGGACTATCCAGCGGTGAAAATACGCTGGTCTTAATCCTGTCCATGGTGCTGGGTACACTGATGGGGACACTACTGGATCTGGACGGACGGCTGAACCGGACGGTGGAAAAGGCGGCGGCGAAAACTGCCGGGGCGGGAAAGGCCGGGCAGATCTCACAGGGCTTTATTACAGCCTGCCTGCTGTTTTGCATTGGCGCCATGACGATCGTTGGATCGCTCAATGCGGGCCTCAAGGACGATCAAGAGATGCTGATCACCAAATCTGTGTTGGACTTTATCTCCTCCATTATGCTGTCGGCCACATTGGGGATCGGGGTGCTTTTCTCTGCGGCATTCGTTCTGGTGTTTCAGGGAGGAATCGTATTGCTGGCCGGAGTGCTGGCGCCTGTGCTGTCTACTGGGGCCATTGCGGAGCTGAGCTGTGCCGGCAGCCTGATGATTCTGGCATTGGGCCTGAATATTATCGGTGTGACGAAAATCAAGGTCATTGACCTGCTCCCGGCATTGGTGCTGGTACCGTTTGTGACCATGGCCTTCGGGACGTTGGGAATTGGATAACAGAATATTAAGGGGCGGAAACTTCGGCGGTATTTTGCCGGAGTTTTCGCTTTTTCGGTTACAGCAAAATTATTTTGCGGAGGCTGTAACCTTTTCGGACGGGGCTGCGTCCTTACGGGTAGAGGCATCAAAAGGAGGCGGAAAGAATGGAAGACAGCGGAATACTGGAACTGTATTTTCTGAGAAACGAACAGGCACTTCGGGAATCAGACCGAAAGTATGGCGCATACTGCGGTGCCATTGCCTATGGAATCCTGCAAAACCGGGAGGACACGGAGGAAACGGTCAATGATACATGGCTTTCTGCGTGGAATGCCATTCCGCCCCGGCGGCCGGAGTGCCTGAAGGGCTTTCTGGGGAGGATCACCCGAAACGGAGCCATTGACCGATGGCGCAGACGCACGGCGGAAAAGCGGGGCGGAGAGATGGTGCTGGCGCTGGAAGAGCTGGGGGAGTGTATCCCCTCTGGGGACAATGTGGAGCAGCAGGTGCAGGCGGCGGAGCTGGGAAAGGTGCTGGAAGCCTTTTTGCAAACGCTGCCGGAGGAGCGGCGGCGCATGTTCCTGATGCGGTATTGGTATCTTGCACCGATCCGGGAAATTGCCCAGCGGCTGGGATGGACGGAGGGGAGAGTTCGGACTGCGCTCCATCGGATCCGAAAACAGCTGCTTGTATACTTACAGGAAAGGGGAATGCTGGATGAAGCCTGAGGATATTTTGGATGGTCTGGGGCATGTCAGTGACCGGATGGTGCTGGATGCCCAGAACTTAAAGAAAAGCCCCCATCGGGGGATGAAATGGGGCTCACTGGCGGCCTGCATTCTGTGTGGACTGATACTGCTGGGCGTGTGCGCAGCAAAGCTGTGGAACCGGGATGACCAGCAAAGCCAGCGACCTGCGGAACCATCTGCGGCACCTGTGGTATCTCAGACTCCGCAGGATTCTGCGGAGGAATCCATTCCAGTGGAAGATACGGAAAGCGCCGGTGCGGAGATCAGTGACTATCAGGTGGCAGTCACGGAAAATGCGGTCTATTTCATTGATCCCCGTGTGGGGCTGCTCTCACTGGACCCGGAGTCGAAGGCAGTTACCACGATCCTGCCAAATGGGGAGTGCAGCCTGATCCGGTCAGAGGGCCAGGTGTATTGCCTCAATCAGGCAACCCGGAGCCTTGGACGGGTAGAGGACAATGATGTTACCCCACTTGCAATCCTGGAGGACGTAGGGCCGGGCTGGCCCATCCTGCTGGGTGTCAGCGATGGCTATGTGTGCTGGAAGGAGGACTGGATGCTCTATGTGGCATCGCTGGAGGACGGTGCCGTGCGGTATTCGCTGCCCATGCAAAATGGAGTAGATAGCTTCCAGACCTGCGGCGCCTATCAGGGGGCACTCTACTGTGTCAATAATGGAGGCGGTGCGGCCAAGGGGACGCTGTTCCGGATCATGCTGGATTCTGGAGAGAAAGAAGTCCTGTGGGAACCGGAGACAGAAGCAGAAACGGGTCTTGATCTTCGGATGTGCGGCGCTGCGCAGGACAACACTGCCTGGATCGAAGGTGACCGGTTGTATTTGCAGGGGGAATGGGAGTCGGCCGGAGATTTTGAAAGCTCCTATTTCTGCTATGATCTGTCCAGCGGAGACCTGCGGGAGCTGACCGCCAGAGAGAGCGGTGTTACATCCATTGGGGCCCGGGGGACAAAGCTGTATGTAATGCGTACCGATATGACGTATGACGGGAATACAGCGCCCCACTATGAGGTATTCGATGATGAAACCGGGGATACGACTGTACTGATAGACGAAGTGGAGATCAAAAAACTGGGAACATTTTATAATTGGACCCCCTCGGATGGAGGAATCTACTATGGCCGTGTCAGCGATGCGGAGGCCAGCGGACAGGACGTATGCGGTCTTTATTACTATGATCTGGAGGCCAAAACATCCACAAGGCTCTATCAGGGAGCGACCCAGTACAGCGGCCTCGCCATAGAGCCGGACTGGTACTGGAATCCATATGGAGAGCTGATCGCGGATAATAACTACATGTTCTGCACCTTTGACCTGACCCGCAGCCAGGACAGGATCTATTTTTCGGAACCGGCCAGCGGCATATACCGCTATGACGCAGAGTCGGGAGAAGCACAGCAGGTGGTCAGTGGAATCGCCTGCCGCATTCTGGATACGGAGGAAGGGCTGTATGTGACCTGCTCAGACACCGGGGAGGTCTATCAAATCGAAAATGGTGAGGCAAGGTTCCTGCTGACGCTGGAAAAAGAATCACAGATCGCCGTAAGACCTGTGGGCGTGAAAAATGGAGTGCTCTATTGGAATTGGTACGCCACCGATCTTTCCACCGGAGAGACGAAGGAGCATCCTGTATTTCGGGCGCGGAGGTCCCAGCCCCAGATCATCCGCCAGGGAAAGGCCTACTGCCTTGGAGCGGATGGCGAGATCGGCTATGTGGATGTCACTGGAGGAACGGAGGTTTATCAGTCTGATTGGACACTGAAACGGACAGAGCGCTATGGAGAATCCAACATCCGGTTTTATGACGACTGCATTCTGGCGCTGCAAAAGGAGGCCAATGGTTATGGGGTCTATCAGGTCTCCTATGAGGACGGCAGCAGGAAGCGGATCGGAAGAGTGGAGGCGGAGTGTGTCAGACTGCTGAATCTGGATGGAGAAACCCTGTATTTGGAGCAGTTGGAGGAGTCCTCGCCCGGGCGAGTCCTGTCCATGGATCTTGGAACCGGGACGGTACAGACTGTGATGAATGCGGACACCAACTCGTCCCTGCAATATGCATCGGAAATACGGGTTTGGAATGGCGTATGCTATGACTGCTATCGGGCACTTGGACAGGACATTGGCGCAGTGCTGCATACCTACGCGCTGTCAGACGGGGAAGAGCACACCACTGCTGTGGGCGATACTTCGGAGATAACGGAAGCGCCGGTGGAGACGCCTAATATCGCATGGCCTGTGGAGGAACCAGCGGAATAAGGAGCCAAATGATATCCCTATACTCCCTCGGAAACAATCGGCTGGGCCGATGCTCCGGGGGAGTGTGTCTTTGCAGGATAGACAGCAAATAGGCAAAAGCGTAGGAAACCCTAACAGACAAAAGCAGGCAATTAGTTACAACAAACCTGAAAAAGCGGGGAATTTCGTGGAATTTCCAGTCAAAGAAACGTGAAAAAACGGTTGAATGGCAGGAGGCAGTGTGGTACAATATCTCAAGAAGCGCCTGCCCGGAGGGGGCAGGCTGTCCCGCGCCTGAGGGGGCGGGGCAAAGCGACAATCTATATAAGGGAGTTTAAGCAAATGGGCAAAATTTCTTTGTTTATAGATGGCACCGAGATTCAGGCCGAAGAGGGCATGAGCGTACTGGAAGCCTCTCTGGCCGCGGGCATCTATATCCCGCATCTGTGTTCCCATCCCGATCTGCCTGCCACCGGCGGATGTAAAATGTGCGTGGTGGAGATTGACGGGCAGGAGACCCCGGTTTCCTCCTGCGTCACCGAGGTTCAGGAGGGTATGAAGGTTCATACCAAGTCCGAACAGCTGTCCCAGCTCCGTAAGATCGCACTGGAGCTCATTATGGCTGGCCATCCCCATGACTGCACCGGCTGCCGGGCCTACGGCAACTGTGAGCTGCAGGCTATGTGGCAGTATCTGGGCGTGCTCCATGCCCGCATGAAGGACGAGTTCCCTGAGAAGACCACCCTGAAGATCGGCACAGGTACTCCCGTTATCATCCGGGAGAATGACCGCTGCATTCAGTGCGGCCGCTGCGTCCGTGCCTGCGGTAGCCTCCGAAAGGTCGGCGCCATCGACTATCAGAAGAAGGGCATGGAGACCTACATCTCCACTCCCGAGGATCTGCCCCTTAACCAGTCCGAGTGCCGGTTCTGCTCTGCCTGCGTAGAGGTCTGTCCCACCGGTGCTCTGGTGGATATGGAGGGCCTGTTCCGCAGTGATCTGCCCCGTGAGCAGGCGCTGGTGCCCTGCCGTGCCGATTGCCCGGCTCATATCGATATCCCCGCATTCCTGCGCTTTATTGCACAGGGTAAGTATGACGAGGCCCATGCGGTCATGCACGAGAAGGTTCCCTTCCCCCATTCTCTGGGTTATGTGTGCAACCATCGCTGCGAGACCGCCTGTAAGCGGGAAAAGCTCAACCGCGCGATCTCCATCTGCTCCATGAAGCGCTTTGCCGCTGAGCATGATGAGACTCAGCTGTGGAAGGGCAAGGGCTTCCAGAATCCCGACACCGGCAAGAAGGTCGCAGTTGTTGGCGGCGGCCCCTGCGGCATGACGGCTGCTTATTACCTCAAAAAGCTGGGTCACGATGTGACCGTATATGAGAAGGATCCCATTGCCGGCGGCCATATGGCCAAGGGTATGCCGGAGTTCCGTATCCCCGGTGCTGACGTAGCCCGTGAGATCAAGGACATTACCGACATCGGCGTAAAGCTGCTGGTGAACTCTCCGGTTGAGAACGTGGCGGAGCTCAAGAAGGACTATGATGCCGTTCTGGTCACCATCGGTACCTCTGTGGGTAAGAAGCTCAACTATCTGCCCGGCTCCAACTTCCGCAATGTATATACCGCAGTACAGCTGCTGAAGGATAACCGCCTGAAGCTGGCGGTTCCCGGCTATGAGATGAAGCTGGACCTTGGCAAGAAGGTCTGCATCATCGGCGGCGGCAACGTGTCCATCGACTGTGCCCGTACCCTGCGCCGTATGGGCTGCGAAGTCAACATCGTTTGCTTGGAGAAGGGCGAGAAGATGCTGGCTGACAAGCAGGAGATCAAGGAAGCCAAGGAAGAGGGCGTCCGGTTCTATGACGGCCACTCCAACGAGGCCATTGAGGGCACCGAAGAGCAGGTTACCGGCCTGCGTGTCCATGAGGTCGAGAGCTTCTACTTTGATGAGAACCGCAATCTGGTGGAAAACCAGGTGCCCGATTCCACCAAGGTTCTGGAGTGCGACTCCGTGGTGTTCGCTTCCGGTCAGGTCACCGGCCTCACCGATGCCTTTGGTCTGGAGCTCAACCGCTTTGGCTACCCCATTGACCCCGAGACCGGCAAGTCCGGCTATAAGACCTCTATCCCCGGCGTGTTTACCGCTGGCGATGTAATCACCGGTACCAAGTTCGTCATTGATGCGATTGCCGGTGCCCGTGAGGTCACCACCATCATTGACCAGTTCCTGGGCGGTGAGGGCAAGATCGACGAGACTCTGGTAGAGCGCACCCTGAATCCGGAGCTTGGCCCCATCAAGGGCTTTGGTCTCCAGCCCAGAGTGGATACCATTGTGGTGGATCCCGAGACCCGCATGAGCCCTGAGCATCTGTGGGATAAGGTTGACCAGAACTTTACTTGCGAGATGGCACAGTGTGAGGCAAGCCGCTGCCTGCAGTGCGACCTGCGTGTGCCCATCAAGAAGGTTGAAAACTTCAACGCTTACAGCAAGAGATAAGGGAGGGTTATTCGATGATTAATAAGGATATGTTGGCTGCAAATAAGGAAAAGTGTCTGGAGCGCGCAGCCAAGCTCCCCGAGGCTCCTGCTGCCGCCAATGAGACCACCTGCCCTGTGGCATGGTGTCTGGACATGGTCAAGGCAGCCCGTGCGGATGCATGCGGCAAGAGCGTCATGTGCCGGGATGGCCTGTGGCAGCTTCAGCTGATGCTGGAGGGCATTATGAACGGCCAGTCCAATTCTGACGATCTGGACGTTATGAAGGAGACCCTGGTTGCCATGAAGACCGTTGGGTGCCCCAACACCCAGAAGGTCGCAACGCTGATCCTCACCTCTCTGGAGCAGAATGCCGAGGAGTGGGATCTCCATGTTCGCCGTCATCGCTGCACTGCACTCAAGTGCTACTATAGCCTGTACATTGATCCCGCTGTCTGCAAGGGCAACGGTGCCTGCCTGAAGGCTTGCCCCGCTGGTGCGGTAGTCGGCGGCGAGGGTATGATCAGCGTCATCAAGGACGACAGCGGCCTGAAGACCGAGGTGTTCATCGCTTCCTGTCCCAACGGCGCTATCAAGAAGTATGGCGGCCCCGTCAAGCCCAGAACTCCCGCAGATCCCGTGCCTGTGGGCTCCTTCGGCGCCGAGGGCGGCGCAGCTGCTGCCGGCGGCGGACGGAGAAGAAGAAGAGGCTGATCTGTGCGCTGCACAGTGTAATAGCGTCAAATACTATTGTGGTTCAGCGGAGGCCGGAGGGGAATCCTCCGGCCTCCGATTTTCGATAAAGGAGCGCAAAAATGGTCATCATCCATGCATACATCTACCCCGTTGTGGGGGAGCCGATCCAAGACGGCTATCTGCGGTTTACATCAACCATTGAGGAAATGGGCCCCATGGGGCAGTATCGGCCTGCGGATGGAGAAACGGTCTA
>ERZ838118.4618-NODE-4618-length-11753-cov-33.116003_pt1 | contig 11753 bp, 6 predicted proteins | sample MGYA00519863_ERZ838118 | MGnify/ENA primary metagenome ERZ838118 (study PRJEB31850, sample SAMEA3708827) | human gut metagenome | biome: human gut; feature: human-associated habitat; material: faeces | place: China | collected 2014 ...
GAATCCGAATTATTTACGTACCTTTGCGGCCACTGAATATTATCATATATACACAATCGCATTTTGAAAACATTTGAAGAATTAGGAGTTGCCGCACCGATATTAAAGGCAATCCAAGAGATGGGCTACGAATCGCCCATGCCCGTACAGGAAGAAGTGATTCCTTTCTTACTGGGAGAAGATAACGACGTAATCGCATTGGCACAAACAGGAACCGGCAAGACAGCCGCTTACGGCCTGCCGATCCTGCAAAAGATCAATGTCTCTCAATATCAGCCTCAAGCGCTTATCCTTTGTCCGACACGCGAGCTTTGCCTACAGATAGCGGACGATTTGAACGATTATTCTAAATACATCGATAACCTGAAGGTTCTCCCTGTATACGGAGGTTCCAGTATAGAGAGCCAGATCAAGACACTGAAGAGAGGCGTACACGTGGTAGTGGCTACCCCGGGACGTTTGATCGACTTGATGAACCGCAAGACGGTTGACTTAAGCAACGTAAAGAACGTCATTCTTGATGAGGCGGACGAGATGTTGAACATGGGTTTCACCGACAGTATCAACGAGATCTTGGCGGCTATACCGGAAAACCGCAATATGCTGCTCTTCTCCGCTACCATGCCGAAAGAGATTGCCTCTATCACCAAGAAATACATGAAGGACCCGAAAGAGATCGTCATTGGCAGGAAGAACGAGGGAAACAAGAATATCCGCGATATCTATTACATGGTTCGTGCGCAGGATAAATATCTCGCGTTGAAACGTCTAGCCGATTATTACCCGAACATCTACGGTATCATCTTCTGCCGTACCCGTAAGGAGACACAGGAGATCGCCGATAAATTGATTCAAGACGGCTATAACGCCGACTCCTTGCACGGCGAGCTGAGCCAAGCGCAACGTGATTACGTGATGCAGAAGTTCCGTATCAAGAATATCCAGTTATTGGTCGCTACGGACGTAGCCGCACGTGGTTTGGACGTGGATGACTTAACCCATGTAATCAATTACGGTCTGCCGGATGAGGTAGAATCTTATACCCACCGCCGCGGACGTACGGGCCGTGCGGGAAAAACGGGTATCGCTATCTCTATCTGCCACGTAAGGGAAAAAGGCAAGATCCGCGAGATCGAACGAATCATTAACAAGAAATTCGATAAAGGCAAGATGCCTACCGGTGAGCAAATCTGTGAGAAGCAATTGTTCAACTTGGTGGACCAGATCGAGAAAGTGAAAGTGAACGAGGAGGAAATCGCTAGTTTGATGCCTTCTATCTACCGTAAATTGGAATGGCTGGATAAGGAAGATATCATCAAGCGTGTCGTATCCTTGGAGTTCAACCGGATGATCGACTATTATAAAGATAACGATGATATCGAGGTTGTAGACGAGAGCGCCCCAAGAGAAAGAGGCAAACGTGGTGGTAGAGGCGAAGCGGAAGAAGGCTACACCCGTTTCTTTATCAACTTTGGAAAGACAGACGAGCTTACACCTCCTCAACTTATAGAGTTGGTTAATAAGTGTGTACCGGGTAAGGTTCGTATCGGTCGTATCGACTTACGTGATAATTTCTCATTCTTCGAGGTAGAAGAGGGAGAAGCCAACCGTGTCATGGACTCGATGAACGGCTTCGAGGTAGACGGACGACGTATCTCCGTAGAACCGGCGCAAGCGAAAGGCGAAGGTGGTAAAGGCAGTCGTGGTAGCCGTGGAGGTAGCCGTAGCGGAAACGGTTTCAGAGACCGACGGGATAGCGGTAGAGGAGGCAGAGACAGCCGCCGGGAAAGCGACCGTGGAGACCGTGGCGGTAGACGTTCCGGCCGTGGCGATGACAAACCGAAGCGTAAATTCTATGAGGACGCTCCTCGTGGAAAGAAAAAACGCAGTAAATAAAAATAGATATTCATAACCCTTCCTAATGAGCTCGGCATCGAACCGGGCTCATTTTTTAATTAAGGTTATAAAGGTCTTAAATTATGCGTACCTACAAAGTTTGTGGTACTTAATTCCTTATTTTTGCCAAAACTGGAAAAAGTCCTGAAGACATGCAAACAGAACTAGTACGTCAGCTAACCATAGAAGATTTATCGCAAAACGCTGTGCTTGACTATATTGATGGAGATATAGCATTTGCCAATCGCCTCCGCCTTCCTCATGTGCCCCATGCCAAGCCTGTCAAGATTGACGCATTAAAATTGTTGATATGCACAAAAGGCACATTGCAAGTAGACGTGAATACCAAGACACGGATAATCCGAGCCAACGAAGTTCTGTGTTGCCTTCCTCTGACCGTACTTCGCAATGCTATCGGTAGTGATGATTTGGAATGCAAGGGGATCGCTATCTCCATGAATATAGTCAGGAGATTAGTCAGCTTGGGTGGTGGCACACGAGACAAGTTTTTTTATCTCGAACAAAACCCAGTCCTGCCAATAGGACAAAAGGGAGCACAAATCTTCGAATTATATCATAAATTAATTGGTTCCAGGATAAAAGCAACAGACAATCCTTATCAGAAAGGGATCATGTCTGCCCTTATCAGCGCTATATTCTATGAGTTGCTAGGTAATTTGGATACATATTGTATATCCAGAAACAACACGATGTTCAAGCAAGGCGATCTTTTATTCAATCGATTTATAGAATTACTATCTAAATCAAAAGTAAAAGTACGCTCCGTCTCTTTCTATGCGGATAAGCTCTTTATCACTACCAAATATCTCTCGGTGATATGTAAACAGGTATGTGGAAAGACAGCTTTCGATATCATTAATGAATTTATCATAGAGGATATCACCGAGCTACTTAAATACTCTGAAAAATCCATTAAGGAAATAGCCAATTATTTGGAGTTTCCCAATCTCTCATATTTCGGGAAATACGTGAAGGCACACACGGGTATGTCGCCTACCCAATACAGAAAGCATCTTATAAATAAGCTATAAAAGCATCTCATACTTTCTTTTTGAGAAACCATACTACAAGATATTACAATCAGAACACTTCACCAGCACATTTGGTATATAAAAATGAGCTATCTCCTTTTAACTTTGCGCGGAATTTTAAAAGGATATACAAATGGTTATGAGTTCAAAATGGATGAGACTAATAGGATTAGTCGGTTTTACGGCAGTATTGGTGTCTTGCAAACAAACACCTCAAGCTCCAATGAATGCCAATTATGCAACAATGAAAATAACAGTAAGTGACAAGAAATTCTCTACCTCTTATTCAGCCACGATCCGTGGACGGCAGGATATCGATATTTATCCACAGGTATCCGGAACTATCGAGTGCCTTTGCGTAACAGAAGGTGAGAAAGTCCGGAAAGGACAAATTCTTTTCGTCATAGACCAAGTACCCTACAAGGCAGCCTTGAATACGGCTATAGCCAACGTTAAATCAGCAAAGGCAGGCTTAGCCACGGCGGAATTAACCTACAACAGCAATAAAGAGCTATATGCCCAGAAAGTAGTATCAGAGTTCAGCCTAAAGACCTCCGAGAACAGTTATCTCACCGCACAAGCAGCTTTGGCACAAGCTGAGGCTCAAGAGACAAACGCCCGCAACAACCTCTCTTATACCGAAGTAAAAAGTCCGAGTGACGGAGTGGTAGGAGCGTTACCCTATCGGGTCGGAGCCTTAGTCAGCGCCAATATTCCACAGCCATTGACTACAGTATCCGACAACTCGAACATGTATGTGTATTTCTCTATGAATGAGAACCAGCTTTTATCCTTGACCCGTCAATATGGTTCCATGGATGACGCACTGAAGAACATGCCGGAAGTAGAACTTAGACTAAATGACAACTCCATCTACGAACATAAAGGAAAGATCGAGTCGATCAGCGGCGTGATCGATCGCCAGACCGGTACGGTAACCGTCCGTTCTGTCTTCCCAAACGAGGCACGCCTACTACATAGCGGAGCCTCTGGAGCGGTAATCATCCCCAGTACATATGAGAATTGTATCGTAATCCCACAGGAAGCGACAATACGTCTACAGGATAAAACAATGGTATATAAAGTAGTGGATGGCAAAGCAGTCTCATCCTTGATCACGGTAGCTGAATTGAACGATGGACGCGAGTATGTCGTATTAGACGGACTGAAAGCCGGTGAAGAAATCGTATCACAAGGAGCCGGATTGGTACGTGAGGGAACACAAGTTAAATAAAAAGAAATCAGTGCATTATGAAAGGGAATATATTTATCAAACGGCCTGTTATGGCTATATCCATTTCCATCCTGATCTTGGTAGTCGGGCTGATTTCGCTTTTCTCGTTACCTGTTGAGCAATATCCGAATATCGCTCCGCCAACAGTAAATGTATCAGCTACCTATACCGGCGCAGATGCCAACGCTGTGATGAACAGTGTCATCATGCCTTTGGAAGAAAGCATCAATGGTGTGGAAAATATGATGTACATCACTTCTACCGCTACAAACGCAGGGACTGCAACTATCGAGGTATTCTTCAAACAGGGAACTGATCCCGACATGGCAGCGGTTAATGTGCAGAACCGAGTCTCTAAGGCACAAGGCTTACTACCGGCCGAGGTAACCAAGATTGGTGTCTCCACTCAAAAACGCCAGACGAGTTTCTTACAGATCGACGCATTAGTCTGTGATGATGGTCGCTACGACCAAACATTCCTTGCCAACTACTTGGACATTAACATTATTCCACAAATCAAACGTATCGAAGGTGTGGGAGATGTGATGATGTTAGGTGATGCTTACAGTATGCGTATTTGGCTCAAGCCGGATCGTATGGCTCAATATGGATTGGTACCATCAGACGTAACTGCCGTACTAGGCGAACAGAACCTGGAAGCTCCAACAGGCCAATTAGGCGAGAACTCACAAAACGTATTCCAATACACGATGAAATACCGCGGACGCCTAAAAGATGTCAACGAATTTAAGGAGATCGTCATCCGATCACAAAATGATGGATCAGTCCTACGGCTAAAGGATATCGCAGATGTAGAGCTCGGAACTTTGACTTATGGATTCGATAATAAAATGGATGGTAAAGCAGCCGTAACCTTCTTGATTTTCCAGACCGCAGGCTCTAACGCTACCGCCGTGAACGAACAGATCACCAACTTGCTGAACGAACTTGAGCAGGATCTGCCGAAAGGAACTTCTTTCATGACTATGATGAGTTCCAATGACTTCCTCTTCGCCTCTATCTATAATGTGGTGGAGACCCTAATCGTCGCAATCATTCTCGTGATCTTAGTGGTTTACTTCTTCTTGCAGGATTTCAAGAGTACGTTAATTCCCTCTATCTCGATCATTGTCTCATTGGTCGGAACCTTCGCTTGCTTGGTTGCGGCAGGATTTAGTATCAACATCTTGACTCTTTTTGCGTTGGTATTGGCTATTGGTACGGTGGTGGATGATGCGATCGTCGTAGTAGAAGCGGTACAGGCGAAATTCGACGTCGGCTATAAGTCGCCCTATCAAGCGACTAAAGATGCCATGGGCGATGTTACCATGGCGATCATTTCTTGTACCTGCGTATTTATGGCAGTGTTCATCCCTGTAACTTTCATGGGAGGTACATCCGGAATTTTCTATACTCAGTTTGGTGTGACCATGGCAACTTCCGTTGGTATCTCCATGATCTCGGCTTTGACACTTTGCCCGGCGCTTTGCGCTATTATGATGCGTCCATCCGATGGCAACAAGAGTACCAAGAGTATCAACGGCCGTGTACGTGCCGCTTATAACGCCTCGTTCAACGCTGTGCTAGAAAAATATAAGAAAGGCGTGATGTTTTTCATCCACCATCGTTGGATGGTATGGGTATCATTAATCGCTACGCTTGTGCTGTTGGTCTGGATGATGATGACCACAAAAACCAGTTTGGTCCCTCAAGAAGACCAAGGTGCGATCATGGTAAACATGTCCATCGCTCCGGGTAGCACGCTAGAAGAAAACAAGCTAATAATGGCCAAAATAGAAAAAATCCTGGAAAGTACGCCAGAGATCGAGCATTATGCCCGCATTGCCGGTTATGGGCTTATCTCCGGACAAGGAGCCTCTTACGGTTCGGTTATCATCCGACTGAAAGACTGGGATGAGCGTAAGGGAAAAGAGCACACCGCCGATGCGGTGATTGCCCGGCTCAACGCACAATTCCATCAAATCAAGGAAGCACAGATCTTTAGTTTCCAAACTAGTATGATCCCGGGTTACGGCATGGGTAACTCCATTGAGTTGAACATGCAGGACAAGACCGGAGGCGATAAGACGATTTTCTATAACTCAGTATTACAATTCCTCGGAGCCTTGAACCAACGCCCGGAAATAGCGATGGCCTATAGCTCTTACGCCATGAACTTCCCGCAGATCTCTGTAGATGTAGATGCCGCCAAATGTAAACGAGCCGGTATCTCGCCCGCTTCCGTATTGGATGTTCTCGGTAGCTATTGCGGTGGTGCCTATATTTCCAACTATAACCAATTCGGTAAAGTGTATCGCGTGATGTTGCAAGCCTCTCCTGAATATCGTCTCGATGAGCAAGCATTAGACAATATGTTCGTACGCAACGGGACGGAGATGGCTCCTATCAGTCAGTTCGTCACTCTTAAGAGGATTATGGGATCAGAAGTGGAGAACCGCTTCAACCTATTCAGTGCCATTACCGTAAACGTGAACCCAGCTCCGGGTTACTCAACGGGAGAGGTGCAGCAAGTAATCAAAGAAGTAGCCAACCAGAGCCTACCTGCCGGTTATGGCTACGAATATGGAGGTATATCGCGTGAAGAGGCAGCATCCGGAGGTACACAGACTATATTCATCTATGCGATCTGTATCCTGTTGATTTTCTTGATTCTCGCATGCCTATACGAAAGTTTCCTAATCCCGTTCGCTGTCATCTTTTCCGTACCTTTCGGATTGATGGGGTCATTCCTCTTCGCTAAGTTATTCGGATTGGAAAACAATATCTATCTACAAACCGGTGTAATTATGTTAATCGGCCTATTGGCAAAAACCGCCATTTTGATTACGGAATATGCCATCGAACGCCGTCGGAAGGGCATGGGTATTATCGAATCAGCCTACTCCGCCGCCCAAGTACGTCTGCGTCCTATCTTGATGACCGTATTGACGATGATCTTCGGTATGCTTCCGTTGATGTTTGCGAGTGGAGCCGGCGCCAACGGTAACTCCTCGTTGGGTACTGGTGTAGTCGGCGGTATGGCTATCGGTACATTGGCCTTGCTTTTCGTTGTACCAGTATTCTACATCGCTTTCGAGTTCTTACAAGAGAAGATCCGCAAGCCGATGGAAGTAGAGGCAGACCTACAAGTATTGCAAGAGCAAGAAAAGAGCGCAAACGAACGCGAGAATCATAAATAAATCGGGAGAATCCCATTAATTACAATTATAGAAAAAGAATGAAACGACATATCATCACACTAGCTGTATCATGCGTTATGTTAAACAGCTGTGGTATATATACAAAATACAAACCGGCTTCTGAGGTTTCCGCAGATCTGTACGGCTCAGAGGCCACCGCTCAAACGGATACTGTATCCTTGGGAGACATGAGCTGGCGGGAGGTCTTCACCGACCCGCAGCTCCAAACACTCATTGAGCATGGCCTGGCAAACAACACAGACTATCGTTCCGCACAACTCCGTGTAGAGGAGGCTGAAGCAGCTTTACTGTCAGCCAAGCTAGCTTTCCTGCCTGCCTTCGCTTTCGCTCCTCAAGGAGCGGTGAGCAGTTTCGACTCCCATAAGGCTACACAGACTTATTCGATTCCGATAACAGCCAGTTGGGAACTGGATATATTTGGTAAAATGCGCAATGCCAAAAAGCAGGCGCAAGCTCTTTACGCACAAAGTCAAGATTATCGGCAAGCGGTACGTACACAGCTAATCGCCGGAATAGCTAATACTTATTATTCCCTGCTTATGCTGGATGCTCAGTTGAAGATCTCAGAGCAAACCGCTTCCTCCTGGAAAGAGACGGTCAATTCCACCCGTGCCTTAATGAATGCAGGCATAGTAAACGAAACAGCTGTTTCCCAAATGGAAGCTACGTACTACAGCATCTGTACATCCATCCTCGACCTGAAAGAACAAATCAATCAGGTAGAGAACAGCCTTGTATTGTTACTGGCTGATACACCTCATACCATACAAAGAGGTGAATTGGAAAACCAGCAACTGCCGAAACATTTCTCAGTAGGCATACCCGTCTATTTATTATCAAACCGCCCTGATGTAAGGGCAGCGGAACATGCTCTGGAAAGTGCATTTTACGCCACTAATCAAGCCCGTTCCGCTTTTTATCCCTCTATTACCCTAAGTGGTTCGGCCGGCTGGACTAACTCGGCAGGTGCAGTCATCACCAATCCGGGTAAGTTTCTGGCCTCGGCAGTAGGCTCACTCACCCAGCCACTTTTTGCCAGAGGACAACTTCTAGGACAACTGAAAATCACCAAAGCGCAACAAGAAGAGGCCCGGTTGAGTTTTGAGCAAGCTTTACTGAACGCAGGAACCGAGGTTAACGATGCTTTGGTGCAATATCATACAGCACGTGACAAGGCTGTGTACTTTGAAAAACAGATAGAGTCTCTCGAAAGAGCCTATAAAAGTACCTCCCTACTTATGCAGCACGGAACGACAACCTATCTAGAAGTACTCACAGCACAACAAGGATTATTAAATGCCCAACTAACCCAAGTGGCTAATCGTTTCACGGAAATCCAAGGGGTTATTAACCTCTATCAAGCCTTAGGCGGAGGACGTGAATAGGCCATTCGTTTTATTCATATTTGAAATAACCTATAGGATTGCCCAGAAAGTGATTTTAGGGCAATCCGCCTTTCTTAGCACGCTCTCACTTTCACCTAATATATAATTTCATGACTTTAGTAGACTTGTTCCGTCTTATACCATGCTTATAGTCGTATCGTATTCAAGAATTAACAAATAAATCGTATATTTACGGTCATAAAAATCTTCTCGGACAATTGATACAAACATTTAAAATACAAGAAAGATGAAAAAACTTTTTACCTATGTAATCATGCTTTACGCCAGCCTATCCGTTTCCGTGGCGCAACAGATCCAGTATCCGGAGCCGGTGTTAAACCCGGAGAGTTGTACGAGTATCATGGTCGGGAAAAAAGCCTCGGCGGATGGTTCCGTGATGACCAGCCACACCTGCGATAGCAATTACCGCACTTGGATGGATATCGTACCTTCCGCCTCGTACGATCACGATACGACAACCACGGTCTATACCGGACGTATGCATACCGAATACGCCGAGGGAACCCGGGGGATGATCGCGAAAGGAACGCTGCCCGAAGCGCGGTCTACGTATCAATTCCTCAACACCGCCTATCCCTGCCTCAACGAGAAGCAGTTGGGTATCGGCGAGACAACGATCACCGGCCGGAAAGCCCTTGTCAACAAGAAAGGTATGTTCATGATCGAGGAACTTCAGCGAATCGCCTTGCAACGTTGCACGACCGCCCGTGACGCGATCCGCTTAATGGGCGAGTTGATCGAGAAATACGGATATGGCGACTGGGGCGAGTGCCTTACGATAGCGGATCCGAAAGAGGTATGGCATTTCGAGGTCTTCGGCGAGGGTCCGGATAAGATCGGTGGCGTATGGGCGGCGATCCGCATCCCCGACGATCATGTGGGCGTATCGGCCAATATCCCCCGTATCTCCAAGGTAGATCCGAGCGACAAGGAGAATTGCATGGCTTCCGCCAACGTATTCGAGGTAGCCAAGCGCATGGGCTTCTGGGACGGGAAGAAACCGTTCCGCTTCTGGGAGGCCTATGGCGGCGGGAACTATTCGGGAGAATTGAAATCCTTCAGCATCCGTGAGTTTTTCATTTTGAATAAGCTGGCGCCATCCTTGCATCTTTCTTATGATGCCGAGGAACTTCCGATCAGCGTAAAACCGGAAAAACCGGTTGACGTGACCGACGTGATGGCCCTTCTCTCCGAGACGTATGAGGGGACGGAATATGATATGACGAAGAACCTGAAAGTCGCCGTCAAGAAAAAAGATAGTAACGAGACAGATACCATTATCAGCCCGGTAGCGAATCCGTGGATGACTACGGATATGGTAAACATGTTAAACGGACTCAGACCGGATGCCGTGAAACGCTACCGCCTTGTAGCCGTGCCGCAATGCTCCTACTCTACCGTGATCCAATTGCGTGACTGGCTGCCCGACGCGGTAGGCGGCGTGGTTTGGATGGCCTATGATAATCCCGGACAAAGCCCCCGCATCCCCATCTTCTGTGGGACGAAAGATCTCCCGGCTTGCTTCAAGGTTTGCGGACAGCACCGTTACCGGGAAGATGCCGCCGTATGGGCTTTCCGTCGTGCCAACAAACTCGCCACCGTACGTTGGGGAGCGACTAAAGATCGTATGAAAGCATCTATCGCCCATTTTACGGAGAAAGGGCAGACAGAACTTCCTTTCGTAGAGAGCCGTTACAAAGAGATTCTTACCCAACAAGGTGAGGAGGCCGCAAAAGAATACCTAACCGGATATACCGCCGATTTCGCCGGAGCCACGATGCTACGCTGGAGAGAAATGGGAGACTCATTCTGGACCCAATTCGAAAGAGGCTTCTAATCACCACATCCGATAGTAAAGACGAGGCACGCCCCGTCTCTACAATAATAATATAAACTTAAATTCATATACAATGAGAACATTCATTCTATCATGCGCCTTAGCGTTAGGCTCCTTGAGCACATTCGCCCAAGGCTACCAATTTACGGATGTAGTAAAGGTACCCGCCACGCCAGTCAAGAATCAAGCATCCACGGGAACCTGCTGGTGTTTCGCCACGACCTCTTTCATGGAGTCCGAATTACTCCGTATGGGAAAAGGGACGTACGATCTCTCCGAGATGTTTATCGTCCGCCAGAAATACATGAACCAGTTGCAGGATAATTATGTCCGCCAAGGTAGAGGTAATATCGGTCAAGGAAGTCTCTCCCACACCTTCATGAACGCTTTCAACCAAGTAGGTATCGTTCCCGAAGAGGTGTACTCGGGTATCAACTACGATTCCGACCGGCACAATCATGCCGAGATGGTAAAATACATCAAGGCGATCGCAACGACCGCCGTGGATATGAAAAAACGGAGCCCGGAATATTACAAACTAATCGATAACCTATTCGATACCTACCTAGGCAAGCTTCCGGAGAAATTCACCTATCAAGGCAAGGAATATACCCCGAAGACATTCGCCGCCTCCCTAGGGTTGAATATGGACGATTATATCGAACTGACAAGCTTCACGCATCATCCGTATTACCAGAAATTCGAGGTAGAGGTTCCCGATAACTGGGAGCATGCGCAAATGTATAACCTACCATTGAATGAAATGATGGAAGTAGCGGATTATGCGTTGAATAACGGTTACACGGTATGTTGGGATGGCGACGTGAGCGAGAAAGGCTTCTCTTTCAAGAATGGCGTGGCGATCAACCCTGAGGTAAAGAAGGTGGAAGATTACTCGACTACCGACCGTGCTCGCTTTGAGAAAATGGACGAGAAAGAACGTCTGGAGGAAGTCTACAAATTCGAGAAACCTTTCCCGGAAGTAAACGTCACCCCGCAGGTCCGTCAAGAAGGCTTCGAGGCGTTCGTCACGACCGACGATCATTTGATGCACCTTACCGGCATCGCCAAGGATCAAAACGGCACGAAATATTATATCACGAAGAA
>ERZ838118.4622-NODE-4622-length-11747-cov-12.906517_pt1 | contig 11747 bp, 18 predicted proteins | sample MGYA00519863_ERZ838118 | MGnify/ENA primary metagenome ERZ838118 (study PRJEB31850, sample SAMEA3708827) | human gut metagenome | biome: human gut; feature: human-associated habitat; material: faeces | place: China | collected 2014 ...
GCCGGATGGTTCTTTGTTCTCTACCCACTTTTTCATAGTATCCTCCAAATCTTAATTTTCTTCCACCTCTGCCCTGTATGGCTCAGGCAACGGCATCCATGCATTCACAAATAAGTTCTGGCTGATGCAAGTATCACATCCATCATCATCACCGATATACCATGCTCCACCACCATCATTATCTTTTTCATACCGTCCGATCATCGGAAGCGAGAAATTCTCAAATGACATCAGGACATATTCATCTTCTTCCGGAAGTTTCTCTTCCACCGGGATCCATCTGCATTTCTTTACATATTTCGCTACAATTTTTATCAAATTGGCACTAAGCTCTATGAAATTCTCAACATCTCCTGGGCTGCATTTTGTATTCTCATAGGCCATCAGCTTAAACAACGCCCCATACAGCTTCTCTGCCACATCTTTAGTAAGCACTTGGCCTACTCGCAGCTGCTCCCACCTGACACCCTTCAGGCACCAGTTACCCAGCTCATCCTTTTCTGTTAATCTCTGCATTTCCTTCCTCCATCTTCTTCAAATGCTCGCATACTGTACTTGGTGCAAGCTGCATTTCCTCAGCGATCTGCTTCATGCTCCATCCTGCATTGTGGAGCGCCTTCATTTTTCCAACATCAATCTGCTTTTTGTTTGGTGCTTCTGACTTTGGTGGCTCCGGCTTCTCCTTGGTTTTCATAACTGCCTTCTCTTCCACAGCCTTTGACTCTGTCTCTCTTTTTTCTTCCTCCAACACGATCCGGAAGAACTCACATCCATCCAGGATCTTCTTCAATGTCAGGAACTCATAATCATCCAGGTTCTTAGGTTCTGGTACTACCGGCTGGAGCACTCCCACCATCAGCCCTCTTTTATGCAGTTCCAGTGCCTCATCGATTGCTATCTGTTTTATGATCATTGTCTTTCCCCTTCCTCACGCACTCTCTATGCATGTGCAATACCGTCCCTCTCTTTGTCTTGATCCACTCGGCATCCCCATTGATCACCTTCTGGCAGATGCAGCAGACCAGAACAGATATCTTCTTTGGATCATTCATCGGGTTTCCTCCTCCAAAAGGCTGAACGCTGCCAGCATCAATCTGCCGCACACCGTAGCACCTCCATATTTCTTCATGATCTTCCCGAAGTCTGCCGTGGCCTCTTCCCAGAAGCCCGGATCAGCAGGGCGGCCATGATACTTCAAATAAAAGTTATAGGAGTCACACCACACACCTTTCGCAAGCACTGCCTGTTCTTCATTCCTTGTCATAAGATGCACCCCGCCTTCCTGTAATGGGTCTTGCGCCGCTTAAACTGGTTCTCGCAAAACTGAATGTCATCCACGTAGTCATAACACACGGCATCATTCTTTCCCTCTGCCTTTCTGGCGATCCGTCCAATGGACTGTGTGACTACCGCATAATCTTTCTGCGGGGATACCAGGAACAGCCGGTCAAGCCTTGGGATGTCCAGCCCTTCTTTTGCCAGGCCAAAGGATGCAAACAGGATCTTCTTTCTTCCGGTCCTCATATCTTCGATTGCAGCTTCCCTCTCCGCCTTTCCTTTTTTGCTGGTCATGCCGCCATCGATCATGGCGGAAGTGCCTCTCAGCTCATCCGGCAGCAGATCCCTGATATTTCTCAGCTGCTCCAGCCTGCTTGCCAGGATCAGACAGGAATGACCCTTCTGGCTTACCAGATCCTTAACGATCATCTCATTTCTCTCCCTGTTTTCTCCCAGGTAAGAAAGCAGTCCGTTATAATCCAGGGTCCCGTCCGTATCCAGACAGCTGCGGCTGACCGTTATGCCTGTATTCCTCTGCAGGATCCGCACCTGCATGGTCTTATCTGCTACTGCTTCATCCGGTACCTTATAGATCACCGGCCCCAGTACAGCAAACGTGCTTTTGATCATCCCATCTGAACGATGCACGGTAGCTGACAGGCCATATTTATGTCTTGCAGCCAGGCTGTTCATCACCTTGTAAAACATCGTCACCTGCGTTGGTGAACCGGCCAGCCGGTGGCACTCATCCACGATCACCACATCCCATGTATACCGGAACTGTCCCAGATCGATCCTGCAAAGGGTCTGGACAGTGGCAAATGTCATATGGCTGCCGACCTGGGCTTTCCCTGCCGTGATCGTTCCCAGTGTCTCAGGAGAAAAATACTGCTCTGCCCTGGTCTTTGACTGGATAAGCAGATCCTGCGTATGGGTGACCCACAATACCTTGCGTCCAAGCATCGCAGCCAGGGCAATGCCCATCTGTGTCTTTCCTGATCCGCAGGGGCTCTGTAAGATCCCGCAGCTGGCATGTCCCATGGTTTCCACTGCCTCCTTCTGGTAGTCATACAGGGGAATGGTGCCTTTATAATCTAAGATCCCATTATCAGCCAGATGAATGCTTATCTGATCTTTTTCTGAAAGGAACTGCCGTACCTGCTTTCCCACCCCGGTAGGAACGATCAGGTCTGAACCATCCACATGGTAGAGCCAGAGGTACTTTGGTGTATTGCCTACCCAGAGTCCCCTGCGTTCCCTTTCCCGGTACTGCGGGTTAGGGATGATCAGATTTTCCTGCGCCCAGTCATACAGTTCCTTGGAAGTGTCCCTGATCCGTATCTCAGACCCAATCTCTACAACCATTGTTCTTCTTATCCCCCATTACTACAAGATCTTCCAGCCAGTCCTCTAACGTCCTCCCATACATTCCGATCAGATGTCTTGGGACACTGCTCTTCCCATTGTCGCGGATGATCCTGGCGATCTCATAATCCACCAGATAGATCACCTGGTCCGGATACCGGATCGCGAACATCCCGCGCCGGTTCCCTGTTGTATCAAACAGCCTCATTGCATTGAACTGGTTTTCTTCCACCCTTCTCAGGCTGAACATATCTGTTTTGCAGTCCTTGCAGTCAAACAGGTACGCTTCCCCATCCCTTGCAGCGATCACATCGCAGGGTTGTCCGTTCTTGTTATCCTGGAAACGGTGGACCCAGAAGCCTTCCGCTGCCAGCCGGGAAGCAAATTCTCTTTCAAACTGTGTCCCGGCTGATTTATTGCTCATTTTCATCTGTTTCTATCTCCTTTCCTGCCATGGTCTAACCTTTTTTCAAGATAAGCTAACCAAAATCTAACCTTAAAAATGCCAGCAAACCCTTGATTTACTTAATGGTCTAACCGTCTAACCTAAAATCCGGTTGCATATACCAACATTTTTAAAGAAAATTTAACATTGTGATATATTTAACGTTAAATTTTCTACAATAACTTTTTCCTACGTTACGATATATTAAAAACAGGTTAGACTGGTTAGACAGGTTAGACTGTATATAAAAAAGCCAGTTTTTATGCGGATTCCAGAGTCTAACCTAATTTTTTTTTAGGTTAGACCAGGTTAGACCCTAATCAAAGGGAAGGGGTTCCTGATCATTACCCTCAACCAACATGAATCCATCTTTATCTGTCGCGTCATCATCCTGCGGCAGCCTGAACTTGATGTAACTGGACTTGATCCCATACACCTTTGTGCTATGGATAAATTTCCCCTGGGAATTACGCACCAGATACCCTTTCTCTGACCATTTCTTACTTACCGCTGTATAATCAAACCCATTCTGGTCAAGGAACGCCAGGAGCACGTCTCTGTTTACGATCAGCTTGTCCTCATCTATCTTGCCCCAGACTTCCCCTTTATTGGGTGAATTATCCGCCTTGGGATCCTCAAAACGCACCGGGTTCTTGGCTGCCCAGTTGAGTACCTGCTGGTAGGCACGTTCCGCCACATCCACATCAAAGTTACTCTGCAGGTATTGTTTTACCTGGCTGACCTGTAAAGCCCGCTCTTCTGGAAAGAAAAGCTTCACTGCGATCTCATCCGCCAGCAACATACAAGACATTGCCATTGCCTGTTTATCCGTTGTATCCAGCTTACATAACTGCTCAAATATTTCCCGGTACCGGTCCATGATCCGGTTTAAGTCCATTTCCTGTATGTACTCCACAAACTTCCGTCCAGCGTATCCATAATGCTCCTGGACCACGCTGCTGACATAATGGCCGTCCTCAATCAGAGGTCCGTCAATGGCGATCTCGATCACTCGGTTCTTAGAACCACCGCCGGAGTTTACCTTTGTGATCGGTTCCTCGCCTGTAAAGATAAAACTGTTCTTCCAGGTCTTGGTATCTTCCACTCCGCCATAGGCCCTGGCACGGCCACGATCCACACCTTCCGTGATCTGGTAGATCAGCTGGTCGAAATTCCCCTGCCATTTATCCTTTATGGTCTGCAGCTCATCTCCGGCAAAAGGGATACTGCATAAAAATGCGGCATTGCGCATAATGGCGTTCTTTGTCATGTTCATGGTCTTTACCAGGCCGCCCATTTTGGGATTGCCCCAGATGGACATTGCCACCATGAGCGCTACTGTCTTTCCGGTTCCGGTCGTTCCCCATAAATGCAATACAAACGGCAATACCTTAAGAGGTTCCAGAAGCACGGAAGCAAAGCTGGCGGCCATCATCATGCGCAGGGGTATATTTTTACGCAGATCCCTGCAAAGTGTCTTCCAGGCACCAAAATCGCCTTTCTGGGCCACATTCCGGAAGATCACCTCATAGTCCATATCTCCCTCATACCGGATATCCTGGGCATAGGGCGTAAAGCTGCTCCCCACCCATCCAAGGCGGTTGATGGATTTTTTGGGTTCCAGGGTAGCCGGGTTCAGTCCAACACAGTCTGAGATATAGCGCACCAGGCTCTTTGCGTTATCACTGGTCACCTCGATCCCGAACTGGCTGAGCGCGTCCACGATCTTATTGGCATTGGCGCACACGGCCCTGTCAACCGTGATCTTCTGCCAGGTGGCTGACTTAAAATATGCCAGGGAAATGCGCTCCTGGGCCGTATCCACATTTTTTAAGATCTCCACCGGAAGGATCGGGTGGCTGCAGGCGTAATAGGCAACCGGCATGGCATTCTTGTCGTAACGGACGGTCTTTACCCCCATATCCGTTGCCTCCCATTCCCCACAGTTAAGCTCTATGGGCTGGTCCGTAAACCGTGTCACTTTCCCCGTCTGCTTCTGTCTCTGGGAATAGTCCAGGACAAACGCACGGTACAGATTGTTAAACTCTGGCCTGCGCTTCAGCTTCCCTGCTTCTTTCCGCAGTGCCTCCACGTACTGGGTCCGCTCCACGTTATCCTCAATCTCAAAGATCTGGTAAAATATCTCATCCGGGAACGGATCCAGGCCAGACAGCTTAGATATACCAGCTAATAACTCGTCCTTCGACTTTTCCAATCTCTTTCACCACCTTCTTATCGGCATACACTTCTTCCGGGCAGTCCTTAAGGCACCCCAGCAGATACTCCACATAGGTCAAGTTGCCAAGCCCTTCCCAGAAATGTTCATTGCGCTCCCTGACAGCCTCACAGAGCAGTCCTCTGTACACGGTCAGCCATTTTACCGCCTCCTGCACAAACTGCCCTAATTCCCGCTTATAGCGCCTCCTCTTGTCTGCTTCCCGCTTTTCCCTATAGGTCACCGGCTCATTGACTGGCACCCCGTAAGCCTGCGCCAGCTGCTTTGCGGCTTCATAATTACTGATCCCGTAATAGGCCGCCACAAACTTGATCTGGTCACCACCGGAACCGCAGACAAAACAGTAATACCCTTTTCCATTGGGATAGATCTTCATGGAAGGATGGGTATCCTTATGGAACGGACAGAGGCATTTTCCGTTTAAAATATGCAGGCCGCAGTATTCCACGGCCTGCTGCATACTTACTGCATCTTTTATCCTGCTGTAAAGCTCCGGATCACATGAACGGGATGCCTTCATCACCTGCGCCCTCCGGAATATTCATGAAACCATCACCCACAGGAGACGGTGTTTCTGCCGGCTTCTGTACCGTGCCTTCCGGAAGCAGATCATCCTCTGGTACCTCCGCATCTGCCAGACCCGCCACGCTGCGGATCTGCCACAGTTCTGTAACGATAGGGCGGTTTCCGTTCTCTGCCTCATACTGCCTGCGCCGGAAAATTCCTCCAAATTTCTTTCCTGCCAGTGTTTTTTCATTGTTTTCCTTATCCCACTGGAAAGTAAAATTATTCGAACGCTCAATGGAAGTGATGATCCCCTTGAACCAGGAAAGTCCTTTTCCTTCCATGTTCTGTTTAAACACACCACGCCATTTTGCGTCAGCACTGTTCTGGGCCTTGTCCGCATTAAAGAGCTTCTGGAAAAAGTCTTTCTGCTCTCCCTCTGCTACATCAAACAGGATCACAAACTGCTTATTTCCGTTCTTGGATGTCTGGGTTGCTACCTGTTTGATCACACACACATACTTTCCTTTTGGCAGCTGCTGGGATTCCCCTGTATAAGCTGCTGCCTCATCATATCCTGCTGGTTTCTTTATCATGACTTTGTATCCTCCTTGGTCTTATGTTTTTCCCATCCATAAAAATCCCGGATGGTATCATCTACTAATTTCAAGTTGTTTTCGATCTCCGGTTCCGGGAACATCTCTTCCGGAGTCTTTGTGATATCGGATCCGTCCGTAACCGTCCGGAAGAAATGGTTCCCATTTTCACTCATGCAACGGATGCAGATCGTGACCATGCCTTCTAGGCACACTTTCCGGTCCAACTGCTTGCCAATGGTCCTGAGACGTGAGATACCAAAATCGTCCGTATCTTCGTGGAACATGATGTAAACGATCTTGTCCGGAGCTGTCACATCCGTCTTGATCCGTTTCACCAGACCATACATGGCATCCGCAATGTCATCGTACATCTCAAAGGATGCATTTCCCTTCTTATTCCGGTGCTGTGACATGAAAAGATGCGTCATAATATACCCCGCATCATCGATCACGTAAGTCTTTTCCGGGTTCTGGTTGATCGTTGTAATGATCCGGTTGATATCATCACTGCATCCTGTCTTCTTAAAGCGCTTCTTAAACGGCAGTTCCTTCCGCTCCGTATTCAGAAGCACGATCTCATCCTCATCAAAAAACTTAAGGCTGCGGCTCTTCCCGCTTCCGGATTTTCCATAGATCAATACTGGTAATCCCATAATATCCTCCTTAATACGGCAGCGTCTCTGCCGCCGCTTCTGTTTCCTGCTCATCTTTCTTTGGAAGCCAGTCATCCTCAAAGAAGTCCAGCCCTCTTAAGTACCGGAATATGGTATCCTCCGCCTTTTGAGGAACCTTTACGATACTGATCCAGTAGATCATTGTCTCACTCTTAAAATAGAGCGTAGAACCGGTAGGAGAAACACTGGGTCTTCCGGGCATATGTTCCATACCCACTTCAAGCTCTGCCAGTGACATCATCCCTGCTGCATAGGATTGCAACACAGTAATATAAGACCTGTCACTTTTACTCTGGTAAATGGACAGCTCATGAGGCGTACTGTAAAAAGCCAACGGCACTTCGCACGCAAAATCCTTTGCTTCTTTCCACTGATCATAAGGATTCTCATATCTTATCTGGTACTCCATCTTGAGATTTTTCTCTTCCAGATGATACCTATAACAAGTCTCTTCTTCCGGCATATCACCGATCAGTTCCACAATGGCTGCTTTAAACTTACTGGTAGCATAAACACTTTCTACCCACACGCCCCAAAGGCTCGTATGTACCAGAAAATGCCCTTTTACATTTCCAATGATCAACCCGCCGGATGTTTTCAGGGCGGACTTCATAGCTTTCTTAAACTCACTTATCTTCAGAAACATTTCTGTTCTCCTTTTCTCTCGCTTCATTCCTGCGCTTGCTGTCCTCAATGTTAAGGTGGATATAATCCAGCACGATCTCCATTTCTTCATAGCTCAGGCTCACAGCACCGGTCACCATTGTCTTTGCCACCTTGGCCGCGATCTCCATCAACACGGACATGCGGTATGGTACGATCTTTCCATCAGATGTCATCAGCGTATCCTCAGACTTTCCCCGCGTGGCTCCAGGTGCGCCCATTCAACGGCTTTATTCTCTAACAGTGTCCGGATTGCCTCGTTATTCGGCACCGGAGGCTGCGGGATCAGGAACCTTCCCGGAATGTCTTCCAGAAGCCCGTCAATGACCAACGGCTGCAAACCACCATTTTTCTGAATATTGAAACTGAACAACGCTGTCTTAAACTTTGTCTTGCCCATTTCCCGCATGTTGGCTTCCAGGTTGTTCTTTAAAGCCTGCTGACGGTTCTCCAGCGCCTTCCGTCTGGCAGCCAGGCGGCCTTCCTCTGCCCTTAAAGCTTCAATATCTGCCTTCATTCCCATAATGATCTTGGCGTACCCATCCGCTTTATCTTCAATCTCGCCCCAAAGACCTTCCATTGTATCCTGAAAAGTCTGCTCATCCACTTCCGGATCATATGCCAGTTCCTGCAGCGCAAGAAACTGTTCTGTTAATTCATAAAGCTTCATCTTGCATTTCTCCTTCTCCCTCCGTATAATGAGGGTGTACAATTTTTTCTTTTGGACCTATCGCAGTTGCAGCTGCCTAGGTCCTTTTTTATGTAATCTCTGCATGCCTGTAAGCGGCTTCTTTCCATACACCGTTTCTTCTTGATGCAGGTACCACACTGGTCTTTCCACACAGCCATCACAGCACCTGGACCGCAAGCGCAGCCCCAAGCATCATCAGGACCACCGCCCAGATACCACCTGCAACAACTATTTCAGTAATCCTTACCCAGTCCACTGACTCCTTCTTTGGCCTGGTTGCCTGCACTGCCACATAGGACAGCTCCATGCCGGTCTGGCCGTCATAGTTCTTGATCTTTGCCATTGTTTTTCTCTCCTTTCCTGACCTTTATTCATATCCTGGTACACTGGATCCGGTAATCTGCTTTAACTTCTCCGGATAGATCTTGTACCGCCACGTCTTAGTCCCCGTCTTTTGAGGACTTAATACCATTCCCAAGTCCATGCTTCCATTACGCATGTACTTTCTTACGGCCGCTGCCGACAGCCCCAGGAACGGAGCTGCATCTTCTGGTGAAAGATATCGTTTTTCCATGTAAACACCTCCTACTCCAACAGCTTCTCAATGGGTAAATGAGAACCGTTAATATACTTGTCTCCCTTATCTCCCTAGTGCTATACTTTTCTTACAGGCATTCCAGCGCCAAGTACATATACAAAGGAGTTTTTATGGTTCTTTCAAATATCACATTAACAACATCTGATGTCATTGACCTTATAGGAATTTTTGCCTCTCTGTTTATTGGTGTTATAGCAATCATCATTTCAATACTGTCTCTACGTCAAAATTCAAAAATGATAGAAGAATCAACTCGACCTAATATACAAATTTATCCCGTATTTCTCGATGATTTTTTTTATATCATTATTCGAAACTTTGGTAATTCCGAGGCAGTCATTGATGAGATAAAATGTAGCCATAAATTCAACAGCGACGAATATTTTGGTGATCCACAAAATGATGATTTTGCTAAGCTAAATGGTTCATCCTTTTGCCCTGGATATAGTGTCCGATGTCCACTTGCTTCATATGCTGTAGAAAACGAAAACTATGTTTTTAAAATTAAATACCATTCAACAACACATAAATACAACGCTACATTTTCTTTTAATCCATGCAATATAGCACCTTTTGCAGATTCATACCCTTCAACTCATACAGCAAAAGCAGATATTCACGATATTTCTAAAAGTCTGCGTAATATTGTTAAGCTAAAATTATAAAATCAAAATAATCGCCGTTCCGATCCAGCAAATGATTGCCGCAATAATACTTAAAAGCATTGCTCCATAGGAACGGCATTTGCTTTTTATACACCAGATAATGCTTATTACTGACATAAAAATGGCAACTACAACTATAGAAAGTCCTATAGCATCACCTCTCGTGATTTCAGCTATATTTAGCACCATTCTTCTCACGCTCCTTTCTCACCTCCTACTCCAACAGCTTCTCAATGGGTACTACTAGATAGTACTAAACTTCCATTAAAGGCAGAACATCATGCTGCTTTAACAGATCATACAAGAACAAACGCCCCTTCTGCGTCCAATAGGAATGTTCTTTAGAATGCTGAATGCCTTCCGAATCTGAAAAATTATGTGTCTTTGTCTTCAAATAACCATTTCCCTGATACTTCGCATACAGCACCCAAACATCTCCCTGCTTGAACTGGATACCCAGTTTATGAAGAATTGCATTAAATTTCTTTGCAGACATTCCATAGTCCTTAGCGATTACAGTGATAGCAATCAGATCTTTACACTGTAAGATCATGTCATAATAAGAGGCCTTGGGCTGCAACTCCTCAATGACCTTCTGCTGTTCTTCAACCTGACCACCAAGAAACTGGCAACGATCTTTCAAACTATTAATAGTCTGATCGGCCATTCGCAACGCTCTGGCAAATACCTGCTCCGGTGTGTTCCATGCTTTTTCCAATTCCAGGAAATACTCACGGTACTGTTTACCTTTTTCATTGCGCTGGATCATGCAGATCTGCTTCGCCATATCTACTGAAATCTGGTAGTCTGTAATCTCTCTTCTTACTTCGCGGTTGCCTTCCATTTGAACCCGCTCATTTTTGAGCATGTTGAAATCTTTAACTGCTTCAAATCCATACTCTATCATTCTTGGAAACCAGTCCTTAAATGCAGTTTTAATCTCTAACCCTTCGTGCAAGTCTCTCGCTGACACAGTCGGCTCACCTGCGCTGTATGTAACCTTAATTAACTCATTCATGTTATTCACCCTTTCCTGTAAAGATTTTTCTCAGTTCAACTGCTTCCTTGCTATTCTGGAGAATGCTCTCCTTAAATACATTGCTGTCTGTTGCTACCAGCTGAATGAGCATTGCTGCTTTTTGCAAACCTTCCAATTTGCCTCTCTCGTATCCCATGCGGTATGCTTCCCGCTCCGGGGCATTCATAAATTTGTAGTTCATAAAGCCTCCTCTCTTATTCCAGCAGGTCCTCGATTATTCCGCTTTTCCAAACAAAGACAGCTGCTTATACTCCGGGAGTTTCACAAAATCTGCTGGGAGCTGAATTCCATACTGTTCGCAAATAAGCTTTGCCATCTCTGCGGACTTATACGGCGCACTTCCCTGCTTGTCCATCCGGTTTGCCAACGCCTGGATCAGCTTCGCTACTTCTCCTGGATGCTCTGTAATTGGAATTTGATTTTTCTGGTTTTCAATCAGTTTCTTTGCCCCATTCTCAATTCCTACAAAATAGTTACGCGCAGCTTCGCCTTTCTGGTTCTTTTGCATCATAGAAAGCTTCTTTGCAAAACCTGCTGTAAGTTTAGCGTCCTGACGTTCTTTTTCTCCTGTCAGCGACTCGTACCGCAGTACGAATGGGAAATAATCCACATTCTGCTCTGCAAATTCATTCTCAGTAATGTTCTTACGAAACCATTTAGAATAATTGCTCTGATTCAGTTCCAGAAAGTCATACAGTTTTGTTGCCGTTGTCCTTCCCTCGCTGTCAATCCCCAGAGCAATCTCGATAGGGGTTAACTTCGATGTGTCGGTCTTATTAAATACATCATTAAAAATATCATTCACTGGTATGTACCTCCTGACAATGTTCAATTTTTTGAACTTTAGGTGTAAAAAAATATTCTGGAATATTTCCCTGTTCTAAACATAATAATTCAAGAGCTTTACAAATATCTGGCTGTTTCCACGCTCTTTCACCATTTAGTTTTAACGATAACGTCCTTTCTGACCAGCCCATAGCTACCGCAAAA
>ERZ838118.4624-NODE-4624-length-11734-cov-8.421526_pt1 | contig 11734 bp, 8 predicted proteins | sample MGYA00519863_ERZ838118 | MGnify/ENA primary metagenome ERZ838118 (study PRJEB31850, sample SAMEA3708827) | human gut metagenome | biome: human gut; feature: human-associated habitat; material: faeces | place: China | collected 2014 ...
TAAGCAGCAGATTTACAGTCTGTCCCCATTGGCCACTCGGGAAAGCTCCCATATTTTGTTTTGCGCCTGCCGTGTCACCCGGCGACGTATGTTATTATAGCAAAGGTGTTTCCAAATTGCAAGCCTTTTTTTGAATTTTTTTGAGATTTTTTCAAAAAAGTTTGTTCTGCTCGCAGCATCGTGCAAAAACTATACTTGACATCCTTTTGCGGTTAGCGTACATTTATATATAGTAGGATATATTAGCAACGGGAGGTTTTTACAATGGCGATTCGTGTTGGTATTCTGACTTCCGGCGGCGACTGCCCCGGCCTGAACGCTACCCTGCGCGGCGTGGCCAAAGCGTTGTACCACCGCATGGGCGATAAGGTCGAGATTGTCGGCATCATGAACGGCTACGACGGCCTGATCAACGGCAACTTCCGGGAGATGTCCCCGGACGAGTTCTCCGGCATTCTGACCGTGGGCGGCACCATTCTGGGCACCAAGCGCACCCCGTTCAAAAAAATGCGCGTGGTCGAGGAGGACAAGGTAGACAAGGTTGCCGCGATGAAGAAAAACTACCGCGCCGCCAAGCTGGACTGCCTGCTCTGCCTGGGCGGCAACGGCACCCACAAGACCGCGAACCTGCTCAGCCAGGAGGGCCTGAACATTATCGGTCTGCCCAAGACCATCGACAACGACATCTACGGCACCGACGTGACGTTCGGCTTCCACACTGCTGTGGACATCGCCACCGAGGTCATTGACCGCATCCACACCACCGCGGGCAGCCACAGCCGCGTCATGTGCATTGAGATCATGGGCAACAAAGCCGGCTGGCTGACGCTGTACTCCGGCATTGCGGGCGGCGCAGACATCATCCTGCTGCCGGAACTGCCCTACGACATCAAGAAGGTCGCCGCTGCTGTCGAGAACCGCGCCAAGGCGGGCAAAAACTTCTCGATTTTGGCCGTGGCCGAGGGTGCCTTCTCCACCGAGGAGGCCAAGATGAAGCGCAAGGAGTGGACCGCCAAGCGCGCCGAGGCCGGTTACACCACCGCCACAGCCCGCATTGCGAAGCAGATTGAGGAGATGACCGGTGCCGAGACCCGCATCTGCGTGCCCGGCCACATGCAGCGCGGCGGCAGCCCCAGCGCCTATGACCGCGTGCTGGCCACCCAGTTCGGCTCCTACGCTGCCGGTCTCGTGGCGGACGAGCACTACGGTGTGACCGTCGCCATGGTCAACCGCCATGTGACCGCCAACCCGCTGGCCGACATTGCCGGCAAGACCCGCGGCGTGCCCGGCGACTGCGACATGCTGAACGTCGCCCGCGCCATGGGCATCAGCCTGGGCTGATTTTCCCTGCAAATCACGACCGCTCCCCTGCCATTTTTCCGGCAAGGGAGCGGTTGTTTTTATTCCAGCTATTCCAGATAAAAATCCCGCAGCGCCTTCAGCCTTGCGGCGTCAAGGCTGAATTCATCGGCAAAGTACGCCTCATAGCTCGGGTAGCGCCGCAAAATTTCGTCGATGGCTCCTGCGCCCATCGGCTCGCTGACGCCCTCGACGGGCAGCAGCAGATCGCGCTCGGCGGCGGGCTTATCCGCCAGGAAGCGTTCAATGATTTCGCGGCGGTAGACATTGGTCAGCATATAATCGGCCAGCGCGTCCGCGCGGGAGACGCCCAGCGCCAGCAGGATCAGCATGGCCCCGATACCTGTGCGGTCCTTGCCGCAGGAGCAGTGGAACAGCACCGGCACGCGGCGGCCCTCCAACAGGGCAAACAGCGCGTGGTAGGCCGGATTGCGGAACGGCATCTCCCGGTACAGAGCGCTGAACCACTCAAAATCGTGCACCGGGCGGCCCACACTGCGCTCAAAGGCTTCCTTTTCCTGCCGCAGGCGCTCGATGCCCTGACCGGAAAAGTCCATCTCGGTGCCATCGGCGTTGCGCATACCGCAGACGCGCTGGTAGTGCGCCCCCGGGACCGCCGGATCGGGGTGCGCAGCGCTCTCCCCTGCACTGCGCAGGTCCAATATTTCCCGCAGGCCCAGCGACGCCAGCCGTGCGTGGTCGGCCTCGCTTTTCAGCAGATCAAGGTTGCCGCCGCGGTAGAGCAGACCGTATTTTACCTGCCGTCCATCCGCCGCGCGGTAGCCGCCCAGCTCACGAAAGTTATTTGCGCCCTTAAATTTTATCTCAGCACCCGGGGAAAACACGACCTGCATGAAACGTCTCCTTTTGTGTTTTTTGTCATTATACCATGGTTCCAAACAGACAGCAAGGCCGCCCCCATCGCACGGGAGCGGCCTTGTACCGTTTTCTTATTTATTCCTCGACGTACTCCTTCTTGAGCAGGCTCAGGATCACAGCGCCGACGACGCTGCCGACGATCAGGGCAACTACGTAGAGCAGTGCGTGGTCAACCACCGGGAATACGAAGATACCGCCGTGGGGTGCGCGCAGGGCGCAGCCGAACACCATGGAGAGCGAACCGGCCAGCGCGGAGCCGATGATGCAGCTGGGCAGGACGCGCAGCGGGTCAGCGGCAGCATACGGGATCGCGCCCTCGGTGACAAAACAGAGGCCCATAACGTAGTTCACGATGCCGTTGCGGCGCTCGTCGGGGCTCCACTTTTTGGGGCAAAAGGTCGTAGACAGGGCAATCGCAATCGGGGGCACCATGCCGCCGACCATGACCGCGGCCATAACCCCGTAGTTGCCGGAGGCCAGCGCCGCCGTGCCAAAGACGTAGGCCGCCTTGTTGAAGGGGCCGCCCATATCAATGCTCATCATGCCGGCAACGATTGCGCCCAGCAGGACCTTGGACGTGCCGCCCATGGCGTTCAGCCAGTCGGTCATTGCCGTGTTGATGATGCCCATAACCGGGTTGATGCCGCACATGACCGCACCAATAATGAGGATGCCGCCCAGCGGATAGATCAGCATCGGGCGGATGCCGTTGAGGCTGGCAGGCAGCTTCTCGGTGATCTTCTTGAGGAACTGCACGATGTAGCCCGCGGCAAAGCCCGCCAGCAGCGCCGCTAGGAAGCCGCCAGAGATGCCGGTGGTCTCACCGTGGGCAAGGCCGGCAAAGTTCGTACCGTTCATGGCCAGCACGCCGCCCGCAAAGCCGACGGCCAGACCCGGACGGTCCGCAATAGACATGGCGATAAAGCCTGCAAGGATCGGCAGCATATAACCGAACGCCGCACTGCCGACGGTCTTGAAGAACGCCGCCACCGGCGTGTTCATGCCAAAGTTGGACGGGTCAATCGCGTAATCGTCCAGCAGGAAGGCCAGCGCGATCATGATGCCGCCGCCCACGACGAAGGGCAGCATGTGCGATACACCGTTCATGAGGTGCTTGTACAGGCTGTGGCCAAAGCTGTCGTTTGCGCCGCCCGCGGCCTGCCGGGTCTTGGCCCCGGCCTCGGCGTGGTAGATGGGAGTTTCGCCGTGGGCAATTTTCTTGATCAGCTCCTCCGGCTTGTGGATGCCATCGTCCACGCGGGCAAACAGCACCGGCTTGCCGTCGAAGCGGGCGGTCTCGACGTTCTTGTCCGCCGCAATGATGATGCCGTCACAGGCGGCGATCTCCTCGGGAGTCAGCACATTCTTGGCTCCGTCGGAGCCGTTCGTCTCGACCTTGGTTGGCAGACCGAGCTTGTCGCCCATCTTGGTCAGGGCCTCAGCGGCCATGTAGGTGTGGGCAATGCCGTTGGGGCAGGCCGTGACGGCCAGCACACGGTAGCCGTTCCGGGGGATTTCCTGTTGGGTGAAGCTCTCCTCGCCAAATTGGGCATCCTCCTGGGCGTCGATGGCGTCGAGAAATTCGGCGGGCGTCTTGGCGGCGCGCAGCTTTTCGACGAAGTCGTCGTTCATCAGCATCTGCATCATACGGGCCAGCATGTCAATGTGCAGGCTGCCATTCTCCGGCGCGGCAATCGCAAACAGCAGGTCGGTTTTGCCGTCGTCATCGGCGTTGTACTGGACCGGGGTGCTCAGCCGCAGCGCCGCCAGGCTGGGGCGGGTCACGCAGGCTGTGCGGGCGTGGGGCACCGTGATGCCGTTGTCCACGTAGGTGGATGCCTCGGCCTCGCGGGCGTAGAGGGCCTTTTTGTAGGCGTCCTTATCGGTGATATTGCCGTGGGTCGCCTGCAGATCAACGAGCTTGTCAAGGATGGCTGCCTGATTCGGGGCAGCGACATCCAGCGCGATGGACTGCGCAGTGAACAGTTCCGTGATACGCATAGGACAGTTCTCCTTCTTCATTTAAGTAACAATCTTTGCAGGGGCCGGGCATGCCCGGCCCGCTGCTTTACGGTAAATGGGTGCTGTTGGGAAGGCTGAGGGGCGGCTGCCGTTTTTTGCAGGGGTCGATGCAGGCATCCTCCGTTACAGCGCCGCGTCACATCGTTGTCAGCAGTGCGTCAATATCCGCCTTCGTCGCCAGACCCAGGCTGAACGCGGTGGCGCTGCCGCAGGCGGTGCCCAGGCGGAGGGCGGCCTCATAATCGCCGCCGCTCTGCTGGTAACCGGCCACAAAACCGGCCACCATGCTGTCGCCCGCGCCGACACTGTTGACGACCTTGCCCCTGGGGCAGCCGATGCGGTAGACCGTGCCGTGCTCATCCAGCAGCAGCGCACCGTCGCCCGCCATGCTGACCAGCACATTACGCGCGCCCTTGTCCTGCATCATGTGGGCAGCAGCGGCAATTTCCTTATCATTCGTCAGCCTGACGCCCGTGATCTCGCTCAGCTCGTGGTTGTTCGGCTTGATGAGGAACGGCTTGTAGGGCAGCACGTTCACGAGCAAATCGCGCGTGGCATCGACCACGGCGCGGATGCCGCGGCCCTCCAGCCGGGCCAGCAGCCGCTCATAGGTCGTCTGGGCCAGGCTGGCCGGAATGCTGCCCGCCAGCACCAGAATGTCATCCTTTTGCAGGGCGTCGAGCTTTTGCTCCAGCGCCTGCATAGCGGTTTCCGGGATGTCGGGGCCCGCGCCGTTGAGCTCGGTCTCCTGCCCGGCCTTGATCTTGACGTTGATGCGGGTCATACCGTGGTCGAGGTGGACGAAATCGGTTTTCAGGCCCTGCGCAGCCAGGCCGCGCTCCAGCCAGGCACCGGTCTCGCCCGCCACAAAGCCGAGGGCGACGCTCTCGCACCCGAGCTGGGCCAGCACGCCGGACACATTGATGCCCTTGCCGCCCAGCACGCAGTCCTCGCCTCTGGCGCGGTTGACGTCGCCCACCTGCAGCTCACGGTCCAGCCGCACAACGTAATCAATCGCCGGGTTGAATGTCACGGTGTAGATCATTGCTCTGTCTCCTTTACCAGTGTCAGCTGTCTGTATTTTGGGTCAGGGCAGCGGTTCGTCAGGATCGCGCCGCTGTAAATCTCCCCGATGACGGCCGGATAGACCCGGCCGAATTTGCTGTCATCCACCAGATACCAGGTCTCCCGCGCGCGGCGGACGGCAACGGCCTTGACGGCGGCCTCCTCCGGGTCGGGCGTTGTGAATCCGACGTTCAGCGCCACGCCGTTGGCCCCGATGAACGCCTTGGTGAAATTGAACTGCTGCAGCGCCGTGATGGCCGCCGCACCGATGATGGCCTCTGTCCGGGGGCGCAGCAGACCGCCCGGCACGCAGACGTGGCAGCTTTTTTGTGCCAGCAGCCGCGCGTGGGCGATGCCGTTGGTGACGTAGTGGGCCTCCAGCGCGGGGCCGCTCAGCGCCCGGACCATGGCCAGTGTGGTTGTACCGGCGTCGATGTAGATGAAATCCTCCGCCCGGATCAGGTCTGCCGCGGCCTGCGCGATGCTGCGCTTCTGCCCGACGGCAAGCGCCTCCTTGGCGGCCATCGTCGGCTCATCGGCCAAAAACTGGCCGTCCGGCAGGGTCGCACCGCCGTGAACCTTATTCAAACGGCCCTGCCGCGCCAGCTCGGTCAGGTCGCGGCGGATCGTGGATTCACTGGCGTTAAGTGCCTCGCACAGCTCCTGCACGGTGGCGGTGCGTTTTTCCGCCAGCAGGTTCAGGATCAGGGCAAAGCGTTCCTCGGCTAACATAGGGGTTTGCTCCTTTCCCGGTCTTTGTTTGACCGATTTTGGTGTTTTGTGGATGTTTCTGATTGACTGTAGCTTTATTATACCAGATTATCCGTCAAAATCAATCAGTTTCAGTCATTTTCACTCACCAAAAATGAAGGGTAGTTTTTGTGCAGGATGTACAAAACAAAAAAGGCTTCCCAAACAGACGGGAAGCCCGTAGGGGCGCATTCTATATGCGCCCGGGGTGTTTTTGGCTGCGGGAACGTCCACGGGCGGATATGGAATCCGCCCCTACGGTCACGCGCAGACATTTTTATACTATCAAATAAATTTCCCCGTCCTGCTCTCCGGGTTCCGCTTCACCTCGGCGGGGGTTCCGCAGGCGACGACACGTCCGCCCTCCTCACCGCCGCCGGGTCCCATGTCGATGAGATAGTCCGCGCTGCGGATGACGTCGAGGTCATGCTCAATGACGATGACCGTCGCGCCGTTTTCGATCAGGGTTCGGAACACGCCCAGCAGCGTTCGCACGTCCAGCGGGTGCAGGCCGATGGTCGGCTCGTCAAAGACAAACACTGTGTCATGCTGGGCCCTGCCCATCTCGCTGGCCAGCTTCAGCCGCTGTGCCTCGCCGCCGGACAGGCTCGGCGTTTCCTCGCCCAGCGTCAGGTAGCCAAGGCCCAGATCCTGCAGCACTTTTAAGCGCTGTGTCACCAATTTCAAGTCTGTACAGACGGTCAGCGCCGTGTTGATGTCCATGTCCATGAGCTGCGGCAGCGTGCAGGTCCCGCCGTGCCTGTTCTCGTGCCGCACGGCGTCGGCGTCGCGGCTGTAGCGGGAGCCGCGGCACCCGGTACAGGGAATTTCCACATCGGGCAAAAACTGCACGTCCAGACTGATGACGCCGGTGCCGTCACAGACCGGGCAGCGCAGCTTGCCTGTGTTGTAGGAGAAGTCGCCCGCCTTGTAGCCCAGCCGCCTGGCATCGGGCGTGCGGGCAAAGACCTTGCGCAGCTCGTCGTGCACATTGGCGTAGGTCGCCACGGTGGAGCGCACGTTGATGCCAATCGGCGTTGCATCGATGAGCTTTACCTGCGCAATGCCGTCGGCCTCGACGGCCCTTACGTGGGGCGGCAGCGGCTTGCCCGCCGTCTGCGCCGCCAGCGCCGGGACAAGGCTTTCCAGAATCAGCGTCGTCTTGCCGGAGCCGGACACACCCGTGACAACGGTCAGCCGCCCCTTGGGAATGTCCACCTCCAGCGGCTTGACCGTATGGATGGCGTCCGTCGAAAGATGGATGCGCCCCTCGGCAAACAGCTCCGCCGCCGGGCTGTTCCGGGGCGCAGCACTCCCCTGCCCGCCCAGAAACGGGCCGATTTGGGACGCCGGGTTTCCGGCCAGGTCGGCCACCGTACCCTCGGCAATGACGTGCCCGCCGCCCGCACCGGCCTCGGGGCCCATCTCGATGAGCCAGTCCGACTCCGCCAGCACCTGTGTGTCGTGATCAACGAGCACCACCGAGTTGCCGTCGGCGATCAGGTCGTGCATGACGCCGTTCAGGCCGACGATGTTGGAGGGGTGCAGCCCGATGGACGGCTCGTCCAGCACGTACAAAACGCCCGTGGTGCGGTTGCGCACGGCGCGGGCCAGCTGCATCCGCTGGCGCTCACCGGTGGAAAGCGTTGACGATGCGCGGTCCAGCGTCAGGTAGCCGAGCCCCAGATCCAGCAGCCGACGTGCGGTCTCGCGGAACGAGGCGCAGATGCTCTCGGCCATGGGGCGCATCTCGGGCGGCAGGCTGGCGGGCACGCCGTCCACCCAGCCGCAGAGTGCTGTCAGCGTCATCCTGCACGCCTCATCCAGCCCGATGCCCCGCAGCCGCGGCGCACGGGCGGCCTCTGACAGGCGCGAGCCGCGGCAGTCCGGGCAGGTATCCACGCGCAGGAATTTTTCCACCCGCTTCATGCCCTTCTCGTCCTTGACCTTGGCCAGGGCGTTCTCCACCGTGTAGACCGCATTGTAATAGGTAAAGTCCAGTTCCCCGGCCTCGGGCGTGCTTTTGGCTTTGTAGAAGATATGCTTTTTCTCCGCCGGGCCGTTGAAAACGATGTCTCTTTCCTTGTCGGTCAGTTCACGGAACGGCACATTGGTGCGCACGCCCATGGCGCGGCAGACGTCGGTCATGAGCGACCACATCAGGCTGTTCCACGGCGCGACGGCCCCGTCGTCAATGCTGATGCTCTCGTCAGGCACAAGCGTGGCACGGTCTACGGTGCGGACCAGGCCCGTGCCGTCGCAGGTGCGGCAGGCGCCCTGGCTGTTGAAGGCCAGCTCCTCCGCCGACGGCGCACGCACAAGTGCGCCGCATTCCGGGCAATAAATCGGCTGCTCGGCGGCGACGTTCAGCGTTGGCGGCACGTAATGGCCGTTGGGGCAGCGGTGGCTGGCCAGGCGGGAGAACATGAGCCGCAGACTGTTCAGCAGCTCGGTACCCGTGCCGAAGGTGCTGCGGATGCCCGGCACACCGGGCCGCTGGTGCAGCGCCAGCGCGGCGGGGACGTAAAGCACCTCATCCACCTGTGCCTTGGCGGCCTGGGTCATGCGGCGGCGGGTGTAGGTGGACAGCGCGTCAAGGTAGCGGCGCGAGCCTTCTGCATACAGCACGCCGAGTGCCAGCGACGATTTGCCCGACCCGGACACGCCCGCAATGCCGACGATTTTGTTTAAGGGGACATCGACGTCGATGTTTTTCAGGTTGTGTACCCGCGCACCGCGGATTTTTATTGCGTCAATCATAGTACCTCACACAAACAGCTCGATCACAAACACCAGCACACAGCAAATGATCGGCACAGGGAAAAGCCCTGCATCCCCGCGCAGAACACCTTGCGGCAGTCCTATAGCTTCCCTGTGTTTCATTATAGCGCAGGCACAGGGCAAAAGAAAGAGCGGGCCGCAAAAATGTTGCGTGCCGCTGCAATCTTGACGCCCGCTCCCTCGTACTTTACAATGAATACGAAAGGGGTTTTTACCATGTCCCGTGATTCCATCAAGATGGTTGCCATGCTCACCATGCTTATCAACCACATTGCGAACGTCTTTCTGCCCGCCGGGCAGCCGCTGACAAATCTATGCCTCTGCATCGGCTACTTTACCGCCGTGACGATGTGCTTTTTTCTCGTCGAAGGCTACGGCTGCACCCGCTCCAAACGCCGCTACGCCGGGCGGCTGCTGGGGTTTTCCGTGCTGGCGCAGCTGCCGTATCAGCTGGCCTTTCCGGCAAACGGCATCGCCGGGTTTGTGCAGTTCAACATGCTGTTCACGCTGCTGCTCTGCTTTCTGGTGCTGCTGGTGCAGGAGAAGATCCGGGACCGCGTGCTGCGCGGCGTCTGCATCGTGCTATTGATCTGCGCATCGCTGTTCTGTGACTGGGCGCTGCTGGCCCCGGTGTTCACGCTGCTGTTTGCCTGGGCCGGGGGGAACCGAACGCGGCAGAAAGCCGCGTTCGGCGCGGCGGCGCTGCTCTACGGCGGCATGGCCGGGCTGGGCAGCGGGCAGGTGTGGGAGGCCGTCGGCTGCGCTGTGCCGATCCTTGTCTCTGCGTTTGTGATCCTGTACCTGTACAAGAAGTCCAAATCCCTGATTTCCATGGGTATGCCGATGTCTGTTCTGAAAGAGGATAAGATCTTCGATAAGGTCATCGCCATGAAATACGACATCCCGAATGACAAGCCGGAACTGTTTGAGCAGTATAAAAAAGACATTGACGCATTCTATGAAGACGTCATTGAAAGAAACGCATAAGAAGGAGGTTCCAAATGGCAGTTGAATATTTAGGTTTAAGTGCAATCAACGGACCTCTGGTGGTCCTGGAAGGTGTCCGCGGCGCCAGCTACGATGAGATCGTGGAAATGACCGTGGGCGGCAATGAAAAGAAGCTGGGACGTATTGTTGAGGTTTACGAGGACAAAGCCATCATCCAGGTATTTGAAGGTACAGAAGGAATGGCTCTCCGGAACACACACACACGTCTGACCGGACATCCTATGGAGTTAGCCGTATCGGAGGATATGCTTGGCCGTACCTTCAACGGTATCGGCGTTCCGATCGATGGTCTGGGCGACATCCGTTCCGACATCAAATTAGACGTAAACGGCAAACCATTAAACCCGGTAAGCCGTGAGTACCCACGTAACTATATCCGTACCGGTATTTCTGCTATCGACTGTCTGACCACCCTGATCCGTGGCCAGAAGCTGCCGATCTTCTCCGGCAACGGTCTTCCACATGACCAGCTGGCTGCACAGATCGTACAGCAGGCTTCTCTGGGAGAGGATTCTGACGAGGAATTCGCTATCGTATTCGCCGCTATGGGTGTCAAATACGATGTGGCTGATTTCTTCCGCCGCACCTTTGAAGAGAGCGGTGTTTCCTCCCACGTAGCCATGTTCATCAATCTGGCAAATGACCCGGTGGTTGAGCGTCTGATCACACCAAAGGTAGCCCTGACACTGGCAGAGTACCTGGCATTTGAGAAGGGCATGCACATCCTGGTTATTTTAACCGATATGACTTCCTTCGCAGAGGCTATGCGTGAGGTTTCCTCCTCCAAAGGAGAGATCCCATCCCGTAAAGGTTACCCGGGATACTTATACAGTGAACTGGCAACTATTTATGAGCGCGCCGGTATCGTAAAAGGCGGCAAAGGTTCTGTGACCCAGATCCCGATCTTAACCATGCCAAACGATGATATCACCCACCCGATTCCTGACTTAACCGGTTACATCACCGAAGGTCAGATCGTTCTGGATCGTAACTTAAACGGCCAGTCCGTTTACCCGCCAATCAGCGTCCTTCCTTCTCTGTCCCGTCTGATGAAGGATGGTATCGGTGAAGGCTACACCAGAAAAGACCATCAGGATGTTGCCAACCAGCTGTTCTCCTGCTACGCCAAAGTAGGTGACGCAAGAGCGCTGGCATCCGTTATCGGTGAAGACGAGTTATCCCCGATCGATAAGAAATACCTGGCATTCGGTAAAGCATTTGAGAGCCGCTTCATCGGACAAGGTCCAACCGAGAACCGTACCATCTTAGAGACTCTGGATATCGGCTGGGAGCTTCTTGGCATGCTGCCAAGAGAAGAGTTAGACCGTATCGATACCAAGATCCTGGATCAGTATTATAAACCTGCGGACACGGGTGCTGACAAAGAATAGGAGGGTTTTTCATGAATCCGAATACATTCCCTACAAAGGGTAACCTGATTCTGGCCAAGAACTCTCTGGCCCTGGCAAAGCAGGGCTATGTGCTGATGGACAAAAAGCGGAACATCCTGATCCGGGAGCTGATGGATCTGATCGACCAGGCGAGGGATATCCAGTCGGAGATCGACTCCACCTTCCGCGAGGCTTACGAGTCCCTCCAGAAGGCCAACATCGAGCTGGGCATCAACTACGTCCAGGAGATCAGCTCTTCCATTCCGATTGAAAATGGAATCCGCATCAAAGCCCGCAGTATCATGGGAACCGAGATTCCCCTGGTACAGCACGAGGAGGCCCCCATCAACCCGACCTATGCTTACTACAACACAAGGGAGTCCTTAGATGACGCCAGAGTAAAATTCGACAAAGTAAAGGAACTGACTATCAAGTTATCCATGGTGGAAAATTCCGCTTACCGTCTGGCCAACAATATT
>ERZ838118.4638-NODE-4638-length-11699-cov-7.133202_pt1 | contig 11699 bp, 10 predicted proteins | sample MGYA00519863_ERZ838118 | MGnify/ENA primary metagenome ERZ838118 (study PRJEB31850, sample SAMEA3708827) | human gut metagenome | biome: human gut; feature: human-associated habitat; material: faeces | place: China | collected 2014 ...
TTTTTATGAACCCTTGGTCCTTCTTTTTTATAGGCTATGTTTTTTCACAGCCCCTTTAAGAGGTACAAAGTTCATAAAAGAAAAGGAGAAGGAATCATGGACAACAAGACTAATTTTTCCCTGGAAGGTAAGATTGCTCTGGTAACCGGCGCATCTTACGGAATCGGTTTTGCTATTGCAAAGGCTATGGCCGGCGCTGGCGCAACCATCGTTTTCAATGATATCAAGCAGGAATTGGTGGACAAGGGTATTGCTGCTTACAAAGAAGAGGGCATCACTGCTCATGGCTATGTATGCGATGTGACCAACGAGGACGCAGTTAATGCAATGGTTGCTCAGATCGAGCAGGAAGTGGGCGTAATCGATGTCCTGGTAAACAATGCAGGTATCATCAAACGTATCCCAATGATCGAGATGTCAGCAAAAGACTTCAGACAGGTTATTGATGTTGACTTAAATGCTCCATTCATCGTATCCAAGGCAGTTATTCCAAGCATGATCAAGAAAGGTCATGGAAAGATTATCAACATCTGCTCCATGATGTCTGAGTTCGGCCGTGAGACCGTATCTGCATATGCAGCTGCAAAGGGCGGCTTGAAGATGCTGACCAGAAACATCGCATCTGAGTACGGCGAGTACAACATTCAGTGCAACGGCATTGGACCTGGCTACATCGCTACTCCACAGACTGCACCGCTGCGTGAGAGACAGCCAGATGGCTCCAGACATCCATTTGACCAGTTTATCGTTTCCAAGACTCCGGCAGGCCGTTGGGGCGAGGCTTCCGATTTAGGCGGACCAGCAGTATTCCTGGCATCTGAGGCTTCCGATTTCGTAAACGGACAGATTCTGTACGTAGACGGCGGTATCCAGGCTTACATCGGCAAACAGCCTTCATAATTATATTTGTTATCTGATAAACAGGCAGGAGCGTCTTCCTTTGGGGAGACGCTCCTGTTTTTGCTTACTGTGAAATATATTTATTCCCTCCGGCATCTTTTGGAGCCTGTTCAGTTCACGTTTGCGCTCCCCAACAAGGCTTTTGCGGTAGCGGACAAGTTCCCGCAGCTCGCGCTGGTCTTTGTCTGGGGGTATAACTGGCCTGGAGCAGACCGTGTGTAAGGAGATTGGCAGTCCATTCCATTTCGCATCATTTATACTATTGAAGGCGTTTGACTTGTCGATGTGCTGGTTTTATCAAAACCTATTTTTTATATAGGATTCCCATATATTAGTTGCTATTTAGCAGTGGAGAAGATAAAATAAAAGTATTATTTTAGGGCAGAATGAGACTGATGGGGGGAGAGATGTAATGAAACAGTACTATCAGGGATTGTCATTGAAAGTAAAACTATTTGTGATTTTTCTGTTGGTCATAATCGCCAATTTTGTCGCTAATCTGTTCTATCGTCATGAGGTAAAAAATCTGATTGAATTTTATAATGTCAGTCAGACAGAGCATTACCGTGTTAACAAGATTTCCGTATCTTTAAAAAATGCAAAGTTGAGGCTGGATGAGTATTATTCCAGTGGGGAAGAAGATGCTGCAGACGCATATGAGGCAGAAAAAGGAGAAGTATTGGCTTTTATTAGCCAATTGACTAATGAGCGGAACAATCCGGCGGAATGGTATATGATTCATGCTATCACTAATTCAGCGGAGGTCTTTTTTCAGAAAAGTGATATTACAGTCCGCAAAAAACGTGGCAGTGAGGATTTTATTTATATAGAATATTATCAGGCATCGAAAATCCAGGAATATTTAAATGGATACCTGAATGAATATCTGAATATCCTTCTGGAAAAAGATGGGGAAGAATATGCACGGCTGGAGAGGAAGGCCGCCAATATAGAGGCTATGACCAGGGTATTTTTGGTCGGAAGTGTTCTCATCAGTCTTTTGGCAGCGCTTAATCTGTCAGAGACGGTGACAAGTCCGATATGCAAATTGGCAGAATATACCCGGAAAATTTCAAAGGGTAACTTTGAACTGGAAGACATCCAGGTGGCAAGCCGGGATGAGGTGGGGGAACTGGCTGTGGCGTTTAATAGAATGAAGGATGACATCCGCCGCCTGATTGAAGAACTGAATCAAAAATCCCAGGTGGAAGCCAGGCTCCATCAGCAGGAACTGAAAAATATCCGCATGGATGAACTTTTGAAGGAGTCGCAACTTTTAGCCCTTCAGTCCCAGATTAATCCTCATTTCCTGTTTAATACTTTAAACTCCATCTCACGTTCGGCTCAGTACGAGACACCGGATGTGACAACGGCATTGATTCGTAATCTGGCAGACTTGTTCCGGTACAATCTGGATCATTTTAATCGTCTTTCCACAGTGGAAGAAGAACTGGAGATTGTGGCCAAATATATCTATATTCAGCAGCATCGTTTTGGGGAGCGGATACAATATGCTGTGCGGGTCGAAGAAACGGACAGTGATTACCTGATTCCCAGCATGACTCTGCAGCCTTTAGTAGAAAACGCAATCATTCATGGGATTGAAAACTTAGAATTCGGCGGTACGATTCTGGTGGATGTTTCCTGTCGCGGCGGTTTTCTGCGCATTAGGATTTGCGATAATGGTTGTGGGATTGAGCGGGAACGTCTCAGAGAAATATGGCTTGGAAATGACGAAAAGCGGAGAGGCCATACGACGGGGATTGGTCTGTCCAACATAGCGGCTCGAATCGGCCTGTATCCGGGAGGAGTCTGCAGGCTGTATTCCAGTCCAAGGTACGGGACGATTGTGGAGATTTTATTCCCACAGATGACGGAGGAGAAGAATGAATTATAAAATATTGATAGTCGACGATGAACAGTTGGAGCGCAGGGCACTGGAGAGCATCATAGTGTTGCAACTGGGTACCCGGGTGGAAATTATGCAGGCGGTAAATGGTAGGGATGCCGTGCAGATGGCACGGGAATTTAGGCCGGATATAGCGTTTCTTGACATAAAAATGCCGATTATGAATGGAATTGAGGCGGGCAAAGAGATCCTGGAATTTTTGCCGGATTGCTACATCATTATGCTGACTGGATTTACTTATTTTACCTATGCGAAGGAAAGCGTTAATATCGGGGCTGCAGATTTCCTTGTGAAACCGGCAGCCGACGAGGATGTGGTGAAGGCGTTGGAAAAAGCGACACGGGAAGTAGAGTCACGGATCAGAAAGCGGATAGACGATGAGGAAAACAGAAAGAAAGTCCGGCGTGCAGAACAATACATGGAAGGTGAACTAGTTTCAGCCATTGCCTGTAACAATGCAGACGAGGAATTGATCCAGGCGCAGATGGAGGAACTGGGTATCCAGTTCCACTATGGAGTGGGAGTTGTGGTCAGGGCACAGGCCAGGGGGCCAGAAAATCCACATTCAACTGCAAAATTGTGCAAAAGGTGTATCAGTCGCCTGGAACTGGATGGTAGAATTTGCTATTGCGAACACTATCATAACTTTTATTTGTTGCTCCTGACAGATGAGAGTAGAAGTCGAGATTGGTATAAGGAGCTGTTTAAACGGTTTAGTGTCATAGCGGAAGAGTCTGGTATCCAGGTGAAAGTTGCCGTAGGAATCCAAGTTTCCAAGTTGAAAAATATCTATCTGTCGTTCCAGGAAGCAAAAAGGAATATTAACAGTGATAAACGAATCCATATCCACCGGCATCAAATAGGGAACGGGGAGTCAAAACTGACTCAAAGGGAGCAGGAGCGCAAACTGATCGCTTATTTGAAGACAGGTAATTACGACGAGGCCATGCTTTATCTAGAACAGTTGATGGAACAGTTTTTTGAAGAAGACATGGAGCCTATGATGAAGATCTATGAGTTGCTTGTGGTGATTAACCGGAGTTTGCCGCAGAATCTGGAAATTATGCCGGTCTTTACCCTTTTTGAGCAGATGAGCGGGGAGTCCGGACGAGAACAGATTATGAGTTTGGCTTCCCAGTATGTGGAGCATGTGGTGGATGCACTGATTGCAGAGGAAAGTATGATGGATACTGCTTGGGCGTCTCGTGCAGAGGATTACATCCAGGCAAACTACAGCAGGAATATTACATTGGAAGACATGGCGGGTCATACGGGATTTTCCATTTACTATTTCAGCAAGTTGTTTAAGCAGCAGTTTCAGATGAATTTTGTGGATTATCTGACAAAAGTCCGTATTGAAAAGGCCAAGATGATGCTGCATGACGAACAAGCCAGTGTGAAAGAGGTGGGCCGTAGCGTAGGTTACAGTGAGGCAGGATATTTTAGCAGGGTTTTCAAAAAAGAGACAGGGGTTCCGCCATCGGTATACCAAAAAAGTGCAAAAAGGACAAAAATGTGTTAAGGCTTTGCAAAGACAAAAAATGGATAAAATATACAACAAAAATCTGATAGTAGACGACAAGTGTGTGCATTTTGTTTGCACTCATTGTCGTCTATAATTAATTTATCAATAAAATAACCAATAGGGGGAATAAAATGAAAAAAAGAATGTCATTTATTTTGGCAGCAGTATTGACTGCAGTATCTCTGACAGGTTGTGGTGCTGGTTCTAAGCCTGCGCAGACCACCACATCGACAGCAGCCGCAAAAGAAGAGGAGACAACTGAAAAGGCGACAGAAACTGCCTCAAAAGAAACCATTGTACTTCGTCTGGCTGAGACTCAGACTGAGACTTATCCAGCTACCATGGGAGCCATCGAATTTGCCCGTTTAGTAGAAGAACGGACAGATGGACGGATAAAAATTGAGGTATTCACCGGAGGGCAGTTGGGTGGAGACGAGCAGGCAATTCTGGAGCAGGTACAATTTGGAGCAATTGATTTTACACGTGCAAACTTTGCCCCGATGACAGAATTTGCTCCGATTCTTAATCTGCTTCAGATGCCATATTTATTTACCGATGCGGATCATATGCATAAGGTGATAGACAGCGAAATTGGTACTGAATTGTTGAGTAGTGTGGAGGCAGGAAATTTTGTCGGACTGGCTCTGTATGATGCAGGAACAAGGAACTTCTACAACTCAGTACGTCCGATTAAGACTGTGGAAGATATGAAAGGATTAAAGATTAGAACCACACAGAGTCAGTTAATCGTGGACATGGTTGAGGCTTTGGGTGCCTCCGCTACTCCGATGGCATTCGGTGAGGTTTATAGTTCTCTGCAGACTGGAGTGATTGACGGTGCGGAGAATAACTGGGTGTCCTATGATCAGAACAGCCATTACGAGGTGGCAAAGTATATCTCTTTAGATGGACATACGGCTCCGCCGGAAATCCTGGTATGTAGTAAGATGGTATTTGATAAACTGTCCCCGGAAGATCAGCAGATTCTACGTGAATGTGCTAAGGAGTCAGAACTGTGGGAGAGAGAAAAATACGACGAGATTGAGAACAAATCGATGGAGCACGTAATCGCTGAAGGTTCTGAAGTGACTGAACTGGAAGACAGAGAAGGTTTTGTGAAGGCAGTAGAGCCCTTGTACGAAAAATATGCAGGTGACTATATGGATACTCTGCAGGCTATTATCGATATGCAGTAGTTGCTTCTAATGATGGGGGAATAATCATGAAATATATTGATGCTTTTTTTAACAGACTGTTGGATTTGTGTATGATTCTTGCAAAAATCCTGCTGGTAGTCATGACAATTATCATCTGTATTCATGTGTTCTACCGTTATGTGTTAAACCGCAGTATTCGCTGGTCTGAGGAGATCACCATGATGATGATGGTGTACATGGGGTTTTTTAGTATCGCCTATGGTGTAAAACATCGGCTTCATTTGAGTGTGACTGTGTTTTTTGATATTTTACCGGAACCAGTAAAAAGAGCGGTACTGAAATTTACAGATGCAGTGCTGATGGTTATGGGAATCGTTCTCCTGTATTTTGGAATCGGCCTGATCAAAAGCACTATGAATAATCTCATGATTGCGACCCACCTGCCGTCAGCCATGCTGTACGGCGGGGTACCAATCTCAGGAATTCTGATTGCTTATTTTTCTTTTGTAAATTTGACTGGATTGCGGTTTGAACAGAAAAAAACGGAGAAGGGAAGTACAGAACATGGTTGATTATCTTGGCATTACAATCCTTTTGGGGTCTTTTATCCTGTTGCTCATCCTGCGCACGCCCATATCGTTTGCGCTTCTGACATCAGCAATCTTGACTTCTTTTTACCTGAAGGTACCGTTGATGAGCGTGGCGGTTCAGATGGTCAAAGGAATCCATTCTTTTTCCCTGTTAGCCATCCCATTTTTTATCCTGGCAGGAGAGATAATGGGAGCAGGAGGTATTTCAAGAAGGATTATTGAATTTACCAATGTACTGGTAGGCCGAGTGAGGGGCGGTCTGGCGCAGGTAAATATCTTAGCAAGCATGTTCTTTGGCGGTATTTCCGGTTCTGCGATTGCAGATGTGTCTTCTATCGGAGCCTTGTTAATTCCTATGATGAAGGATAGTGGTTATGATACTGACTACGCGGTGGATGTGACTATAACCAGCGCCTGCCAGGGACTGATTATTCCTCCCAGCCATAACATGATTATTTTTGCAGTGTCAGCTGGAGGCGTGTCAGTGGGACAGTTGTTTTTAGGCGGCATGCTTCCCGGCGTTTTGCTTGGGATGGCGTTAATGATTATCAGTTATGTTATTGCTGTCAAGCGAGGATATCCTAAGGGAGCAAAGATTTCTTTTAAGGAAGCAATCAAAATTGCCAGCAGTGCAATCCTGGGATTGCTCACTGCAGTGATTATTATCGGCGGTGTAATCGGTGGGATATTTACAGCAACAGAGTCTGCTGCGGTGGCCTGCCTGTATGCGTTTATTGTAACATTCTTTATTTACAGAGAGATTCCTCTTAGCAAGATGGATGAGATTTTGCTTAATGCACTGAGGACTTTGGCGACGGTTCTGGCACTCTTGGCATGCTGCAATGCATTCGGATGGTTTTTAGCCTATCTGAAAATTCCTGCCTTGATTACAGGTGCATTATTGGGTGTGAGCAACAATAAGATTGTAGTACTGCTTTTAATCAACTTGCTTTTGCTGGCACTGGGAACGATTATGGATATGGCACCGTTGATTATGATTACTACTCCAATCCTGATGCCGGTCATTCAGAGTATTGGAATGAATCCTATTCAGTTTGGTGTCATGATGGTGTTAAACCTGGCAATCGGACTTTGTACGCCTCCGGTGGGCGCGGTGCTGTTCGTGGGCTGTACCATCGGCAAAATATCCATGGAAAAGTTAACAAAATCACTGTTTCCGTTTTATGCAGCGATGCTGGCAGTGCTGATGCTGGTAACTTTTGTACCAGAGGTGGTTTTGTTTATACCGAATTTGCTTTTAAAATAAGAAGGAGATGGAATTATGATAGATAAAAAAGTATTGTTTATTACAGGCGCTGCAATTGGAATCGGTCACGCGGCATGTCTCAAATTTGCTTCTGAAGGGTATGCTATCGCTTTCAATGATTATAACGTAGAAAATGGGAATAAAGCATTGGAAGAACTTAAAGATAAGGGATATGAAGCAATTTTTCTTCCGGGTGATGCTACGAAGGAAGAGGAAGTCAAAGCCATGGTGGCGAAGACCGTAGATACATATGGCAGGATTGACACTCTAATTAACAACGCGGGGGGCCTGGGAGGCAGATCTTCTTTTGAAGGTATGGAAACTGAGTTTTGGAATCGGGTGATGGATTTGAACCTGAACGGAGCATTTTTTGCTGCTAGAGAGTGTATCCCCTATCTGAAAACTGTAAAGGGAACTATGATTAATATTACCACGATTGCGGCTTATAATGGTGGAGGACCCGGAGCAGGTGTATATGCGGCAGCAAAGGGAGCGGTTCTGACTATGACGAGAGCACTGGCAAAGGAACTGATTCCGGCAGGCGTCCGCGTGAATGCCGTTTCCCCGGGAACAATCAATACAGCTTTCCACGCTGCCAGTAGTAAAGAACTTTTGGAAAGTTTTGTAAAGGCAATTCCTGCAGGACGCATGGGACGGCCTGAAGAGGTTGCGGATGTGATGTATTATCTGGCCTCAGATCAGTCTTCTTATCTGGTAGGCGAGGTGGTTCAAATCAATGGTGGACAGATGATGCTTTGATTGATATGTCAATGCATTGATAAGGAGAAGAACGACATGGTAGTAAAGTATGAAACTGTGGTGGGACAGGACATCGGAGGAGGAATTACAAGAAGGATTTTGGCTCATAACGGTAATATGATGATTGTTGAAGCTGTTTTTAAGAAGGGCGCAGTAGGGACTGCCCATCGGCATCCTCATGAACAGGTAAGTTACATTTTATCTGGCTCTTTTCAATATACGATGGAGGAAGAAGTTTATGAACTGAAAAGGGGGGATACCTATTATGTACCTCCTGGAGTTCTTCATGGTGCGACAGCGCTGGAAGACGCGGTGATATTGGATATTTTTACACCGCAAAGGGAAGATTTTTTGGAATAAAGCAGATAATCCCTGACCATGCAGATTATGAACTGTGGTCAGGGATTTTTGCTTTATTAGGAAATGTTATGTCCTATTATTTCCCGATGGAATCGAACTTATCGCAGATTTCCTTGGAAGGTGCTGCAGTGGCCAGGGAAACGATGATGATTGCCGCACAGGCCACCAGGAATGCCGGGAGCAGTTCGTAGATTCCCCAGATACCGCCCATAGGCTTGATGCCATATTTCCGACAAATACCATGACGCCTCCGGCTACCATGCCTGCGATGGCACCTGGAAGGTTGCTGCGCTTCCAGAACAGGGCAAACAGCATTACAGGTCCAAAGGATGCGCCGAAACCGGCCCAGGCAAAGGAAACGATGGTAAATACGGAACTGTCAGGGTTCCATGCCAGGACAACAGCCACCAATGCAATGCCGATAACGGTAAGTCTGGCGGCCCGCATGGAGGTCTTGGTGTCCATCTTAATCTTTAAGAAGTCCTGAAGCAGGTTCTGGGAGATGCCGGAAGCCGCTGTAAGCAGCTGGGAATCTGCCGTGGACATGGTGGAAGCCAAAATGCCTGCCAGGACGATTCCAGCGATGATGGAAAGCAGGAAACCATTCTGTCCTAAAAGTCCGGACAACTGAATGATAATGGTCTCAGACTGGGAACTGGTGGACAGCATTGGCACGGAACCGGCCACGGAAGCGCTGTAACCGATGATACCGATCAAGATGGCCACAAACATGGAAATCACTACCCAGACAGAAGCGATGCGCCGGGAAAGAGTCAGTTTGTTCTCATCCTCAATAGCCATAAACCGCAGCAGGATGTGAGGCATGCCAAAATATCCAAGGCCCCATGCTAAAGTGGAGCAGATAGTCAGCAGGCTGTATGGAGAGGATGTGTGATCTGCCATATTGTGCATGCTGGTCATGCTTAAGTACCCTGCCAGGGACTGGGCGTTGGAAATCACGGCATCCCAGCCTCCAGCTACATGGATGCCGAAGAAGACGATGATAATAAGTGCAATGCTCATAACTACGCTCTGAATCAGGTCTGTGGTGGAAACAGCCAGGAAACCGCCTAAGACAGTGTATCCGATGATGATGGCAGCGCCTGCAATCATGGAGACATGATAGTCAAAGCCAAACAGACTGTTAAACAAGGTGCCTACGGCCTTAAATCCGGAAGCCGTATAAGGGATAAAGAAAATCAGGATGATCCCTACAAAGCCTGAAAACAAAGCGTTTGTAGGGAGTTTCTTGTGTTATGCTCTTTTGCCCAGTTCCATTTCTTTGAAGAATCTTTTGAAGTCTTCCTGCTTCGCGTAAGCATAGTAGAAGTTTGTTCCAAACGTTTCTTGTATTCGGCGATAATCCAAGGCTACTTGATCCTCGCTGCTGAATTTCAGGCTTGGCACCAGTTTCCCACTTTTCCGATCCGGGATTTCCTCGTACCGGATCTTTCCACCAACATCCAGCAGGCGGACATAACCGCCTCTTTCCAACAGGCAGTTTGCGCTTCGCAGCGCTTCCGCAATCCTGTCCACCGACAATCTTTCAATCCCCATTCTGTTTTGTATCAGACGCAGGATCACAAGCGCCACGAAACAGATCAGAAAGTGTGCCCGGATATGCTCCCGCTTGTTCAGATAAATCGGTCTTGCATCGAAATCGCTCTTCATGATCCGGAAAGATTCCTCAATACGCCACAAACCATGGTATACTTCCCGTATCTTTGCAGCATCATAATCCATCTCACTGGTTATGATTGCAAAATATCCGTCATAAAGGGCATCTTTTTCCGCCTTCTCCCGGTCCACTGCGGATACTTTGGCTGTCTGCCTTTCATCCAGAACTTCACCGGTCTCTTTCAGGATGGTTTCTTCTTTTATATACCGGTCTTTTCCATGGACGATCCCATAGGCATTGTTCTTTGGACTCTTTTCTGCTTTCTTCAGCTTTTCTTCTCTTTTCTTTGCTGCCATTTCTGCATCTGCTCTTGACCAGTAAAGAAGAACCTTCCGCTGCCGCCTTACCGCTTTCTTTTTCTCTGTTTTCTGTCCGTCCTGCATTTCAAATGAGATATCATACCCCTGGTATTCTTCCGTGAGCAGTTTCCATTTGTAGGAACCGTCTTCCGCTTCCTGCCAGCCTTCCTGGGCAAACAGGGCTTCCTGGTAACGTTTCCCTTTTGTTCCTTTTAATATCTGGGAAAATACATAACCATCGCCCTGACTGCACAGAAGATCAATATTGCGAGAACAGTTCATCCCTTTATCTGCCACGACAACTGTCCGTTCCATGCCGTATTCCTTCTTGAATCCGTCCAGATTTTCTTTCAGTGTATCGGAATCACTCATGTTCCCCCGGAATACATCCATGCATATGGGAACCCCGTTTCCATCCATGAAGAGTCCCATCTGTATGATAGGCGTCAGCTGGTGCTCCTTGGAAACGCCTTTCTGCCCCAGGGCAGGGCCGCTTACCAGCTTTCCCGACCGGTCACGGTATTCTTCATCCGGGTCTGCAAAATCTTTTTCCGTATAGTAGTTTGTTACATCATAGAAACTGTACTGCAGGTCCCGACCAAACCGCTCTCCCACCTGTTCACTGATAAAACGCTGGAGGTCATAAAAGATGATGTTGAACTGGTCTAATGCGCGGTAAATATCCGGAAGGTCAAATTCGCTGTTCAGGCCGTAATAATTCAGAAGGCGTGAAGCTACTTCCCGTTTCGAGGCCGGATAGAGGATTCTGTCCATCACAAGGTAACGGAAGATTTCATTCAGCGAGTATTTTCCGCGGAATCCGGATGACCGTTGGTATTGTTCAAAAAAGGTGTCGATTCCAAGAAGATGGTAAACGGATTCCGGAAACTTGTAGCCATAGTTAAGCAGCCTGTTGTTTTCGGAATACATCATTTCGGAAACGGGGATTTCAATACGCAGATCCCGCTTATGCTTGAGGCTGTCATTGCAGGCATTTACTTCTTTCCAAAATGCTTCCAGGTCAGTCTGATCTTCCAAATAGCCGAAGCTTTTTACGGTACGCTGTTTAGGGGAAGCGTTTGGATAACGTAAATAGAAATCATCAAAAAATCCCAGAATAATTGAATTTCCTGGGATTTTAGTATCTGCCACAATAATTTTCCAGCTAAAACTGTAAAAGTCAGGTTACCGTACAGGAAATTGCGATTTCCTTAAGACCATGAAAAATATCGAAAAAAGAAAGGAGATGTGTTAT
>ERZ838118.4640-NODE-4640-length-11693-cov-2.822736_pt1 | contig 11693 bp, 8 predicted proteins | sample MGYA00519863_ERZ838118 | MGnify/ENA primary metagenome ERZ838118 (study PRJEB31850, sample SAMEA3708827) | human gut metagenome | biome: human gut; feature: human-associated habitat; material: faeces | place: China | collected 2014 ...
AACAGCAGATCAGGCCAAAACAGCCGTTATCGCTTACGAGCCAATCTGGGCAATCGGAACCGGCAAAACTGCTACAACAGAGCAGGCTGAGGAAGTTTGCAAAGGAATTCGTGAGTGCATCGCTGAAATCTATGATGATGCAACTGCAGCAGCAATCCGTATCCAGTACGGCGGCTCTGTAAACGCAAAAACCGCACCGGAACTGTTCGCACAGGAGAACATCGACGGCGGTCTGGTAGGCGGAGCATCCCTGAAACCAGATTTCGGAGCTATCGTAAACTACAATAAATAATTAGATTTTGTACGAAATCAATCAATAAAACAGGTTAAAACGCCACCAAACACGGTGAAATTTGGCAGAAATGCTGAAGGTGAGGTGTTTGGTGGCGTTTTGCTGTTTTTTATGCAACATATAACCCTTGATTTAGCTATAGAGAGTGCCAGTTTGTGCAAAAAGAAATCACTTCGTTTCTGTGTTTTGAAGCGGAGTGATTTTTTGCGCGGATTGAAAAATTCACGTTTTCGTGATATGCTTGTTTTATATCTGTCGACCAGCCGTCCAGAGAGTTTCTGGAAGAAGTAATCAAGGATTATAACAAAATGTTCCATACGAACTACGATACCTCAAGTGATAAATTCCAGAATTATTATAAAGATGTGTCGCTTCGCATGAAGAATAAGGAATTGGACATTCTGATCGTAGTCAATATGTTTCTTACCGGTTTTGATGCGACGACTATGAATACGCTGTGGGTAGATAAAAATCTGAAAATGCACGGACTGATACAGGCGTTTTCCCGTACAAACCGTATTCTGAATTCTATCAAGACCTTTGGAAATATTGTATGTTTCAGAAATCTGCAGAAGCGAGTAGATAGTGCCATTTCCTTGTTTGGGGATAAGAATGCCGGGGGCCTTGTTTTGCTGCAGAGCTTTAAGGATTACTATTACGGATATGAATCCGTAGATGGTAAGCCAATGCCAGGGTATGTGGATCTGATGGAGGAATTGAATCATAAGTTTCCGCTGTCAGAACCGCAGATTGTCGGAGAGCAGAACCAGAAGGATTTTATTGCTTTGTTTGGTGCTATTCTTCGTATGAGAAACCTTCTGCTTTCCTTTGACGAATTTAAGGGGAATGAGCTGATTTCTGAGCGCAATTTGCAAGACTACCTTGGACGTTATCAGGATTTGCGTGACGAGTGGAAACGGAAACGCCGGGAAAGTACGGATATTACAGATGATGTGGTGTTTGAAATTGAATTGATCCGGCAGGTAGAAATCAACATTGATTATATTCTGATGCTTGTAAAGAAGTATCATGATACCCACTGTGAAGATAAGGAAGTGCTGATAACCATCAATAAAGCGATTGATGCCAGCCCGGAGCTGCGCAGCAAGAAACAGCTTATTGAAACCTTTATTGCAGGAATCAATGATGTGGATGATGTTATGGATGAGTGGCATGAATTTGTTGTGGAACAGCGTGATTATGATCTTAATGTAATTATTGCGGAAGAAAAATTGAAGCCGAAAGACACACGAAAGTTCATAGAGAATGCGTTTCGGGACGGAGAGATCAAAACAGCGGGAACGGATATAGATAAAATCATGCCGCCAATTTCTCGTTTTGGTGGTGGCGGAAGAGCTAGGAAAAAACAGAGAGTCATTGAAAAACTGAAAACGTTTTTTGAAAAATATTTCGGTATCGGTGGTTCGTATTCCTTTAATGAGCCAGAGCATAAAGCCGTGACATACGATCTGAGCGATCAGGAAACAGTGTTGATGGCGGCAGAATCTGAAGCACCATACGGAAAATAGTCATAAATGAATGGAACCACATTGGAAGCAAAAAGCAAAATAATAGAGTCATCATGGACAAAACTTAATCATGGAGGTGATCGGATGACAATAGAAGAAATCCTTGCTGGAGAATCCAAGAACGTTGAATTCAAAGTACAACGTCCAGACAAGAGCATGAAATATATGAAAACGGTTGTTGCTTTCGCTAACGGAAAAGGTGGGAGGATTATATTTGGTATTGACGATAAAACAAGAGAAGTTGTTGGCATTCCGGAGGATAAAGTTTTTCGGGAGATTGATGCGATTACGAATGCTATTTCTGACAGTTGTGAACCTACAATTATCCCGGATGTTTATTTGCAAAATATAAATGATAAACCTGTAATTGTTGCAGAAATCAGGACGGGACGTCGGAAACCATATTATATTAAGGCAGAGGGGCTGGAGAATGGCGTATATATTCGAGTTTCTGGAACAACACGCCCTGCTGACCGTGATATGTCAAGAGAATTATATTATGAATGCGATGCCCGCTCTTTTGATTCAATAATCCGCAGAGATATAGAAGTGACCGATGAAGATATTAAAAGTCTCTGTGAACAAATGAAGGAAGTTGCTATTGCCAACTGCAAATCCAATCTTCAGCGATCAGCAGTTAAAGATGTAACGAAAAATGTTTTGCTCAGTTGGGGAATTTTGAAAAAAGATGAGAATGAAAAAATCTATCCGACAAATGCGTATATTTATTTAACGGGACAAGGTGGACTCCGTTCCATGATACAGTGCGCTGTGTTTAAGGGAACGACGCGAGCTGTCTTTTTGGATCGACGTAATTATGAAGGACCGCTTTGGAAGCAAGTAGAGGAAGCGGTGCAGTTTGTCCTTAGAAATATTCGTATGGGATGTCGGCTGGAAGGAGTATATCGACAGGATATTTATGAACTGCCGCCGGATAGTATCCGTGAGTTGATCGTTAATGCAGTTATGAATTGCAGTTACATTCAGAATTCTAATATTCAGGTGGCAATTTATGATGATCGCTTGGAGATCACATCTCCTGGTGGATTGCTTCCTGGCGTAACGATTGAGTTGATGAAGGAAGGATTTTCAAAAATCCGAAATCGTTCGCTTGCCAATGCTTTTGCCTATATGAACCTTGTGGAAGCATGGGGAAGTGGTATTCCGAAACTTATGCAGGCTATGCAGGAATACGGATTGCGTGAACCGGAATTTATTGATATGGAAGTAGCTTTCCGCATCAATCTTTATCGCGGCCAGAATGAGGTCATTGAGGTCAAAAATCGAGATCATGACCTCAATCATGGGTCAAATGATCTCAATCGTTAGCCCGATAATCTCAATCATGAGCCTGTTGACCTCGATCGAGATCCCAATGACCCCAATCATGATCCCAAAGATGACCTTGAAATTCAATTGTCAGAAATGATTTATAAAAATTCGGAACTGACTCAGAAAGAATTAGCAAAAGCGCTTGCAGTTTCTACGGCAACGATTAAGCGTATGCTTACAAAAATGCAGCATGAAGGTAAAGTTATCCGTGAGGGGTCTAATCGAAAAGGAAAATGGATATTGACGGATAAAATGAAATAGGATTGATGATTTGATTGGAAAAGGCAAATGAATTTACCGGTTTTTTTTAGAAAATCAGACGAACTTACAGAACAGTTATCAAAGAAACAAGTGATTGCTGTTATGTCGACATATCACAAAAGATATCCTAGATGGAGTGCGTTCATACATGAATTAATAGAATTTGGATATGTGAAATGAACGATACTGAACTTTTCTTGTGTCTGGGAGCGGCTTTTTCGCACTTGCGGACATCTTCCACATGTGATATGATGGGAACGACAAAAAGTGTCGGAAAAACCGTATGATAGAGGGAAAAAACGCGGCAAATCAGACGACGCGAAAGAAAGCATAAAGGAGAATATGATTATGGCAAGAGAAATCATTAATACAGAAAAAGCACCGGCAGCAATCGGACCTTATGTACAGGCAGTCGCAGACAACGGCCTTTTATTTATTTCCGGACAGCTTGGCTTTGATGTAGAGCATGGCAGCGTGATCCCGGAGACTGTAGAAGAGCAGGCAACCCTCTCTTTAAAGAATCTGGACGCAATCATGACAGCAGCAGGAACTGACCGCACGAAAGTGATGAAAACAACTATTTTCCTGACCGATATGAACGATTTTGCCAAGGTAAATGAAGTATACGGTGCTTTCTTTGGTGAGTCCAAACCGGCTCGTTCCTGTGTAGCAGTTGCCGCTCTTCCGAAAGCAGCAAAAGTGGAAATTGAATGCATCGTATCCCTGAAATAAGAGAGAGAGATGAGTATGGCAGAGGAAAGAGTAATTAAAATCGGAATGCTGGGTCTTGGTACTGTCGGTACCGGTGTGTATAAAGTGCTGAAAAGCCAGCAGGAGGAAATGCTTCCGAAGCTGGGAGCACGTGTAGAGCTGAAAAAAATTCTTGTGCGCAATGTGGAAAAAGCAGCTGCAAAGGTTGACGATCCCTCCATCATTACCACCAGCTTCGAGGAGATTGCCAATGACCCGGAAATCGAGATTGTTGTTGAGGTTATGGGTGGAAAACAGCCGGCCATGAATTACATTCTTGCCTGCCTGGATGCTGGAAAGAATGTTGTAACGGCAAACAAAGATCTGGTGGCATCCGAGGGCAAAAAAATCCTTGCAACAGCAAAGAGAAACGGAAAAGATTTTCTCTACGAGGCATCCGTGGCAGGAGGAATTCCGATCATCCGTCCGGTGAAACAGTGCCTTGCAGCCAATCATATCACAGAGCTGATGGGTATTTTCAACGGTACCACAAATTTTATTCTGACAAAAATGTCGCAGGAAGGCATGGAGTTTGGTGATGCGCTCCGTCTGGCGCAGGACATGGGTTATGCAGAAGCAGACCCGACCGCAGATGTGGAAGGTCTTGATGCCGGGCGCAAGGTAGCAATCCTAGCTTCGGCAGCGTTCAATTCCAGAGTGACATTTGAAGATGTTTACACCGAAGGCATTACCAAAATCACGGCGACTGATATCGAGTATGCAAAAGAGATGGGATGCACGATCAAGCTGCTCGGCGTGGCAAAAGATACCCCGGAAGGAATCGAAGCCCGCGTTCATCCGATGCTGATCGACAGCAATCATCCGCTCGCGACTGTCAATGATTCCTACAATGCCGTATTCCTGACAGGCGATGCCGTACAGGATACGATGTTTTACGGACGAGGTGCCGGAGAGCTTCCGACTGCGAGTGCCGTTGTGGGCGATATTTTCGATGTTGTGCGCAATATTTTATGGAACTGCTGCGGCAGAATCGGCTGCACATGCTACCGGGAATGCCCGATCAAGCGTGTCGGCGAAATTAAGTCGAAATATTTTGTACGCATGCAGATTGAAAATCGGTATGGAACGCTGGCATCGGTAGCTTCTGTCTTTGGAAACAACAAGGTTTCGATTGCACAGATGCTTCAGAAACGTGTCAATGGAAAATACGCCGAGATCGTCGTCATTACGGACGAGGTCAAAGAGCGCCATTTTGAGGATGCCATGCAGATTTTAGGCGGAATGTCGATGATCCAGGAGATTTCTTCGACAATCCGGGTATACTAACAAAATGTAACAATTCAGAGCCATGCGAAATGGAAGAAAAATCGCGAATCATGCTTGCATGAAGGAGCGCTTTTTCTTGAGTTTCATATGGCGAAAAGCAACATCGAGATGCAGCGTAAGCGGAATCGAGACGGGGATCTGGATTGTTACCCAAAATTTAAGTAAAGAAGGGAATTCACAATGAGTAAAAAACCAACCGTATTAATGATTCTTGATGGATATGGACTGAATGACAAATGCGAGCATAACGCTGTCTGCGAAGCAAAAACTCCGATTATGGACCAGCTGATGAGCCAGTGCCCGTACGTAAAAGGACAGGCCAGCGGACTTGCTGTAGGTCTTCCGGACGGACAGATGGGTAACTCTGAGGTAGGCCATCTGAACATGGGCGCAGGCCGCGTTGTATATCAGGAGCTGACCAGAATCACGAAAGCAATCCAGGACGGCGATTTCTTCGAGAATGAAGAGCTGGTAAAGGCTGTTGAAAATGCAAAAGCAAATAATTCCGCACTGCACCTGTTCGGACTTCTCTCTGACGGCGGTGTTCACAGCCACATCACCCACGTATTCGGACTTCTGGAGCTGGCAAAACGTAAGGGTCTCGAGAAAGTTTATGTACACTGCTTCCTGGATGGCCGTGACACTCCTCCGGCATCCGGAAAATCTTATGTAGAGCAGCTGCAGGCAAAAATGGATGAGATCGGTGTCGGCGAAATCGGCGTAATCTCCGGCCGTTACTATGCAATGGATCGTGATAACCGCTGGGATCGTGTCGAGCTGGCTTACAAAGCGCTGACAAAAGGGGAAGGCGTAGAAGGAACTGATGCGGCAGAGGCTGTTCAGGCTTCCTATGATGCTGAAAAAACTGATGAGTTCGTTCTGCCGACCGTTCTGAAAAAAGACGGAAAACCGGTTGCAACGATTCAGGATAAAGATTCTGTGATTTTCTTCAACTTCCGCCCGGACCGTGCAAGAGAGCTGACAAGAGCATTCTGTGCAGATGAGTTCACCGGATTTGAGAGAGAAAAACGTCTGGATCTGACCTACGTATGCTTCACGGAATACGATGAGACCATCCCGAACAAATCCGTTGCATTCAAAAAAGAAGAGATCACCAATACCTTCGGTGAGTATCTGGCAGCACATAACATGACACAGGCTCGTATCGCCGAGACCGAGAAATATGCACATGTAACCTTCTTCTTCAATGGCGGCGTTGAGGAGCCAAATAAAGGTGAGGACAGAATCCTTGTAAAATCCCCGAAGGTTGCTACTTATGATCTGAAACCGGAGATGAGTGCTTACGAAGTATGCGACAAGCTGACGGATGCTATTCGTTCCCAGAAATACGATGTCATCATCATCAACTTTGCAAATCCGGATATGGTTGGCCATACAGGCGTTGAGAGCGCAGCAATCCAGGCAGTTGAGGCTGTTGATGAGTGCGTAGGCAAAGCAGTGGAGGCATTAAAAGAGGTTGACGGCCAGATGTTCATCTGTGCGGACCACGGAAATGCAGAGCAGCTTGTAGACTATGAGACCGGCGAGCCATACACCGCTCATACCACCAATCCGGTTCCGTTCATTCTGGTTAATGCAGACCCATCCTACACGTTAAGAGAGGGCGGATGCCTGGCAGACATCGCACCGACCCTGATCGAGCTGATGGGAATGGAGCAGCCAAAAGAAATGACAGGAAAATCCCTGCTGATTAAGAAATAAAGAGAAATCGTGAAAATGTCCCTGCCGGATTCGTTTTGAAACGGGTGCGGCAGGGATATTTTGCTATAATAATCTGAAAATAAAAATAATTACGCAATAAGAGACAGAATAAAAATGAAAAACAGATAAAAAATCAAAATAAGGTGTTGACAAATGGTGAGAAAACTGATATAGTAAAGTCAACAAAAGAAAACGGAAGAAAAAAACAGAAAGAGAGGACGGACCACCGAGAACATAACGAATTACCCCATAAACTAAGAAAGCGAAGGTATGGACCCAAGAAAACGTAACGAAGTACCCCAAAGCGAAACAAAAGAACAAAAGAACAAAAAAAGAAAGGATTCAGTCCAATGCACAGTTCTAACTTATGAAAGCCATCCGAAAATGGAAAAATCGGATGGCTTTCATATTGCGTTTTTTTATGCTTGAAAAGAATAAGGACTGGAAAAAAGAGGTTTCGACAGAGAGAGCAACATATTTTTCCCATAGCACGGTCATACTGTGAACGCAGAGAAGAAACTTGGTTACTGTTCACTTTGCAGCAAAACAGGAGGGAAAACTATGTTTCGATATTTACCAATTCGAAGCGTGACAGGAAGAGAAATTCTGGATTCGCGCGGAAATCCGACCGTAGAGGTGGAAGTGGCCGTCGGGGAGGGGATTCTCGGGCTGGAAGGCCATATGGGGCGTGCCCAGGTGCCGTCCGGGGCATCGACAGGAAAATTTGAGGCACTGGAAAAAAGAGATCAGGAAGCGCGCTATCTGGGGCAGGGCGTGAGAAAGGCTGTAGAAGCGGTCAATACCGTGCTGGCCGATGCCGTTGTCGGCGAGAATGCGCTCGAGCAGGAGCGGATCGACCATATCCTGTGCCAGGCAGACGGAACCGAAACAAAAGAAAACCTCGGGGCAAACGCCATTCTCGGTGTCTCACTTGCTGTGGCGCGCGCGGCGGCAAATGCGCTTCATCTGCCGCTGTATCAGTACCTGGGCGGCTGCCACACAAGCCGTATGCCCGTGCCGATGATGAATATTTTAAACGGGGGCCGTCATGCCGACAACACCGTCGATCTGCAGGAATTTATGATTATGCCGTGCGGCGCTCCCTCATTCCGGGAGGGTCTTTCCATGTGCGCGGAGATTTACCATACGCTGAAGCAGCTCCTGAAGGAGAAGGGATACTCGACTTCTGTCGGCGATGAGGGCGGCTTTGCGCCGGATTTAAAGGATTCCGATGAAGCACTGCAGCTCATTGTCAATGCGGTCCAGAAAGCCGGCTATGCGCCCGGAAACGACGTGATGATCGCGATCGATGCGGCGGCAAGCGAGCTCTACGAGGAGAGCAGGAACGTCTACTACTTTCCCGGGGAATCCCGTCAGTGCGGAAAGACAGTATTTCGGGATACCGCAGAAATGGTTGCCTACTATGAGGAACTGATCGAAAAATACCCGATCGTATCCATCGAAGACGGGCTGTGCGAGGACGATTTCGAAGGCTGGAAACAGATGACGGAAGCGCTCGGGAACAGAGTACAGCTGGTCGGGGATGATCTGTTTGTGACGAATGTAAGAAGGCTTTCCTGCGGCATTGCACTTGGCACGGCAAATGCGGTTCTGATCAAGGTAAACCAGATCGGAACGCTCTCTGAGGCGCTGGATGCGGTGGAGATGGCGCAGAGAGCAGGGTACCGCGCCGTCATTTCCCACCGGTCCGGAGAGACAGAGGATGATTTTCTGGCAGACCTTGCCGTCGCGACAGGCGCCGGCCAGATCAAAACCGGAGCACCGTGCCGGTCGGAGCGGAATGCGAAATACAATGAGCTTCTCCGCATCGAGGAACGCCTCGGTGAGGAAGCGAAATACCGGAATCCGTTCCCGCAAAAGGGAACCGGCGTAAGAGAATGGTGAAAAACGGCGTAAAATAGGCAAATAACAGTTGAAATCGTTCTTCCGCTATGGTAAAATAATATAAGTTGGCCGTAGGAGGTGTAATTGTGGAAATTTTAAGAACGATTTTGACAGTCATTTATGTCATTGATTGTATTGCTTTAACCGTTGTTGTATTGATGCAGGAAGGAAAACAGCAGGGTCTCGGTGCTATCGCAGGTATCTCAGACACTTACTGGGGAAGAAACAAAAGCCGTTCTGCAGAAGGAACTCTGATCCGTGCAACAAAAATCATGGCAGTTCTGTTTGTTGTACTGTCGGTTGTATTAAACATGAATTTTTAGCAAAGTAAAGACATCCTTATTCCCACGAGAAGGCGTAAGGGTGTCTTTTTCTACAAAGAGGAGATAATAGATGAAAGATAATAAGAAGAAAAAAGATCGGAGGAAATATCCGCAGGGCAGCGCGGCGTCCCATGCAGGACAGAACAGCGGGAACCATGGCGGTCATGCGGGCCATCCGCGTTCCAGAAGTTCGAAACTGCTGAAAAACCGCAAGACGCTGCTCATGGATCTCGTAAGCTCGAAAAACTATGAGCCGATGCGTCTGAAAGACATTGCCATGCTGCTGCAGGTGCCGAAAGCAAAACGGTCGGAGCTTGCGGAGGTTATGGAAATCCTGGTAAAAGAAGGAAAAATCGATGTGATCTCCGACGGCCGTTACCAGAAGAGCCGCGGTGCATCCACAACGACGGAAAAACGGGAAAAAAGAGACCGCCGCGCCGGAGAGCAGGGCAGAAGAGGACGCGATGACCGATTCCGCAGAAAGAATGGAAAGGACGGCGACACAGAGAAGAAGCCGCGTATCCAGACTGTCGATATCCAGGCAGTCGTGGACGCTTACCAGATCCCGGAGGAGTTCCCGGCACGCGTGATCACACAGGCAGAAAAATGCCCGGAGGAAGTAATTCCAAACGATTACAACGGCCGCCTCGATCTGAAAAGCTGGCAGATGGTGACAATCGACGGCGAGGATGCCAAAGACCTCGATGACGCCGTATCCGTCACAAAAGCGGGCGATACGTGGACGCTTGGCGTTCATATCGCTGATGTCAGCAACTATGTGCAGGAAAATTCCGCCCTCGACCGTGAGGCGTTAAAGCGCGGCACCAGTGTCTATCTGCCGGACCGCGTCATTCCGATGCTGCCGAAGCGTCTGTCAAACGGCATCTGTTCCCTGAATGAAGGGCAGGAGCGCCTGGCACTCTCCTGTATTATGACGATCAACGAGAAAGGCCGCATGATCGGCCATCAGATCGCTGAGACGGTGATCCGCGTGGACCGCCGCATGACCTACACCGCCGTCAATGCAATCCTGACCGAGCCGGAAGCACATCCGGAGCTGCTGGAGGAATATCATGAGCTGGTTCCGATGTTCCGCCAGATGCAGGAACTGTCTGCACTGATCCGGAGCTGTCGGAAAGAACGCGGAGCAATTGATTTTGAATTCCCGGAGAGCAAAGTAATTCTTGATGCAGAAGGGACGCCGGTGGAGATCCGCCCGTATCCGTCGAATGTGGCAACACGGATGATCGAGGACTTCATGCTGATGGCGAACGAGACCGTGGCAGAGGAATACTGCACACGCGAAATCCCGTTCTTATACCGGACGCATGACAAGCCAGACGGAGACCGCATGGAGGCAACGCTGACGCTGATCCGTGAACAGGGCATCAAAGTCGAAAAGCGTTCCCATGAGATTACGCCGGGTGAGGTGCAGAAGATTCTCACCAGCATCGAGGGAACCCCGGAAGAGCCGCTGATCAGCCGCCTGCTGCTCCGGTCGATGGCAAGAGCCATTTATACCCCGGAATGCAGCGGCCACTTCGGACTGGCAGCGTCATATTACTGCCATTTTACCTCACCAATCCGCCGTTACCCGGATCTGCAGATCCACCGCATTATCAAGGATGATCTGCGGGGACGTCTCGACAAGGGCGGCAGAATCGGCAAAGCCGCCGCTCTGGCAGGCGCGATTCTGAATATCAAGCCGATTATCGTCATGCGCGATGGCGAACTGTATCCCGAAAGCAAGGTGCGCGGGCATAAAAAAGCGCTCAAAACCATCATGGATATGACAAGAAACGAAATCGGCAGCGAAAAGGAACTCTATCGCGTACTGCTGGTGCGTGGGGAAAAGGAACGCCATGCCACCGCAGAAGAAATGCGCCAGACCCTCTTGGCAGAAGGCTTCGATGTGATGGATGAAATTTGGCCCGTCGGCATCACCATCGGTACCCATACCGGCCCCACCCCCATCGGCATCTGCTATATCAAAAAATATGAATATGTGAAGTAAAATAACAACAGCCCTCGGAAAGCACGCTCTCCAAGGGCTGTTGTTTCGCTCTTTTTCATTTTTCCTGATTCTCTATCGCATAAATCACACAGGCAATTCCGGCAATCAAGGAAAATATAATCGCACCGCCCATCGCCTCATCTATTCTAATGCCCACGAAAAACCCAATCAAGCCCGCAATCAGCATCACAAAAATAGAAACACTCATTCTAAATAAACGCATACCTGCACCCCCTGCCGCCATTTCATTTCCTTTTGCAATTATTTTACTATTATTT
>ERZ838118.4645-NODE-4645-length-11688-cov-3.654173_pt1 | contig 11688 bp, 7 predicted proteins | sample MGYA00519863_ERZ838118 | MGnify/ENA primary metagenome ERZ838118 (study PRJEB31850, sample SAMEA3708827) | human gut metagenome | biome: human gut; feature: human-associated habitat; material: faeces | place: China | collected 2014 ...
TGGGGCTTGCGCTGTTTGTGGGGCTTGCATGGGCTGGGGCAGCGGGGGGATCAGCGGCCGGACATGGCCCTCAGCTCCTGTACCTTTTGCCGGATGGCCGCCAGTGCCTGCTGGGGGTCGGCGGCGTCGGCGGTGGCCTTCTCCATGGGGCAGAGGCCCGTGCCGGTTCGATTCAGGATGGACTCCGCCACCTCATCGCAGGTATAGGGAACACCGTATTGGGTGAGAATGGCCGTGGCCCGGCGGCTCATCACCGGGGCATAGACCATCGCCGGGTGCAGCAGGGTATAGAGCCATGCGGCTCCGGCACCCACCACCCGATCGGCCACGCTCCAGCCGGAAAGGCCCTCCTCCAGCCAGCTAAGAAGGGGCGCTATCCCCCGAAGCTGGGTGGTGCGGATCTCCTCGTCCCGGCACAGGGCGCAGGTGCAGTCAATGGTTGTCAGGGCCTCCTTGGCCCGTTCCAGATCAGTCATGGTGCAGAACCTCCATTGCTATAATTCGTGAAATCAGATGCGGAGACGGAAGGTGCGGGGAGCCAGCCGGTAAACCAGCAGCAGGAACACGGCGTAGTATTTGTCCTGGTCGGAGGAGATCACGTCGTTGTTGGAGAGCCCCCCCGATGAGGGTCAGGAAAACCAGAAGGTGGAAGAAGCTGCCCGCAGGGAGGGTCAGGTGCAGCTTGTGACCGGTCAGCGTCAGGGGCAGCAGGAACATCAGACCGAAGTACAGCTTCAGATCGTTTACCAGAAGCTTCATGGTTCCCTCTCATGTGAGAGTGGATAGCATATATGGATGCTATCACACGCATGAGGCACCTGTCAAGGAAAGGCCTTGCCGGGGGCGGTGAGGTTTGCTATAATAAGACGAAAAGCAGCAGGGGGGGGAGAGAGGATGCGGACCTTGGCCACCATAGCGCTGTCCTTTGCGGCGGGCGTTTTTGCCGCCGTGCTGCTGGGCGTGGGCGTCTGGCAGCTGTGGGCGGCAGGGGCCTGCCTGCTGGTGGGACTGGTGCTGCTGGGGCTGAAGCGGACGATGCCCGCCCGGCTGCGGCTGCGGGGGATGCTGATCCTCTTTGCCCTGTGCGGGGCGCTGGTGTACACGGCGCTGTTTCAGGCACTGGTACAGGCTCCGGTGACAGCCCGCTGCGGGCAGATGGGGGAGTTCTCCGGCACGGTGCTCTCCCGCCCGGTGGAGACGGAGTGGGGCGTCCGTGTCACCATCCGCCTCTCCGACTCGGCGGCCAAGGCGGAGGTCTACGCCGATGCGGAATATGCCGGTTTAGAGCCGGGGCAGCAGATCTCCGGCATGGCTCAATGGCAGGACGCCGCCCGCATCCGGGAAAACGATGTGACGGCCTTCACCTCACGGGGCGTGTTCGCTCTGCTGTATGCCCGTGGGCCGCTGACGGCGGAGGAGGGCAGCGCCGGCAGTGTTCGATGGCTGCCCCAGCGGGCGGTATATGCCCTGCGGGAGAAGATCGCCGCCATATGGCCTGACGGCGACACGGCGGCCTTCGTCACGGCGGAGCTTACCGGCGACCGCAGCGGCATGACGGAGGAGGACGCCGCCGTCATGACGCAGGCGGGGGTGGCCCATCTGTTCGCCGTATCGGGGCTGCACTGCGCCTTTTTGGTGTCTCTGCTGGGACTGCTGCTCCCCGTCCGGCGGCGGGCGCTGGGGGCGGGGCTCTCTATGGCGGTGCTGCTGTTTTATATGGTGATGGTGGGTCTGACACCCTCGGTGGTCCGGGCCTGCATCATGCAGATATTCCTGCTGGCGGCTCCGCTGCTGCGCCGGGAGAGCGACGGGCTTACCAGCCTGTCGGCGGCGCTGCTGGTGATCCTGCTGGCCAATCCCTTCGCTGCAGCGGGGGTGAGCCTGCAGCTGAGCTTTGCCGCCACGCTGGGGCTGGTGTGCTTCTCCCAAAGGCTGAGCGGCTTTTTCAAGGGGCTGTACCGGGGGAAGAAGCGGCCGGTGCGGGCGGTGGTGTCCTTCGTGGCCGCCAATCTCTCCGCTTCGCTGGCGGCCATGGTGTTCACCATCCCGCTGACGGCCTGTTACTTCAACACATTTTCCCTCATAGCGCCGCTGAGCAATCTGCTCATCCTTCCGGCGGCGGGATGGAGCTTCATGCTGGCCTTCGTGGCGACGCTGGCGGGCTTTCTCTGGCTTCCGGCGGCACGGGTGCTGGGCTGGGGCGTGTGGGCGCTGGTGCGGTATGTCCTGTGGATGGCATCGGCTCTGACCCGTCTGCCGGGCCATGCGCTGTATTTTTCCAACCGTTATCTCAAATACTGGCTGGTGTATGCCTACGCCCTTTTTACCGCCTGCGCCATCACCGGGGAGCGGCGGCGGAAATACGCCGTGGCGGCAGCGCTGGCGGCCATGACCCTACTGCTGACGGTGGGACTCAATGTCCGGCTCAGCCGCTGCGGAGAGATGAACGCCATGGCGGTGAATGTGGGGCAGGGACAGTGTACCCTGCTGTATGCCGGGGATCAGGCGGTGGTGGTGGACTGCGGCTCCAGCAACAGCTATGTGGATGCCGGGAGCCGTGCGGCGGATCAGCTGGAGAGCATGGGCATCCACAGGCTGCGGGCTGTGGCGGTGACCCACTATCACGCCGACCACACCAACGGCCTGTATCAGCTGCTGGCACGGTTGGAGGTGCAGACCCTGTATCTGCCGGATATCGAGGACGAATACGGCGTGAGGGAGCGGCTGCTGCGGCTGGCGGAGAAGAACGGCATCGAGGTGGTGTATGTCCGCCAGACGATGCAGTGTCCGCTGGGCGGGGCGGTGCTGAGCCTCTATCCCCCGGTGGGGGAGGGCGACCTCAATGAGCAGGGGCTGACGGCCCTGTGCAGCGCCGGGGATTTTGACGTGCTCATCACCGGCGACATGGCGGGCAGCACGGAGCGCAAGCTGGTAGGGCAGTACGATCTGCCGGATATCGAGGTGCTGATGGTGGGTCACCACGGCTCCCGATACAGCTCCTCGCAGGAGCTTTTGCAGGCCGTGCGGCCGGAGACGGCCATCATCAGCGTGGGCGACAACAGCTACGGTCACCCCACGCAGGAGGCCATGGACCGGCTGAGCCAGGCGGGAGCGGAGATCTACCGCACCGACCGGCAGGGAAATATTTTAGTGACCGTACACGGAGGAGACTGACCATGCCCCCTAAGGCTGAAAAAAAGAACAACGGCTTCGATCGCCTGCGGGCGGATCTGAAGGCACAGACCCCACAGAACGTATACCTGTTCTACGGAGAGGAGACGTATCTGCGGAGCTACTATCTGGAGGAGCTGCACAGGCTGCTGATCCCGGCGGGCTTCGAGGAGTTCAACTACCACCGGCTCTCCGGCAAGGGACTGACAGTGCAGGAGCTGGCAGAGGTGACGGAGGCCATGCCCATGATGGCCCAGCACACCATGGTGGTGGTGACGGATCTGGACATCTTCCGGCTGGATGAGCAGCAGCGCACGGCGCTGATGGCCCTGCTGGCGGACTTTCCGGAGTACTGCACGCTGGTGCTGGTATACGATCTGCTGCCCTATAAGCGGGACGGCAAGATGAAAAAGCTATGCGCTGCGCTGGACAAGTCCGTGTGCGAGGTGGAGTTCCGCCAGCAGGAGCGGGCGCAGCTGCTGCGATGGGTGAAGCGCCGCTTTGCCGCCGCCGGACACGACATCGACGACGCCACGGCGGATCATCTGCTGTTCACCTGCGGCTCCCTGATGACGGAGCTGGTGCCGGAGATCGGGAAGATCGCCGCCTATGCCAAGGGCCGGGCGGTGACGGTGGAGGATATCAACGCCGTGGCGGACCCGGTGCTGGACGCACGGGTCTTTGACATGACCAACAGCATCACCGCCGGGAAGTACGATCAGGCGGCGCAGGTGCTGGGGGAGCTGCTGCGGATGCAGACGGAGCCCATCGTCATACTGGCGGCGGTGGGCAAGGAGCTGAGGCGGCTGTATACGGCCCGGATGGCGCTGGACGCCGGGAAGGACCGGTTCTGGCTCAAGCAGCTGTGGAGCATGAGCTCCGATTATCCCGCCAAGCTGTTGATGCAGGCGGCAGGAAAGGTGGATCACGAATGGTGTCAAACGGCGGTCATCCGATGCCAGAGGCTGGATCGGCGGATGAAAAGCGAGAAGAATATGGACAGCGAGGCGGAGCTGAAGCTGTTCCTCATGGAACTGGCCGGCAGCCGGTGAAGCCCCGTGTGCGGCAGGTCATCGTGGTGGAGGGGCGGTACGATAAGAATGCCCTTTCGCAGGTGGTGGACGCCGTTATCGTGGAGACGGGGGGATTTTCCGTGTTCCACGACCGGGAGAAGCTGGCCTATCTCCGCCGTCTGGCGGCGGCCCGCGGCGTCATCCTCATGACGGACCCGGACGGGGCGGGCTTTGTGATCCGCAATCACCTGAAGGGTGTTCTGCCGCCGGAGCAGATCTTGCAGGCCTATGTGCCGGACGTGTACGGCAAGGAGCGCCGCAAACGCAAGGGCGGTAAGGAGGGCAAGCTGGGCGTGGAGGGGATGCCCCCCGCCGTGCTGCTGGAAGCCCTGCGCCGCTGCGGCGCCACATGGGAGGGAGAGGAGGCCCCGGCGGCCCCCTTGCAGCTTACGAAGGCGGATCTGTTGGAAAAGGGACTGATCGGCCCCGACTCCGCCGCCCGGCGGCAGGCGCTGTGCAGGAAACTGAGTCTGCCGGAGCGCATGACCCCCAACGCCCTTTTGCAGGCGCTGAACACGCTGCTGACGGAGGAGGAGTGGGCGGCGCTGTAAGGCAGGCGGCTCCGCAGAGACGGACGAAAGCTCTCCTGCTTCAGGCAGGAGGGCTTTTTTAGTATCTGGATAGGATTTTCTGCAAGTATTCGTACTACGGCCAGTATCAGAGAGAGAAATTTGTTGTTCCGGGCACGATATCATAGACCAGAAGCTCCTACCCCTTCAACTGAGTGGGAGCGGCAGCGGGTCTGTTGCTGAGTCAATTCCCGTTACGACCTATAATAAACGAAGCTCTTGAGAGGAAAGAAAGTTTTGAAACCATCGGTTTCAAACGACTCTTTTGCCCACTTTTCCAACTGCTGGGAAAAGTGGGCCGCCGGAGGCACAAAGGGAAAAGCTATCGGAAAAAGCATGCCGTCGGCACGCAAAAACCATCCAAAACAAAGGAGTGCTGCACAGCCGCAGCACTCCTTTGCTTTACTCATGATAGCTGGGTTCCTTGCCCTGATAGATGTCCTGCATCTCCCGGTCGATCTCGCTGATGGCCTCGCTGCATAGCCGCAGCCGTGCGGCGTCGGAATCGGAGAAATTGCGGTCGGATTTATACCGCAGCTCATGCTCCAGACTGGCCCACATATCCATGGCGATGGTACGCAGCTGGATCTCCACCGGCAGATGCAGCGTCCCCTCGGAGATGACGATGGGTACGTCGATGATGAGGTGCAGACTGCGATAGCCGGATTCCTTGGGCTGCTGGATGTAGTCCACCTCCCGCAGCACCTTGAAGGATTCGGATCGGGTCAGCAGGCTGCGGAGATAGTAGATGTCATCCAGATAGTTGCAGATGACCCGGATACCGGCTACGTCCTGTATGTAGGCATAGATATTGTCGATGGTGACGTCGTAGCCCCGGCGGCGCAGCTTATCGCTGATGCTCTCCAGCGTCTTGATGCGGTACTCGATGTGGTGAATGGGAGAATGGTCGTACAGACTGGCGAACTCCTCGTCCAGGATCTCCATCTGGGTCACGGCCACCTTCAGGGCGCTGCGGTACAGGTGATTCACCCGTACCATGCCCTGAGCCAGCTCCCGCTGCTCCGGCGTAGCGCCGGAGGGAATGGGGATATCCTTGAGACGGATGCTGCCGCTCTTTTCGATCATCATGGGACAGAAGCCTCCTTATGATACGTTCCGTTAGTGGAGTTTATTTTAGCACATAGGTGTGAAAAAATTATGAACGAAGGGGAAAACGTTGTATAAATTTCACAGAAAGAATCCCTGTGGACGGCCAACCCGTGGCCCATGCAGCAGCGTCCCCAAAAACCTCCCCCATGCAGCGGACTGCATGGGGGAGGTGCAGAAAAATTCAAATCACTTCTTCCGGGCGTAGGGGGTATTCTCCAGCGGCAGGGTCAGGCGGCGCTGACCGTCCAGCCGGAAGTAGGCGTCAGCAATGGCGGGAGCCGTGGGAATGGAGGTGATCTCTCCGATGCCGATGGCCCCTCCGGCCACCTTCAGGCCGGGCTTCTCCACCACAATGGCCTGAATTTCCGGAGGGATCTGGTTGGCACGGAACAGACCCAGCATACCGTATTTGGCGGTAGGCTTGCAGTTTACGTCGATAGGATACTGCTCCGTGAGCGCATAGCCCAGACTCATGACCACACCACCCTCAATCTGTCCCTCACAGCTGAGGGGGTTCACGGCCTTGCCCACATCGTGGGCGGCCACCATCTTCTTGACACGGCCCGTCTCCCGGTCCAGAATACACATCTGCGTGGCATAGCCGTAGGCCACATGGCTGACGGGGTTGGGCACATCGGCCCCCAGAGGGTCCGTTTTGGCCAGATACTCGCCGTAGAACTCCTGCCCCACCAGATCATGGAGGGTCTTGCCCGCCAGCGCCGCCGACAGCTTTTCGCAGGCCCGCCGGGTGGCCTCACCGGTGACCAGCGTCTGGCGGGAGCCGGAGGTGTCGCCGGAGTCCGGGGCGATCCATGTGTTGCTGCGCTCATAAACGATGTCGTCCCGGTGCAGCCCCGTATTGGTGACCACCACCTGCACCAGCACGGTACCCAGCCCCTGCCCGATACAGGAGGCGCCGGAGTAGATATGCACCTTCTCGTCCGCCTCCACGATCAGCTTGCAGCGGCCCCAGTCGGGAATACCTACGCCCACACCGGCATTCTTCATGGCGCAGGCGATGCCCACCGGATCGCCGTTTTTGACGGCCTCGTCATAGGCGGGCTTGATAGCCTCCAGCGTCTCCACAAGGCCGGTGGAATCGTCCACGATCTGGCCGTTGGGCAGCACACCGCCGGGGCGGATGGCGTTGCGGTATCGGATCTCCCACGGAGAGATGCCTACCTGTTCTGCAAGAAGGTTAATAATGGACTCTAACGCGAACTCACTCTGACATACTCCAAATCCACGGAACGCTCCGGCTGGCGGATTGTTCGTATAATATCCAAATCCTCGGATATCTGTATTCTGGTAACAGTATGGCCCTACGGAGTGCGTGCAGGCTCTTTCAAGAACCGGTCCACACAGGGAAGCATAAGCTCCTGTATCAAAATAAATCTCACAGTCAAGGCCGGTAAAAATACCATTTTCATCACAGCCAAGAGTGAAGGTTCCTTCCATTGCATGGCGTTTCGGATGGAAGAATAGAGACTCCTGTCTTGTGAACTTGGCTTTGACCGGACGCTGGTATTTATATGCTGCAAGTGCAGTTAAATGCTGTACGGTAACGTCTTCTTTTCCACCGAAGCCACCACCGATAAGCTGATTTTCTACTACAATCTTTTCCGGATCCCAGCCAAACATAATGGATACTTCTTTTCTTGTATCAAATGCTCCCTGATCCGTACTTAATATTTTAATTCCATCTTTATATGGGAAAGAAACCGCACATTCTGGTTCAAGAAATGCATGTTCTGTAAATGGTGTTGTAAATGAACGGGTTACTTTATAGGCTGCCTTCTCTAAAGCAGTTTTGGCATCTCCTCTTGTAACGTGACGCTGCTGGCATAAGTTTCCACTTGAATGAATCTGTGGGGCATCCTCTGCCATCGCCTCATGGACATTGCGGATCGGCTCCAGCTTTTCGTAATCTACTTTTACAAGCTTCTTTGCCTTTTCAAGGATTTCTTCAGTCTCTGCTACAACAACACAGATAGTATCCCCAATCATTCTTGTAATATTGCCTTCAGCGATCATAACATCCCAGTCCTGCTGAATATGTCCCACTTTATTATTTGGCACATCTTTTGCTGTGAGTACACCAAGCACACCTGGAAGTGCCTCTGCTTTTGACGCATCAATCTTTAACACTCTTGCACGAGGGTATTTGCTGCGTACTGCAGATAAATGTACCATACCATCCATAACAATATCGTCTGGATATTTGCCGTATCCAAGCACTTTCTTTCGCACATCGACACGGAATGCTCTCTGTCCGACACCGTACTGGTCTCCTCTTTCAAGGTCATAGTCAATCTCTGCATCTCCTCGAAGAATTGCTGCGGTAAGCTGAATTCCCTCGATAATCTTTTTATAACCGGTACAGCGGCAGATATTACCTCTTAATGCGTATTTAATTTCTTCTTCTGTTGGGTCTGGATTCTGATCAATAAGTGCTTTTCCTGCCATAACCATTCCCGGAATGCAGAAACCACACTGTACAGAACCTTTCGAACCAAATGCATAGACAAATGCATCCTGCTCTCTTTCTGTCAGTCCCTCTACCGTTACAATGTTTCTTCCCACAGATTTATCTGTCGTTAAAACGCAGGCTTTTACTGCAACCCCGTCAACAATAATCGTACAGGTTCCACAGGCACCTTCACTACATCCATCTTTTACGGAAAATAAATGAAGGTCATCTCTAAGATAGCGAAGAAGAGACTTTTTTTCTGTTGTTGTCCGGCGCATTCCATTGACAGTAAAACAATATTCTGTTGCCATAGTTCTCCTCCTCTCTTATCTTATGGATAAAATACCATTTTTATCGTGAATAACACCCCGTGGACATTTGACGGCACACATACCACAGGCGATGCATTTTTCCTGACAAATGACAGCGTGGTTATCCATAACTTTGATTGCCTTACATGGACAGTATTTCTCACAGATTCTGCATCCAATACAGCTTACTGCACATCCCTGAATCGCTTTTGGGCCTTTGTCAAGGTTAGCACACTGTGGCTGAATGGTATTTTCTGTTGGAACTACCTGAATCAGATGCTGTGGGCAGGCTTTTGCACAAAGCCCACATCCCACACATTTTTCCTCATCAATCTTCGCAATTCCTCTTTCACCGATTGACACTGCGTGTAACCGACACGCTTCCACACAGCTTCCTCCACCGAGGCATCCATAAGAGCATATGTTAATACCTTCTGAATACTGTGTTAATATTTCCTGACAGTTACCTGTGACAGTAACCTGTTCAAATCCTTCTTTTCTGGTTGGTCTGCCGTTACAATGGATTACGGCAACTTTCTTTCTTCTAACAGCCATAATACTCGCCTGACTATTTCATCAGATAGGAATAATCCTTCTGAATTGTCTCGATGACCGCTGCTGCATCTGCGGAAATAGTACGGATGCCATTGATGTCCGTTTTTTCTACTTTACCATCAAGACGAAGATGGATTTCTCCGTTTTCTTCACAGTAGAATCCTTCATTTTCGCTGTTTGTGAAATCTTCTTCACTCCAGAATAATGTAAATTTATCTTTGTAAGGTCTTCCAGCGTATGGACAGAATACAGCACAGTTACCACATTCATTACACATACCATCTACATGGATAACCTGTTCCTGACATTTACCAGCAACTTTAATTGCAACGTTTGCTCTGTTTGGACATACATCTGCACATGTCTCACATACAGTAGAACATCCAAGACATCTCTTATCTGGCATCTCTGTGAGGTCAGGACTCTGGTATCCCTTCTTGGCGATGTATTTTGCTGAATCTTCTGCCACATTCGCTTCTGCATATTTTTCGTAGGAAATACCTGCAATGGCTGCGGCAGCTTTCGATGCATCTGCGATTGCTTCTACAACAGTAGCTGGTCCTCTTCTGGAATCACCTGCTGCGTAAACGCCTTCTACACTTGTCATCATGTTTGCATCTACAACCGGGCGGCCCTTGCGGTCAAGTTCCACACCCATATCTTCATATAATGTACCGTCGATATTTTCTCCAACAGCTGCAATTACAGTATCTGCTGGAACATATTCTACTTTTCCTGTGTCAACTGGTGCTCTTCTTCCAGACTCATCTGCCTCACCAAGTTCCATTACAGAACATTTAAGCTGTCCATTCTCCACACCAATCGGTGCAAGAAGTTCCATGAACTGTACGCCATCCTCGATAGCTTCTCTTAATTCTTCTTCGTCTGCAGGCATATATCTCTTTGTTCTTCTGTAAACAAGACGTACATTTTCTACACCTTTTACGCGAATCGCTGCTCTTGCAACGTCCATTGCTGTGTTTCCACCACCAAGAACAACAACATTTTTACCAAGAACAACTTCAATTTTTTCATTCTTTGCATCTGCTAAGAACTCTACTGCATCAAATGCGCCGCCGTACTGAAGATGTGCGTTACCAGGTTTCCATGCACCGATGGCAACGATAACATCTGTATATCCTTCTTCTTTAAGTGCTTTAATAGAAGCAACTTCTTTACCCGTTACAAACTCTGCACCGTATGCTTTACAAAGTGCAACATCTTTCTCAATGTCTTCTCTCTTAATTCGGAAGTCTGGAATAACATTTCTTACAACACCACCGAGATTTTCAGACTTTTCAAATACAGTAACAGGGACACCTGCTCTTGAAAGGAACATTGCTGCAGATAGACCTGCAGGACCACCACCAATAACAGCAACCTTCTTATCTGTTCTTGCTTCCGGTTTTGCAATATTCTTAAGAACTGTTTCATAGGCGGCATCCGCTGCTGCATATTTTGTCTCACGGATATGTAATGTTTCTTCGTAATAGTTACGCATACATTTATCTCCACAGTGATGTGGACAGATAGTTCCTGTGATAAATGGTAATGCATTTCTTTCTAAAATGATATCTAATGCCTTTGTTGCATCGCCCTCTGTCATTGCCTCAAGGTAAGCTGGGATATCCTGTGCAATCGGACAGCCATTACGGCAAGGAGCTGTGAAACAGTCAAACAGTGGAAGTTCTTTTTCCATATGTCTTTCTGGTAAAGGTTTTACTGGTTTCTTATATAATTCATCGCTTGTAACAGCGTCATCTAACGCTGCGATTGCTTTTGTATCTGTTCCGTGGAATCTCTCTGTACCGCATTCCATGAACTTCTCGCTAATCTGGCTTAATCTTTCATATCCACCTGGTTTTAAGATATTTGTTGCCATTGTGATTGGCCAGATACCTGCGTCAAACATTTCACGGATATTGTAGATTGTTGCTCCACCAGAATAAGAAATACGAAGCTTGCCGTCAAACTGTTCGGATAACAGTTTTGCAAGATGAATACTTAATGGGAACAGGGAGCGTCCGGACATATACATCTCTTCGCTAGGTAATTCTTTTGCAGCAACGTCAACAGGGAATGTGTTTGTCAGTTTTACACCAAACTCTAATCCCTTTTCTTTTGTTAATGCCATTAATCTTTCTAACATTGGAATCGCATCATCCCACTGTAAGTCTTCTACAAAATGATGGTCATCAAATGCAACATAATCAAATCCAAGCTCGTCTAATCTCTTTCTTGCATATTCATATCCAAGAAGAGTTGGGTTACATTTGATAAATGTATGAAGATGTTTCTCTGTAATAAGATAAGTAGCAATTCTTTCGATTTCATCCGGAGGGCAGCCATGAAGAGTAGATTCTGTGATGGAACTGGAAATGTTAGAGCTGATAGACTTAATATAGTCTGCATCTACATTTTCAAAAGAA
>ERZ838118.4649-NODE-4649-length-11684-cov-2.211970_pt1 | contig 11684 bp, 7 predicted proteins | sample MGYA00519863_ERZ838118 | MGnify/ENA primary metagenome ERZ838118 (study PRJEB31850, sample SAMEA3708827) | human gut metagenome | biome: human gut; feature: human-associated habitat; material: faeces | place: China | collected 2014 ...
GAAGCGGTGTCCACATGGGTAACAGCCCGGTGGGGCTGGATGGTCCGCTTGGTGAACATATCCGCCTTGCGCTGGAGATTGCCGTCCTCGTCCAGCACTTCCAAAGAAGATAACAGGTAGTAGGAGTTATCGTCTGAAAAGGCCAGCTCGTTGCCCCGGTTGCTGATAAGGCCGAAGCGGGCGGTGAAGGCGTCATAGAGGGTGTTGAGCTTTTTCTGCTCGGCCTGAATGGAGAGCGCGTCCGCGTCGTCCATTTGCAGGTCGATCAAGCGGTTGACGCAATCCCGCAGTTCCACCATGCCGATCACGCGGGCCGTGGCGGTGGCGTTCAGCCGGGGCTTTACCATGATGCTGTTCTCCCGGAAGTACACCTCGCCGTCCACCACGGTGTAGGAGTAGTTCTTCACATTGGGGTCTGCGGGGATGGCGGCCTCCGATACGGGTTCTTCCTCATCGCCCAGTTCCGGCACCTCCACTTCCGGGATTTGGCCGTGGATGCGCCCCACCGCTTCATGGAGCTGCTGGGCAAGGTCCGCGCCCTCGATGGGGAGCACGGTATAGTCCTGGTGCCCATACTGGGTGCTCTCCGAAGCGGCCCGCCCCAGTACCATCTCCGGGTGCGCTGTGAAATAGTGGTTGATGGTGAAGCCCTCCGCCGTCTCACGGGTCCGCACCCAGTCCGGCACAATGTCGATGAGGTGGTCCCGCTTTTGCAGGAAGATGATGTCGGAGACTACTTCCGTCCCGGCGTTGGCCTTGAACGCATTGTTGGGCAGGCGGACAGCCCCCAGCAGCTCGGCCCGCTGCGCCAGATACCGGCGTACCTTCTCGTCCTTGGCGTCCAGGGTATAACGGGAGGTGAGAAACGCCACGATGCCGCCCGGACGTACCTGGTCCAGCGCCTTGGCAAAGAAATAGTTATGGATGTGGAAGCCCAGCTTGTTGTAGGCCGGGTCATTGACCGGGTACTGTCCAAAGGGCACGTTGCCGACTGCCACATCAAAAAAGCTGTTTGGAAAGTGTACCTTTTCAAACCCGCGCACGGCGATCCGGGCCTCTGGATAGAGGAGGGACGCGATGCGCCCGGTGATGCTGTCCAGCTCCACGCCGTAGAGCTGACTGCCCGCCATGGCCTCCGGCAGCAGGCCGAAGAAGTTGCCGACGCCGCAGGAGGGTTCCAGAATATTGCCCTTCTGGAAGCCGAAATTACCCAGGGCCTCATAGACCGCCTTGATAACGGTTGGACTGGTATAGTGGGCGTTCAGGGTGGAGGACCGGGCGGCGGCGTATTCGCTCTCGTCCAGCAGCCCCTTCAGCTCTGCATATTCTGTGTGCCAGTCCTCCTTGTCCTGGTCAAAGACTTGGGGCAGACCGCCCCAGCCCACATAGCGGGAGAGGACCTCCTGTTCCGCCTCCGTTGCGCCGCGCCCCTCCAGCTCAATCGCTTTCAGGGTGCGGATGGCTTCCACATTCCTCCGGTACTTCTCCTTCGGCCCGCCCTCACCCAAATGGTCGTCTGTGATGTGGAAGTTGCCAGCCGGAGGCATGGAGGGACCCGGCCCTAGCCGCTCCGGTTCGCCAGTTCGGATGGTCTGCACCACAACGTCATAGGGCAGGTGGTTTTTATCCCCTGGATAGACAGCGGTGGTCTGCGTGGTGTACGCCGGTTCCGCCGTCTCCCGGACCTCCGGCTGGAACAGTCCCGCGTTGCGCTCGTCCTGCCGCAGCCATTCCTCGAATTGACCGCGGCTGACCATCTGCTGGCTCCATGCGTAAGGGCCGGTATCAATGCGGATTTCCTGCTCGCCAATGTGGCCGATGGCGCCGCTGATCTCCTGGTCGGGCGCGGGCAGCACCACATGGTCGCCCACCTGATAAGTTGGGGTGCCCGTCAGATGCACCGCCTCCCGCTGAACCGGCGTGTGGGAAAAGCCGTCCAGCTCCTGTTGATACAGGGCGCGGAGGACGGCGGCCAGCTCTTTCCAGGAGGCGGAGACGGTGGCAAGTATCTTGTCATCGTCCCAGATGATCTCGGCTTCCATGCCGGTGGTGGTCGTCCGGTAGTCCGCCGCCTCGCCGGTCACAAGGCCCATGGTCTCCACCCGGCCCGAGAACTGGGCGGAGAGACGCTGGGAGAGCTTGGTGTTGCCCTCGCCGTTCCGCAACCACCGGGAAACATAGTCCTTGTCCCGGTCTTTCAGCAGGCCGGAGGCCAGCACCTCCCGCAAGTCCTGGTCGAACCGCTCTAAATCAGCGGGTAGGAACTCGGTAATTGCGCCGTTGCGCTGGTCCTGCTTCAGCAACCGCTCAAAGTTCTCTCGCGTCTCCAGCCGGTTGACGGGATAGGCCAGCGTGGGGTCCAGAAGCTCCACCTGTCCCCGTTCCAGGGAGGCGATCTTGTACTCCCTATCCTCCAGATAGACAAAATCCCCAGCGCCGTAGGCTGAGGCCAGCGGGTCGCGGGGCTTGCCGTCAATGGTGATTACCCCCGGCACCGCTCCATCCTCCGGGATGGCCTCCTGTATCTCTGTCCATTCCTCGTCAGAAACCGCAAGGTCTACTTCATGGGTTGGCTCCCCGGCCCCGATGATGATGGTATCGCCGTTGCGGGACACCGGCTGGCCTGACAAGTCCGGCTGGGCCGGTTCCGTCAGGGCGGCATAGGTCTCCTCCAACACGGTCTGGTGGAGACTGTTGTGAAAGCCGGTCAGGTCATAATAGAGGCGCATAAAATTGGGGTCCTCAATAGACAGCACCGCCCGTTTGATGGCCTCCTCACCCTCAAGCATGGCGTTTTCCCGGTCCGAGTTCTGTACGGCGTTCCGGTATGCCTGATCTGAAAGCACCTTTTCCCGCACAATGGGCAGATAATGCTCGTAAATCTCCCGGACGGTTGGGGACGGCCCCAGTTCTGGCACTTTGACGATCTCCGGCGCGGACGCAGGCTGAAATACACCATTGTCCAGATACGTCTCAAACAGGGGCCGGAACATCTCGGCCACGCCGCGCTCCGGCATGTCAGGGGTCGTGTACCAGACATGCTCCTCGTCCACATGGTCGATCACCAAACGAATGACCGAATCGTTTTCATCCGTGTGACTGTCTAAAGCGTCCCCTGGCCGGTAGGTATGGCCGCCCTTGGTGGTATAGGTCTCCAACGCATCTGTACCAGTGGCCCGCTCCACATCAGCCATGACCTGACGAATAAAGGGGTCGCTGCCCAGTTTTTCCGGGTCCACTACCTTGCCGTCCACAATGCCGCGCTCGGCCAGCCGCTCCCGTATCTCCACCGGGTCAATATTTTCAAAGTTGTCCTGTTCTTGCTCGGTGAAGAACTCGTCCCGCTGAATGAGCTGGGCGATCCGGCGCTGGACCTTGGGCCACGGCACATCGCCCGCAGCGCCGTCCGCCGTGACCGGGAACGCGGGCAGGCTGTCGCCATACTCCTGTTGCAGCCATGCGGCGGTGTCTTTTTCCCGCCCATGCTCCTTCATGTAGCGGACCACGGCCCGCTTGCTCTCCATGTCCCCGTTCCAGTCCCGCAGGGCCGCGTCAATGTCCGCCTGGGTCAGCGCCCCATGGCGGTCCGTGGTAGGGATTTCCGGCTGGTGCGGGACCTCCGGGCTGTCAGGCGTCCTTGCCTCGTCCGCATCGGCTTCGGCCTCATGAGCGGGAATGGCCTGCTCCTTGTCCCGTGCGATCTCCTTTTCCGCCAACAGGCAGACCTCCCCCCAGGTCAGGCGGGTAATAGCGGTAGGGTTGAGATAATTGCCCTCCCACACATGGAACTGGTCCGGGAAACCACGAAAACCGATGGTGGTCCCATCGCTGGCCGGGTACTGATGCAGGACCTCGCCAAACCGCAGGCGCAGATAGCTGACCCGCAGATGTTCCTCCGGGTGGTCGGCAAAGAACTTGGTCAGGGCCTCCCAGGTGGCGCTCCCATCTTCATGGCGCAGAATTTCCGGGAGATACTTTTCGTGGAAGGGCGGCAGGGAGGCAGGCGGCGGGCTGACGGTCTCAGCGGCGGGCTGCGTGATGAGTGCGTCCAAGGTAAGTTGCTCCGGCTGCATGGGAGGCGGATAGGGGGCGCGGGGCACCGGGGGCGGCAGCGGTTCCCCGCGCTGCTGAAAGCCCCGCACGATAGCGTCCCAGCGGCCTTTTTCCACCGGAGTGAAATAGTCCTGAGCGGATGCCAGCTCCTTCAGCCGTGCCGCCGCCCGGCTCCATGGGATGTGTATGGACCCGCCGGGCTGGTAACGCCTGAACTCGATGTCTTTCGTGGTATAGATCACCGTCCCGTGGCTTCCGTCCTGATAGGTTTGGCTGTGGGAGTAAAAGGACCCGTATTCCTGCTTCAAAAAGGCTACGGCGGCCTTTGTGTCCGGCATCCCCAGGAACAGGGCGTAAATCCGCAGCTTGCCGTCCAGATTGCCGGACCCCCGGCGCAGCTCCGCGTCCCACTCCGCGTCGGAGATGGAAAAAGCGGAGGGCGTTTCCACGCTCTCCGCTTCCGCGATAGACTGCCGCTGTTCCTGTTCCGAGGGGAACAGGGTCAGTTGTTGTTCCTGTCCGGTTAGCTGAATACCAGCTCGTTCAGGATGATCTCCTCCGCCTGCGCTTTCAGGGTGTTCATCAGGCCCGCCCACTTCATTGGGTCTGCTGCTTTCAACGCCTCCGTCACGCCCGCCTCCTTCGCCATCTGCGGCATCATCTCGGACAGACGCCGGTGGGCCGTCTCGTCGATCTCCCGCAGGTGCGGGTACAGCTTCCCCTCCAGCACCAGCTTCTGAAACAGGATGGGCCGGTGCTCCTTCAGATGCTGCCTGCGCATCCTCCCGTACTTGCCCAGCGGTGCCGCCTCCGGCTCCTCCGTCAGCTTCAGGTCCGGGATCAGATAGTCCCCGTTCTGTGTGTAAGTCAGCTCGTTCTCCATGGTTCTGGCTCCTTTCCGTGATTTTCTCCCGCTCATAGCGTTTGATGGTGACTTCAATGTGGCGCAGCACCTGTTCGCTGACCTCGCTGACCGCCGTGCCCAGGGCGGAGACGGCGGCGGGGGTATTCCAGTCAAAGACGCTCAGAAAGTCCTCATGCCCGAAATACTGCTCCGGGTCCAGCCCGCAGCGGGCCATCAGCGTATAGGTGATGCTGGTGGAGGCGGCGCTTCGGAACGACGCCCCTACGTTGTAATCATCATATTCCTCCAGAAACGAATCTTCAATGATGCCGAGAATATCCCGTTGGTGGTCCTCCCAATAGTCCTTTGCCAGCCGATCCGCTACAAGCTCCAGCTGATATTCCAAACCGTTCGCGCCGGAAACCTCATAGCGGGCCTCCAAAGCCCGCAGTACCGTGTCCATGTGCTCGTCCTGTAACTGCCAGAGATAGGGGCGGCGTGCATTGTCTCCGCCGCCTGTGTCCGCCACGTCGAACACATAGCGCAGGCTGGGCTTTTCGCCGCTGCTATCCACCAGGGCGATGCCCCTGGACCCGCGCCGGACATACCGGCGCATCCGTTTGTTCCAAAAGTCATACTCCGCGCAGGCCGTGGCCTCCGGGCGCTGGGCATAGATCATAAGCTGCTCATGGTAGGGGTATTTATAGAGGCGGGAAAAGCCGTCCACTCCTGATAGCTTCCGGTGATCTGCTCGGCGGTCCTGGCCGCCATCTGCTCATAAAACTGTGCTCTGTTTGCCATGCTCAAAACCTCCCTTCGGATGGTAAATAGCACAGGGGACGGCTGTGCGCCGCCCCCTGCCGGTCAGTCCATAAAGTCCGGGATAAGTTCCAACTGCTCATAGTCCGCGTCGCTCAGTTCCCGCAGCTTTTCCAGCGCGCTGTCCGTCAGCTCCCGCAGCTCCGTCTCGTCCGGCTCCAGGTATCCCCGCATCTCCTCCAGGTTGGCAATCAGGCCCTCCCTGGTGCCGGGGTCGTAAATGCTCATCAGTTCCATTTCCTCATAGGTAAAGTGCTTCATGGTTATCGCTCCCTTTCTGTGCTTTTTTCCGCTGTTTTTTCCTCTGCTCCTGTGCTGGTGGTGCAGTTCTAAGCTGTGCCACCACAGATTTTTTCTTTTCCGTCTGCTCCTTATGGACCGCTTGCGCAAGGTCTACAAGGGAAACCTGCTGACCGGCCTTGACCTGGGCCTCCAGCTCGGCCACGCTGGGAGTGTTGTTGAGGATGCCGTCGAGCTGGTTGTCGTTCTGCTCCAGGCTGTCCTCGGCGGCCCGGAGGGGGTTGCGCCCGGAGAAAAAGCCGGGCAGCTCGGAAAAGGCGTACTGGTCTACATAGTGGCAGGATAACACGCCGCCCTGCTTGAGCACCACGATGTCGCTGATGCTCATGCTGGGGCTGTGGTAGTCCGCCGGGTGGTCCTCTTTGAAGCGATGCCAAAGCTGATCGAGCTACTGAAGGGTGTCACCCTGGCCGGTGAGCGGGGCGGTGTAGACCAGATCATAGTTGCCCTTCCGGGGGGACGCGCCCTCCGCCCGAAGGCGCTCCAGAGAGATATCGCGCAGGTCCCTCAGCTCCGGCCCACGGTGAAGCTGATAGAGGGCGAAGCAATCCCCCTGGTGGTCCAGAAAGGCCGCCTCCCGCCTCTGCTGTTCCTCCTCACGGAGACGGTTCTGGATGGCATCGTCAAAATCCGGGCTGGCCTCCCATTCCTCGCGGGGAACGGCAAAGAGGCCGTCGTGGTTATCAAAGTCCGTCTCGTCAAAGACCATCTCCGGGTTCTCGCCGGGGCGGATGAGATAGACGGTGAAATCGCTGCCATACATAAGCTCCGCCGTATCCAGGGAGAGCGGAAGCAGGTCATTCTCCGTATAACCGGCTTCGGTCAGATGTTCCATGCTCATGGAGGGGTCCGGCATGGGGTAGGTGTCCAGCTCCGTATCAAACAGCACCGCGTCCTCGGCGGCAAAGTGCTCGATCAGCTTTTCGCGGCTGGAAACCGCAGGAGGTTCCAGTTGGGCCTCCTGCAACTTTTCCACCAGCTCCAAGGGAACCGCCTCCACCTTCTCCGGCCTCTCTCCCATGGTGTCGAACACTTCCTCCCGCACGGCGGCCAGGGGGTGCTTGATGGGAGAGAGCGCCACGTCCTCCGCGTCGATTACGCCGCCGTCCCGCAGCCGCATGGTCTCCTTGTCGTAGAGGGTGTAGTCGTAGCCCTCGTCCCGAAGCTGGATATGGAGATAAGCGGCGTCGTCCAGCAGATACAGGGCCTCCAGCTCTTTGGAATCCGTCTGGTCCAGTGCCCGCACCTGCCGGGCGGTCATGTCTCCCGCCTCCAACTGATACAGCAGCTCCCGGCATCGGTCTGTTGGACCGACATAAATCACCTCGCGGGGAATGTAACTGTCGCCGTTCCATTCGCCGGCCTGGAGATAGCCCTGGTCCTGATAGGAGGTGGCGTTGGGGTTAGCCTCCAAGCGGAAGGTCAGGCCCTGGTCCCGGATGTCGCTCAATTTCTCCAGCCGATCCAGCATTGCCACAGCGGTGGGCAATCCTGTCTGCTCTCCTACACGGTCCAGCGTATTACGGATGTCACTGAAATGGCCCGCCCGTAGCTCCTCCGTGATTTCCGCAACCGCCTGCTCCCTGGGGGCCAGCGAATACGGGTGGTGCAGCATCCCGGCGGCCTCCAGCTCCGCCATGTAATCGTAGAGGGCGGCGGCAAACTGTTCCGGCGTGTCCAGCCCCTCGAAATTCGCCGAAATTTTCGGCGCATTTTCCTGTTCCAGCTCAATGCCGCGCTCCTTGCAGACCTCGGCGAAGTGGCGGTCAATCTCACCGATGAGCTGATTGGCTGTCTTATTGATGGTCGCCAGACAGGCGCGCAGCTCGGACAGTTCCTTGTCCTTGCTCCAGGACGCAAGGTAGCCGAAGCTGTTGGCCCCGGTCTCAACGCCGCAATACTGGCAGACCACATAGGACACGCTCTCCGCCTCCAGCTCCTGGGCGGTCCGCACCGCCTTGTCCTCACGCACACCCCTCTGATTATGGAGGATGGAGTGGGTGATCTCATGGACAGCGGCGCATACCGTCTGGACCTCGCTCATACCCGCCCGGATGGAAATGCTCTGCTCGTCCAGACTGAAATAGCCGTCCAGGTTCTCCGCCATGGGCTTGATCTCCATAGGCACCGGCGCGGTCCGGCGCAGGGCCTCCATAAACGCCTCGTACTGCTCTACATCGCCGGTCAGGTCCTGGGCCAGCTGTGGGAGGGGCTTGCCGTTGGTCTGAGACACGTCGAACACCGGCACCGGGCGGAACCGTGGCACCTGCACCTCCCGTTTCTCTGTGATAACCTGACCGTCCTCGTCCAGCACCGGCGCTTTGGTGTCCGGGTCCAGCTTCTGCCGCTCCACCGTTTTGACGATGGGAATAGGAGCCATGATATAAATGGCCTTTTCCCCCTTGTTGATGAACCGCTCAAACTGTTCCTTCCACCGCTTGGCGCTGGCTACACGGGTGGCGTTGGGCCGCTGCATGTGGATGAGAAGGACGTTGCGGGCGGAATAGGTGTGAAACCGGGACATGACGGCGAGGTAATCCCGAAACCGCTCGCTTTCAAACACGTCCCGGATGCCCTGTTCCAGCCGCTGGTTCAGATCCTTCATACGTTCCTCGCGGCTGGGATAGCTTTTCTTTGCCATAAGGCGCTCCTTTCTGCACATAAAAAATGCCCCCGCACAGGACGGGAAACACCGTCCCGTGCGGGGGTGGTTTGGATTGAAAAATAGAAAAAGTAAATGCGTTTTGTGGGCTGCCTGGGAAAGTGGTTTCCCGCTCCGGTTTTACCGCTGGAAAGCCCCGGAAATCCGGCCTTTTCAGCGGCCGCTTTTTCTAAGGTCTGCCCTTGTTCCGGGCCGCCCACTCGCGCTTGCTGCGGCGGGTCCTTCGTGCGGCGCACTCCGGGCAGTATAGGGTATTTTTCGCCTTGGGGACAAAGGGCCGCCTGCACTCCCGGCACCGCCTCCGGCTGTCTGCCATAATCTCCGCTTGCAGCTCCCGGTCTGCGGGCAGGACGGCGGCGCGGAAGTACCGGCAGAGTACGGAGCAGGTGAGCATCTGTGGGCAGGGGCACGGCTCATACCCATCGTCCAGCAGAAGGCAGTTGCCGCCGTTGCAGTTGGCGCACAGGGACCGGATCAGCCGTCTGGCCCGGCGAAGCTGGGCCTCGGTCATACGGGGCGGGTCATTCATGGCTGAACTCCAGCCGGAAGCTGGCCCGCGTCCCGTCGTCCGTGAGTGCCACCGTGGCCGTATAGGTCTTGCCGGTCTTTTCCGACCACAGACCGGAGATCTGGGTGCGTCCGTCCTTCAGCAGCGCGGCGACAATAGCCTTAGTGGGCGTTTTCTTTTTGTTTTCCCACCACTTGCTGTTTTTCCAGATGGCGAAACCGCAGGCCCGGTTTTCACAGAAAAAGCCCTGCCTGCCCTCGGTGACGGTCCCGCCGCACCGTGGGCAGCGGCCCACCGCCTCGCGGGTGGAGGGGAACAGAACCGCGCTGCCCTCTACCGGGCGGCAGGTCTCCACCAGTTCCCGCAGCATGGCGGCGATCTCGTCCATGAAATCGCCGGGGGCCAGTGTCCCGCGCTCTACCTCTTTCAGCCGGTGCTCCCACTCGGCGGTCAGCGTGGGAGACTGTAACTGCTCCGGCAGCACCGTGATGAGCGCCGTGCCCAGGGGGGTGGGCAGGAGAGAGACGGTTTTCTTTGCCCTTTTCCGCTCCACAAAACCAGCGGACACCAGTTTTTCCAGAATAGCGGCGCGGGTGGCCGGTGTGCCAATGCCCTGCCTCTCGGCATCTTCCGGCATATCCTCCTTGCCCGCCATCTCCATGGCGGAGAGCAGGGAGTCCTCGGTGTGGTGCTTGGGCGGCGTGGTCTTGCCGGACTTGACCTGGGCGGCGGCCACCGGCAGCGTCTGCCCTTCCGTCAGTCCATCCGGCCCGCTCCCAGCCTCCGCGTCTGCCGTCTGCGCGTATACCTTCCAGCCGGGGGACAGAACCGACCTCCACTTGACGGTATAGGGGTCTCCGCCGCATACCGCCGTGATGCAGGTCTCCGCAGAGCGGCAGGGCGGGCAGACGGCCCGGAGCAGGCCCAAAGACACTAGCCGCAGTATCTCCCGTTCCCCAATGGGCAGGGCCTCCAGATCCGCCTTGCCCGCGCTGGCCGTGGGCACCACGGCATGGTGGTCGCTGACCCTGGCGCTGTCGCAGACCTGTCCGGCCAGCACCGTCTCCGGCGCGGTCACACCGCAAATGGAGGCAGCCGCCTCGACCAGTGCCGGGACGCCCGCCTCCATATCGTCCGTCAGATACCGGCTGTCCGTCCGGGGGTAAGTAGAGAGCTTCTTGTCATAGAGGGCTTGCAGGTAGTCCAGCGTCTGTTGGGCGGTGTAGCCCAGGGTGCGGTTGGCCTCCCGCTGGAGGGTGGTCAGATCAAAAAGGGCGGGTGGCTTCTCCGTTTTCTCCCACCGCTCCACAGACTGGACCACGGCGGCGCTGCCCTGGCACCGGGCGGCGGCCTCCTGCGCCTCTTTCTTGCTGGCCTTCCGGTCCCCGGCCAGGGAGAGACCGTCACAGTCCAGCTCCACCATGTAGAACGGCTCCGGCTGGAACGTGGCGATCTCCGCCTCCCGCTGGACCACCAGCGCCAGCGTGGGGGAGACCACGCGGCCAATGTTCAGAGTGCAGCCATAGAGCAGGGAGAACAGCCGGGTGGCGTTGATGCCCACCAGCCAGTCCGCCTTGGACCGGCAGAGGGCGGCCTGATGCAGCCCGTCATACTCCCGTCCGGGGCGCAGATGGGCAAAGCCCTCCCGAATGGCCTCGTCCTCCATGGAGGAAATCCACAGCCGGGAGATGGGCTTGGAGCAGCCTGCCAGGGCATAGACCGTGCGGAAAATCAGCTCCCCCTCGCGGCCCGCGTCGCAGGCATTGACCACCTCGGACACGTCCTCCCGCCGAAGGAGGGTCCGCAGTACGTCAAACTGGTCCCGCTTGTCCTTGGCGATGGTAAACCGCCAGCTCTCCGGCAGGATGGGCAGGTCCTCCTTCCGCCACTTGGCGTAGGCCGGGTTATACGCGGCGGCGTCCGCCAGCTCCGCCAAATGCCCCACACACCAGCTCACCAGCCAGCCGTTTCCTTCCAGATACCCCTCCCGGCGCTGTCCAGCCCCCAGCACGGCGGCCAGACTTTGGGCTACCGAGGGCTTTTCCGCAATTACCAACTGATACAAGTTTGTCTCACTCCTTTTTCAAGCAGCATAAAACGCTTGCACGGCCTGTATAATAATGATAGAATACTATCAAGAAAATATAATTGGAGGTTTTGCTATGATTATCAAGCCATCCACCGCTCTGCGGAATGATTACGGCTCCATCTCCGACTTGGCCCACACGGAGGATGCGCCCATCTACATTACAAAGAATGGCGAGGGCGATCTGGTCATTATGAGCATTGACGCCTATGAGCGCCGGGAAGAAGTTTTGAAGCTGCGGGCAAAGATAGAGGCGGCGGAGCAGGCGCGGTTGTCCCGCCAGCCGGTCTATTCCCTCGAGGAATCCCGGAAGCGTCTGGAGGCCATCTATGGACAGGATCTGTAAGCTGGATATTTTAGCGCCCGCCCAGGCAGAACTAGAGGAAATTGCGCGTGTCCACATGGCCCTCTC
>ERZ838118.4655-NODE-4655-length-11674-cov-3.220845_pt1 | contig 11674 bp, 7 predicted proteins | sample MGYA00519863_ERZ838118 | MGnify/ENA primary metagenome ERZ838118 (study PRJEB31850, sample SAMEA3708827) | human gut metagenome | biome: human gut; feature: human-associated habitat; material: faeces | place: China | collected 2014 ...
ATTCCATCGCCGATGATATAGAATACATATTTGGGCCGAGTGGCTTGTGTTGATAAGACGGAAAGGATTAAAAGGCTAATAAAGAGTAGTGTTTTTTTCATCGTGTTTGTATTTCGATCTGTTTTACTTGATGAAACAAAGGTACTTAAAAACAGGAGAACTGAACTTCTCTCGGTATGAATTTTTGATTACAGTGTTTTTATTATCGTATGAAAGGGTCGATATTGAGGGGATATAAAAAAGGCTAACAGATAATGTTAGCCTTTTTTATAGAGTTATCAAAGGACTTTTTAATCTTCGATAGCAGCCTGTGCCGCAGCCACACGTGCGATGGGTACACGGTAAGGACTGCAAGATACGTAGTTCATACCGAGTTTGGCACAGAATTTCACAGATGAAGGTTCACCACCATGCTCACCGCAAATACCGACTTTGAGCGACGGTTTGGTGGAACGGCCTTTTTCCACGCCCATGCGTACGAGTTGCCCTACACCTTTTTGGTCGAGAACTTCGAACGGATCGGTTTTGAGGATACCTTTTTCTTTGTAAATCTTTAAGAATTTACCGGCATCATCACGAGAATAGCCGAACGTCATTTGAGTCAAGTCGTTCGTGCCGAATGAGAAGAAGTCGGCAACTTCGGCAATTTGATCAGCTGTAACGGCTGCACGGGGAACCTCGATCATCGTACCTACTTTGTAGGCAACCGTGTCGCCGCGTTCTTCGAATACTTGTGCAGCGGTACGGTGAATAACTTCGGCTTGCATTCTCAATTCTTCTACAACACCTACAAGGGGAACCATGATTTCGGGGTGAACGTCGATACCTTTTGCTTTTACGTTCAAAGCAGCTTCGATGATGGCTCGGGCCTGCATTTCGGTTATTTCGGGATAGGTACAACCTAACCGGCAACCGCGATGACCCAACATGGGGTTAAATTCTTCCAAAGCATCGCAAGCTAATTTTACTTCGTCGATGCTCATACCCATCTCTTCTGCCAATTCTTTTTGAGTGGCCAATTGATGCGGTACGAATTCGTGTAGAGGAGGATCGAGCAGACGAATGGTTACACCCAGACCGTCCATAGCTTCGAATATTCCTTCGAAGTCGCTGCGTTGCATAGGCAACAGCTTGTCGAGTGCGTGGCGACGTCCCTCTTCGTCTTTCGACAGAATCATTTCGCGCATGGCTTTGATACGGTCGCCTTCGAAGAACATGTGTTCTGTACGGCATAATCCGATACCTTTTGCTCCGAATTTGCGGGCTACCGCTGCATCGCGCGGAGTATCTGCGTTGGTGCGTACGTCTACTCGGGTATATTTTTCAGCCAAATTCATAATGGCTGCGAAATCCCCGCTCATATCGGCGTCTACGGTAGGTACTTGTCCGTCGTAAACATCTCCGGTGGAACCATTCAAAGAGATCCAATCGCCTTCTTTGTAGACTTTTCCACCCATTTCTACCGTACGGGCTTTATAATCGACTTTTATTTCACCGGCTCCCGATACACAGCATTTACCCATACCACGGGCAACTACGGCTGCGTGGGAAGTCATACCGCCACGAGCAGTAAGGATTCCTTGCGCCACGCTCATGCCTCGCAAATCTTCGGGAGAGGTTTCGATACGTACCATGATTACTTTTTTTCGTTTTTCGGCCCACGCCTCTGCGTCGTCGGCGAAGAACACGATTTGCCCGGTTGCTGCCCCCGGCGAGGCAGGAAGTCCTTTGGCTACGACTTTAACGCGTTTGATGGCATCCTTGTCGAATACGGGGTGCAATAGTTCATCGAGTTTTTGAGCCTCCATGCGTTTCAAGGCTGTTTTTTCGTCGATAATTCCTGCGCGGAGCATATCCATGGCGATTTTTACCATAGCGGCTCCGGTGCGCTTTCCGTTACGAGTTTGCAATAACCACAATTTGCCATCTTGAATGGTAAATTCGAGGTCTTGCATATCTTTGAAGTAGTCTTCGAGTTTTTGTTGAGTTTCGATAAGTGCTTTTGCACATTCGGGCATAGCCTCTTCGAGAGAAGGATATTTGGTTGCGCGTTCTTCTTCCGATATACCTTGCAATGCAGCCCAGCGGCGAGATCCTTCGAGTGTGATTTGTTGGGGGGTGCGTACACCGGCAACTACGTCTTCTCCCTGTGCATTTGTAAGGAATTCTCCGAACAGACCGTTCTCTCCTGTAGCCGGGTCACGTGTAAATGCAACACCTGTACCACAGTCATCTCCCATGTTACCAAATGCCATCATCTGTACGTTAACAGCTGTTCCCCATGAATATGGGATATCATTGTCACGACGATATACGTTAGCTCTTGGGTTGTCCCATGAACGGAATACAGCTTTTATTGCTTCCATTAACTGTTCCTTCGGATCAGATGGGAAATCAGAACCAATCTTCTCTTTGTATTCAGCCTTGAACTGGTTAGCCAGCTCTTTCAGGTCTTCTGCAGTAAGTTCAACGTCCTGCTTAACACCTCTGTCAGCTTTCATCTTGTCGATCAGCTCTTCGAAATATTTCTTACCAACTTCCATAACTACGTCAGAGAACATCTGGATGAATCTTCTGTAGCAGTCCCAAGCCCAACGAGGATTTCCTGAAGCTTCAGCAAGTGTCTCAACTACTTCTTCATTTAATCCAAGGTTCAGGATTGTATCCATCATACCAGGCATAGAAGCTCTTGCTCCAGAACGAACTGAAACGAGAAGTGGATTCTTCTTATCTCCGAATTTCTTTCCTGTAATTCCTTCCATTTTATCGATGGCTTCCATGATCTGACCCATAATTTCGTCATTGATCTGTCTGCCGTCTTCGTAGTACTGTGTACATGCTTCTGTTGTTACAGTAAAGCCCTGTGGTACTGGAAGACCTAAGTTTGTCATTTCAGCAAGGTTTGCACCTTTTCCACCAAGAAGGTTTCTCATGGTTGCGTTACCTTCTGTAAACATATAAACCCATTTTGCCATTTGTCATGACCTCCTAAAACTAAATTTTCTAAGTCGCACTTCATATTTTACTGTTTTTGCCAGTTTTCGTCAAGACTTTCACCAATAAATCTGCCGATTTTTCCCTGGAATTTCGGGCATTCTGCACAATTGTCTAAATTTTAGTACATTCAAGTACTAATATGCGACTTAATTTTCTAAATATTACGTAAAAACGACTTATATCCTCTGTATGCCTCGTATACATCTGCCTTACTTGTAACTTCCCATGGTGCATGCATACTCAGCACTGCAACTCCGCTGTCGATGACTTCCATACCATAATTTGCCATGATATATGCAATTGTTCCGCCTCCGCCGAGGTCTACTTTTCCAAGTTCCGCGAACTGATAGGATACATCTTCTGCATTCATTGCACGGCGTACTTCTGCCAGATATTCTGCATTAGCATCATTCGAGCCGCTCTTGCCTCTTGCTCCGGTAAATTTATTGAATACCAGCCCTCTTCCGAAGAATGCGGCACTTCTCTTTTCAAATGCTTCTGCATACATCGGATCGTAAGCTGCACTTACATCAGAGGAAAGCATCTTTGAATTCTGAAGTGCACGGCGTACCTTAAGATCTGATTCTCCTTCTGTCAGTGCAACAAGCTCTACTACCACATTTTCAAAGAAACGGGAATGCATACCGGTTGCTCCCACGCTTCCGATCTCTTCTTTATCTACCAGGATACAGCAGGAAGTACGTTCTACATCTTCTACATCCAGCATTGCAAATAACGAAGTAAATGCACATACTCTGTCATCCTGTCCATAAGCAAGGATCATACTTCTGTCAAGCCCGCAGTCTCTTGCCTTTCCGGCCGGAACGATCTCCAGTTCTGCAGACAGGAAATCTTCCTCTTCCATATTATAATAGTCTGTCAGGATCTTCATAACGTTCGCTTTTACTGCGTCTTTTTCATCCTCATCCAGTCCTTCTTCTTTCTCAAGCGGACGGCTTCCGATCAGAAGATCCAGTTTCTCACCTTCGATTACCGCGCTTGCTTTCTTCTCCATCTGTTTTCCTGCCAGGTGAATCAGCAGATCTGTAACTACGAATACCGGATCATCCTCTTTTTCTCCGATATTTACTTTCTGGACAGTCCCGTCTGTCTTAACGATCACTCCATGAAGTGCCAGTGGAAGTGTCACCCACTGATATTTCTTGATTCCGCCATAATAGTGGGTATCCAGATAAGCAAGATCTTCATTTTCATATAACGGATTCTGTTTTACATCAATTCTTGGTGAATCAATGTGTGCTCCGAGAATATTCATACCATTTTCCAGTGGTTCTTTTCCGATCTGGAACATTGCAATACTTTTTCCCATACATACTGCATAGACCTTATCTCCCGCTTTTAAGCTGCCTTTGATATCTTTCAGATCGCGGTAACCCTTCTTCTCAATCTCTTTTACCGTCAGGCGGACGCATTCTCTTTCTGTCTTTCCTTCATCCAGGCATACTTTATATCTGCTGTTGATCTGATCCAGTTCTTTTAACTGATCAGCTGTGTATATCTTCCATGCATTTCTTCTTTCCATGTTGTTTGTCTCTCCTTTCAAATCCACGCTGTGTTTAGTATAGCACAAAAACGAAAATGGTACGCACCACTTTTCATAAATGTTGCATACCATTTTCCTGTTTTTATTTCATTTTAAATTATTTATTCAATCCCATCTCTTCTCTTACTTCAATAAAGCATTTTACGATGAAATCAATGTCTTCTTTTGTATGGCTTGCGCATACCTGTGTACGGATTCTTGCTTTTCCCTTTGGTACAACCGGATAAGAGAATGCAACAACATATACCCCTTTTTCCATCATACGTTTTGCAAATTCTGCTGCTGTCTTTTCATCATAAAGCATAACCGGTACACATGGATGTGTTCCAGGGATGATATCGAAACCGTTATCTACCAGTTTCTTTCTATAATATGCAGTCACTTCTTCCAGGTGATCACGAAGTTCTGTGCTTTCCTCCAGCATATCAAACAGCTCAAGGCTCGCTCCCGCGATTGCCGGTGCCAGGGAATTCGAGAACAGGTACGGACGGCTTCTTTGTCTCAGAAGATCGATAATTTCCTTACGTCCGGATGTATATCCGCCGGATGCTCCTCCGAGTGCTTTTCCTAATGTTCCGGTAATGATATCTACACGGCCTTCTACGCCACAGTATTCTGCGGTTCCACGTCCGGTCTTTCCTACAAATCCGACTGCGTGGCTGTCATCCACCATTACCAGTGCATTATATTTATCAGCAAGATCACATACACCCTTTAAGTTACAGATGATTCCATCCATGGAGAATACACCGTCTGTAGCGATCAGCTTGATTCTTGCTCCTGCCTCATCCGCTTCTTTTAATTTTGCCTCCAGATCTTCCATATCGTTATTCTTATAACGGAAACGTTTTGCCTTACACAGGCGGACTCCGTCAATAATAGAAGCATGGTTCAGCTCGTCGCTGATAACTGCATCTTCCGCTGTCAGGATTGTCTCAAACAAACCGCCATTGGCATCAAAGCAGGAAGAATAAAGGATGGTATCATCTGTTCCCAAGAATCCTGATATCTTCTTCTCCAGTTTCTTATGAATATCCTGTGTACCACAGATGAAACGTACAGACGCAACTCCGTATCCTTTTTCATCATATGTCCTCTTAGCTGCCTCGATCAGTCTTGGGTTATCCCCCAGTCCCAGGTAGTTATTCGCACACATGCAAAGGAGCTCTCTTCCATCTTCCATCTTCACTCTTGCTCCCTGAGGAGATACGAATGGTGCTTCCCCTTTGAAAAGCCCCGCCTCTTTGATTCCTTCTACTTCTTTTGTATAAATGTTTAAAATATCATTCTTACGTGCCATTTTCTTACCTCTCAATTTCTATTTAGTCATTCACATGTGCCCAGTCCAGGATAACTTTTCCTGAATTACCGGAAATCATTGCTTCAAATCCTTTCTGATAATCCTTGATATCAAAATGGTGTGTGATGATATCAGAAATATCCAGTCCTGCCTGCAACATCGTAGACATCTTATACCAGGTATCCCATACCTTACGTCCGTAGATTCCTTTCAGATGTAATCCATTAAAGATCACTGTCTCAAGATCTACTTTCGCATCTGTTCTCTGCAAACCAAGCAATGCGATATGTCCACCGTGTTTCATATTGTGGATCATGTCATCTAATGCCGCCTGTGAACCGGACATCTCAAGTCCGACATCAAATCCTTCTGTCATTCCGATCTGCTTCATGACATCTTTCAAATTTTCTTCTTTTAAGTTAACCGTTCTTGTAGCTCCCAGCTTCGCGGCAAGTTCCAGTCTGTACGGATTCATATCTGTCACCACAACATTTCTGGCTCCTGCAAATTTCACGATTGCTGCCGCCATGCATCCGATCGGGCCTGCTCCTGCGACCAGCACATCTTCTCCCAGTGAATCAAAAGAAAGTGCGGTATGTGTTGCATTTCCGAATGGATCAAAGATTGCATACATCTCTTCCGGAATGTTCGGATTACATGGCCATACGTTACTTGACGGAATCACAAGATATTCCGCAAATGCTCCGTTACGGTTCACGCCGACACCTTTTGCATCCTTACAGTTCTCTTTGTGTCCTTCCAGGCAGTTACGGCATTTTCCACATGTAATATGTCCTTCACCGGATACCAGATCACCGATTTTGAATCCCCGTACACCTTCCCCTATTTCTACGATCTCTCCAACATACTCATGACCAGCTGTAAGGCCGACCGGGATCGTATGCTGTGCCCAGTCATTCCACTGGTAGATATGTACATCTGTTCCACAGATCGCTGTCTTGTGGATCTTGATCTTCACATCATTCGGTCCCACTTCTGGAATCGGAACGCGCTTCATCCACAGCCCTTCCTCCGGTTTTTCCTTTACCAGTGCCCACATCAGACCATCATTATTCAATTGCATATTATAACCTCCCAAAACACACCATCTCCCCAGATGGCATTCATACTAACAATGGTTATTATAACACTCTTGACTCTTATAGACAACCTTCAATCGCATATTTTTTGTTTATTTTGACAAATATTTCACATTCTTTTCTTATTTTTCTTGTTATTTTGCACTATTTTTATGGTTGCTTTTCCAAAGTATTTATTTACTTTCTTAAAGTCTTCCTGTATAATCAAACTATGCTTACGAAAGCAAAATACGAAAGAGAGGGGTGCAGGATTTTCATCCTGCCAAAAGACGCATGAAAAACTTAATTAAAAAGTGGAACAACATCAGCCTGATCAAGCGTATCATCTGTGGACTGATCATCGGCCTGATTCTTGGTCTTGTTGTTCCTCAGGCATCCGTAATCTCAATCCTTGGAACCATGTTCGTCGGAGCCCTTAAAGGCATTGCTCCGCTTCTGGTATTCTTTCTGGTTATGAGCGCGCTCTGCCACATGAAGACTGGTCAGAAGACCAACTTAAAATTTATTATCGTTTTGTATATGGTCGGTAACCTTGTCTCTGCATTTGTTGCAGTTATCGCCTGCCGGTTATTCCCGGTAACACTGACCTTTACAGACTCTGTTTCTGCTACCGATATCACTCCGCCGAGCGGAATTGCAGAAGTACTCACCAACCTTTTGAACAATCTCGTTAAGAATCCGGTTGATTCCCTTGTCAATGCTAATTACATCGGTATTCTTTTCTGGGCAGTTATTTTCGGAATCACATTAAAACATGCAAATCAGGGAACGAAAGATGCATTAGAGAACATCTCAGATGCTACCGCTACTGCAGTTCAGTGGATCATAAGCTGTGCTCCATTCGGTATCATGGGACTGATCTTTTCTACAATCTCTGAGCAGGGACTGGATGCATTACTTTCTTACGGAAAACTAATCCTGGTTCTGGTCGGAAGTATGGCTGTTGTCATCTTCATCATTAATCCGATCATTGTGTTTATTTTCACAAAACAGAATCCTTTCCCGTTGGTATTTACCTGCTTAAAAGGAAGTTTCATCACAGCATTCTTCACCAGAAGTTCTGCTGCCAACATTCCTGTGAACATGGAACTCTGTAAAAAACTTGGACTGGATGAGGATACATATTCTATCTCCATTCCTCTCGGAGCAACGATCAACATGGCTGGTGCTGCTATTACAATCTCCGTTATGGCATTATCTACCGCACATACACTGGGAATCCATGTAGATTTCCTTACATCGATCATTCTCTGTGTACTGGCCGCTTTAAGTGCAGCAGGTGCTTCCGGAGTTGCCGGAGGATCCTTACTTCTGATTCCTATGGCCTGCAGCCTTTTTGGAGTGCCGAATGACGTTGCCATGCAGGCAGTCGGTGTTGGTTTCATCATCGGAGTTATCCAGGATTCCTGTGAGACTGGTCTTAACTCTTCTTCTGATGTACTTTATACAGCAATCGCCGATATCCGTGAGAAGAGACTTCATAATCAGAAATAACGAATCATAACAATGCAAAAAGCCTGAATGAGAAGAATTTCTTTTATAATTTCTTCTCACCCAGGCTTTTCATATTTGTTATTTTCTAATTCATATATCCGGCCTTCTTAAGCTCTTCTTCTGCTTTTGAAAGATTCGCATCGGACACACGGATAATCGGTCCGGTACAACCCATTCCACTTTCCGCGTATATGTTCTGTTTCCACAATACTTTTACTGCATCTTCCAGGTCCATGACCTCAATTCCTGCGATCTGGGATGTTACAACTTCCTTTGGCGGCTCTTTTATATTCTCATCTGATGCCGCCGGCTTAGAGCTCTGTTTTCTTACTTCCAGAATCTCCTTTAGTCCGGCTTTCTCCGCCATCTCAAATTCTTTCTTTGCAATATCAAACACCTTACTTCTTACCAGCTGTGCCGCATACCGGATTGCTCCTGCGATCACCGGTGCACCGGATGCCCTGGACACGATCATAACCAACTGTTCATAATCTTCCCCGATTCCAGGACCATAGCCGTAACCGGATGCTTCAAAACTTCCTCCGGTTGTATAGGAAGACAGCATCTTAACCATAATATTTCCCGTCAGGGAATCACATACCATAATATCCGGTGTCCCCTGCAATACATCATTTCCACGCATGACACATCCGCCATCTGCTCTTGCAGATTCTGCAAACGTAATATCATATCCATTCTTCTTAAGTTCTTTTAATGCAATCTCTGTCTGACGTGCACCGTCGACATTCAGGATTCCTACTGTCGGATGTTCCAGACCACACGCCTTCGCCGTAATCATTCCATAGATCGTATTCTTAATCATTCCCTCAATACGGTCTGCACTGGATGTTCCGGTCGTATTGGCAATAAACATCTCTTTTCCTTTTGCGGGTGTCACTACACGTCCAACCGTTGACACACCGATCGGAAATGGGAAATGCATAGTTACTGCTCCATCTATTTTCTGAGATGCCAGCAGTTCTTCCATCTTCTTATGACCTTCTTCATCATTTGCCACCTTAACAGTAGTAACGCCTTCTGCTTCCAGTGTTCCGATGTAATATACCTCAATTCCATCTTTGGCGGCCATCTTCGCAGCTTCCATTGCATTTTCTTCTCCGTGCTCACTGCCCATACCTGTCAATGCAATCTTTGGCTTCTTTCCGAAGTTTCCTGTCTCTAGTCCTTCTGCCATCTGTAAGAATGTATCTGCAATGATTCTTTCAATCTTGTCTGCCATTTCACGCACCCCCTTTATTCTGCCATCAGGGTTGCTGCAAATTCTTTCATCGCTTTTGCGATCAGTCCCTTTACTTCTTCCTCAGATACACCGGAAGCCGCTTTTTCCTCTGCTGCCGTATTACCGTGGATTACAAATGATACGCCGTCAAAAAGGTTCGTCATACGTCCAAGGAACAGACTTCCTTTTCCAATGATCATGGCATTCTTGATCTTACCGCTTAAAATATCTTCCCGTGCAAATCCGATATAAGGCACTCCGGAAGGAATATGTCCCTGTGTCGGTGCCCATCCTGTCAGACCATGTTCTTTTGTAAAGTTCACGAGTTCTTTTCTTTCCAGCTCGCCTCTCTTAACTGCCAGAGCTCCGATCATCTTATAGTTTGCAAGCGGAACGTCTCCTGCACCCGCCGGTTTCGTAATATCCGGATTCTGCATCTCCGGTGAAAATTTATCGATATCCGTAATCTTCATACCGACCCGATCCAGTGGATCTGCTACCAGACTTCCAATTACATTCTGTGGTGCAGATCCGGTTCCTACGCTGTGCCGTCCAAGCATATCAAGGTCAATCTCCGGATTTACTCCGTCATTTTCAGATACAACTACCGCAAATCCCCCCAGACAGTCCTCCAGAATCGGAAGTCCTTTCTTTACATGATCTTTTCCATTCATGCCAAGTTTGGCCGTACATCCTCCTGCTGTGACAACAACCGTCTTATATGCACCGGATTTAACCAGTGCTGCTGCCTCGATCAGCGCATGTGTAGGTGCCGCACAGAACCCTCTCGCATCGGATCCGGTAGCATTTACAAGACCTGCAACTTCTGCCGCTGCCTTCGCAAAGTTACCGCCGCCTCGCTGGTTCATATCTCCACATGCTTCTTCCGCACAGTCGATTACATATTCAACATCCGATTTTTCAATTCCTGCATTTTTCACAGCATACAGAAGGGCAAGTACGCTGGATGCTTTGCTCATAAGATTCTCATGCATAATATGAGAAGATAAATTCACATCAATATCATGTGCCGGTTTTACACATCCGACTAACTGATGTTCAAAATATAATGGTTCTGCATGATCTTCATTGATCAATGCTTCGATCTCTGAAAGCTCTACACCTTCATGGATTTTTTCAATAATGTCATCAGAGATAATTGGATCTTGGGCAAATACATCTTTATATTTTGCTACAAATGCTTTATCCAGTCTCACTACTTCAAACATATCGCATGCCTGTACCAGAAGCAGGAATTCTTCCTCCGGCATGATCTCACCATATTTTCCGTAACGTTTTGCTCCTTCTTTTTTCTTATCGTAATATGGAAATTCAACTGCAGCAAGTTCATCCGGATGTGCATTACCGATATAAGTCTGATTCGGCCAATAAGAAACCGCCTCTTCATATGACCGGAGGTGTTCCGGCACTGCTTTCAGATATTCGGAATCCGGATTTACAACTCTCTCTGTTGTCTGCGTTGTTCCGTTATATAAAACCATATCTGGTGTATGTACTAATACATAACTTGCCCCTTTAATTACACTGTTCATTGGTTATCCACCTTTCTGTTTACTTCAAAATAAGCACCGTATCTACAGAACCTGCCACCTGCAGCTTCTTACAAATGCATTGTAATTTTGAAAAAAGGACAGTCCCCTGTAGGAACACAACGGACCTGTCCTTTTTATTCGTATGAGAAACTTCGGACTATAACTGATCTCTGATAGCCTGCATCTCAGAAATGATATCATCAACATCTAATACCATTTCCATCATGCTTACCTGCTCATCATAAACCGCTTCGTCAAACTCTTCTTTCATCTCTGGTTCGCATACGTGATATACCGTGAGTCCAAGCTGGACCCCTGTCAATGGACCTGCGAAAGTAGGATCGCCTAAAGTTACAGTTTCAGCTGCAAGACCTGCAGCCTCTCCTTCTGCTGCACCAAGAACTACTACCAAGTTCTCTGCACCAT
>ERZ838118.4659-NODE-4659-length-11651-cov-9.921783_pt1 | contig 11651 bp, 8 predicted proteins | sample MGYA00519863_ERZ838118 | MGnify/ENA primary metagenome ERZ838118 (study PRJEB31850, sample SAMEA3708827) | human gut metagenome | biome: human gut; feature: human-associated habitat; material: faeces | place: China | collected 2014 ...
TCTGCCGCACCTCGCTCGCCGTATCGGCACTTAGAATTATGCGGTATTGCCCATAGTATATTCGTATGCTGATCTGCCTGCGCTGCGGCAGGCGGGATTTCGGGGGATTGCCATTACATTAAGCTGAACAGGTCAACCTGGCTGGTTTCCGGCAGATTTCCCAAAGCGCCGACTTCGTGCAATTTGTCGAATACCGACTGCGCCACGCCGGAGGCTTGCTGCAGTTCTTCCACCGAGATATATTCCTGCCCATGGATGGTAGCCTGTTCCAACGCCACAGCGGCAGCTTCGCCCAGGCCGCGGATGGCGGTAAAGGGCAGGCGCACTTTGCCGTCCTCCACCACATACTTGCTGGCATAGCTCTTGCCCAGCTCAATGGGCAGGAACTGGCAGCCGCGCTGCAGCATTTCATTGACCAGCTGCAGGCTGACAAGGGCATCATCGTCCTTAGCGGTACGCTCATCCTTGGGGATCTTTTCGTTATCCCGCAGGTGCTCCTTGGCCACGCGCACACCGCCAACAGCTGCTTCATAGTCGATATCCGCGCCGCGAACGGTAAAGTACACAGCATAGAAGATAGCCGGGTGGTACACCTTGAACCACATCAGGCGGATGGCCGCCATCAGGTAGGCAACAGCGTGAGCCTTGGGGAACATATACTTGATCTTGCGGCAGGATTCGATGTACCAATCCGGCACATCATGCTCCTTCATGGCTTCTTCCCAGCCGGGCTTAAAGCCGCCCTTGGCCACCTTGCCTTTACGCACGGCCTCCATAATGTCAAATGACATTTTGGGTTCCAGCCCCTTGCGCAGCAGGTAGAGCATGATGCTGTCACGGCAGCCGATCACCTCGGCAATGGTGCAGGTACCGGAGCGGATCAGTTCGTCCGCGTTGCCGGTCCACACATCCGTGCCGTGGGACAGGCCGGAGATTTGGATCAGCTCCGAGAAGTTTTTCGGCTTTGCATCCAGCAGCATGCCGCGCACAAAGTTGGTGCCCATTTCCGGGATGCCGAAGGTACCGGTCTGGCTGCCGATCTGCTCCGGGGTAACGCCCAGTGCTTCGGTGGAGGTCAGCAGGCTGTAGACCTTGGGATCGTTCATCGGCACGCTGTCAATGGGGATGCCGGAATACTCTTCAAAGAACTTATAGAAAGTCGGAACATCATGACCCAGCTCATCCAGCTTGAGCAGCGTATCATGCAGGTACTTAAATTCAAAGTGGGTGGTCAGCAGGCCGCCCTTCACATCGTCCGCCGGGTGCTGAATGGCACAGAAATCATAAATATCAAAGGTGGAAGGCACAACAACCATGCCGCCGGGGTGCTGGCCCGTGGTGCGCTTGACACCGGTGCAGCCCAGGCACAGGCGGTTTTCCTCAGCACGGTTCACGGTTTTGCCACGCTCTTCCAGATATTTTTTCACATAACCGTAAGCCGTTTTATCCTGTAGGCCGGATACAGTGCCCGCCTTGAACACATTCTCCTTGCCGAACAGCTCCTCCGTATAGCGGTGAACGTTGGACTGGTACATGCCGGAGAAGTTCAGGTCGATATCCGGCTCCTTATCGCCGTAAAAGCCCAAGAAGGTTTCAAACGGGATATCGTGGCCGTCCATGACCATGGGTTCGCCGCAGACAGGGCATTTTTTATCCGGCAGGTCAAAGCCGTCCATCGTCACGCCATCATCAATCCACTCGCTGTGCTTGCACTTGGTGCACAGGTAGTGCGGCGGCATGGAGTTGACCTCCGAAATGCCGGAAAAGTGCGCCACAGCGCTGGAGCCGACAGAGCCACGGCTGCCCACCTGGTAGCCGCCTGCGTTGGAAAACGCCACCAGCTTGACCGCAATGACATACAAAACAGCGTAACCATGGCCGCAGATGGAATCCAGCTCTTTTTTCAGGCGCTTTTGCAGCACATCCGGCAGGGGGTTGCCGTAATCACGGCGGGCGTGCTGCCAGGTGCCGGAGCGCAGCTGATCCTCAGCACCCTCAATGGAAGGCGGGTAGGTTCCCTTGGGGATGGCGCGCAGATTGTTATCAATGGTAGCAGCAATCTTGTTGGGGTTGGTCACGCAGATTTCAAAGGCTTTTTCCTGCGGGAGATAGCTGAACTGCTCCAGCATATCCGGCGTGGTGCGGTAGAACAGCGGGGCCTGGTTGTCAGCATCCTTAAAGCCGTTGCCTGCCTGCAGGACCGCGCGGTAAATGCGGTCCTCCGGCTCCTGGAAGTGAACGTCACCGGTGGCAACCACGGGGATATGCAGTTCTTCGCCCAGCTGGATGATGGTGCGGTTGAAGTTCTTGATGGCTTCGATGGAATCCACCTGCCCATTGCGGACCATGAACTCGTTGTTGCCAAGAGGCTGCACTTCCAGATAGTCATAATACCGGGCAATACGCAGCAGTTCATCATGGGCCTTGCCTGCCACTACGGCGCGGTACAGCTCGCCTGCTTCGCACGCAGGTGAAAGCAGCAGGCCCTCGCGGTATTGATTCAGCAGGCTGCGGGGCACGCGCGGCTTTTTGAAGAAATACTTGGTGTGCGCCGCACTGACAATGCGGTACAGGTTTTTGAGTCCTGTCTGGTTCTGCACCAGAATGATCAGGTGGTAATACTTCTTTTTCAGCACCTCTTTGTTGCCGCCAAGGCCGGTGTTGATAGCCTCCACGGTGGTCATGTCCTTCTCCTTCAAATCGGAGAGCATAACCTCAAAGATGCGGGCCAGCGCCATGGCGTCATCCACGGCGCGGTGGTGATTAAAGGGCTGGATTTCCAGATGTTTGTTGATGGTATCCAGTTTATAGTTATGCAGGCCGGGGAACAACGCCTGCGCCATGGGCAGGGTGTCAATATAGGTGTTGGAAAAATCCACCCCCGCCTTATCCCCTGCTTTACGGATGAACAGCATATCAAAGCTGTTGGCGTTGTGGGCAACCAGGATGTTATCGCCGCAGAATTCCTTGAATTGGCGGATGGCCTCGGCCGGTGTGGGGGCATCGGCCACCATGCTGTCGTTGATGCCAGTCAGCTCCACCACCTTTTGCGGGATGGGTTTGCCGGGGTTGACGAAGGTACAGAAACTCTTATCCGGGTTGATCTTGCCGTTTTCCACGTACACGGCGCCGATCTCGGTCAAAGCTTCCACGTTGGAGTCCAGGCCGGTGGTCTCGGTATCAAACACCACAAAGGAGCCGGTGATGGGCATGGTTTTGGTGCCATACACAGCGGGGATCATATCGTCCACAAAGTAGGCTTCACACCCATAGATCAGCTTGAAGTTGGGGTCGTCCTGGTGGATCTCGTCAGTGGCAAGCATGGCTTCCGGGTAGCCCTGGCACACGCCGTGGTCGGTAATGGCAATGGCGCGGTGGCCCATGCGGTGGGCCAGGCGCACGATCTTGCCGGAATCGCAGAAGCCGTCCATGCTGCTGGACTTGGTATGCAGATGCAGTTCCACGCGCTTTTGCCCCTCGGGGGCATCATCATGGCGGGGCATACGCTCCACCTGCAATACATCATAGGGCAGCAGGACATAGTCGTGCTCGTACTTATCGTAGGTATAGTTGCCGCGCACGATGAGGGTTGTGCCGGATTTGAGGCCCTCCCACTTAGACATATCCTCGTTTTCATCGCCGAGGACTTTGAGGTTGATGGAACCGTTATAGTCGGTGATGGAGGTAAAGTAGATTTTGCGGCGGTTGCCCTTTACCTCGGTAAAGAATACGTCGCCCCACACGGTCACCTTGCCGCCATCGCCCAGATCGTTCAGCGGGCGCAGGTCGGCAGGCTTGAAAGACTTGCCATAGAACACCTTAGCCGGCTTGGAGGTGAGCTCCAGCCCCTCAATGGTAAAGGGTGCCACTTCTTCTTTGGCCTTGAACTGCACGGCGGGCACCTTTTCTGCCACGCGGCGGTCAAGTTCGTCCGCATCCATCTGTTTGCCGACCAGCTCCATGCGCACAATGGGCAGAGCACCGGTGCGCTCCCGGATGAGTTCTGCCAGATGCTTGGGCAGCTCCACGCTTTCCAGAATCGGCAGACCCGCGTTGACCCGCACCACAAGACCGTCCTGAGCAAAAGCAACCGGCTGGGTTTTATCCAGAAAGCCGTTGACCGGCATCCCCTGCTGTTTGAGCTCTTCGATCATAGCCTTGACGGCTTCCGGCGTGATGGCGTTATAGTTGAAGTAGTTGCGCATGGTCAACTCATAACCGGCAAAAATCTGCTCCAATGACGCCAAAAGACGCCCGCACAGGGCAGAGTCCAGCGGCTCTGTGCTGCGCAGGCAGATGATAACTTTGCGTGCGGAACGGAACAGTTCTACCCGCTCCACAAACACATTGCTGAAGCTGGCGGTAAACTGTTCATCGGCCGTGAACTGCGGCCAAACCTGGGTAACAAGTGGTTTTAACATAGCACCTCTTGAGAGTTACGGACGGCCTTTTTTGAAAAAAGGCCTGGCAAAAAACTTTAATATGATAAATTACAGTAATATTATAACAATATTATGTTGGATTCAAAGGCAGCCCGGCAGCTGGCGTTAAGCTTCCCTGTTTTCGCAGGCTTTGTTAGCATCACATAGAAGTGCAACGCTCTATTTACCGGGAAATATAAATCAGACTTTTTCTCAGCGTGTTGAAAAGCGTATTTTCCCTTGTAGAGGATAGGGGTGAACGCCACCGTAGAGGAATTCTGCCTTGCCGTGTGCTGCGAACGTTGCACATGATTTGTAGGGGACGATGCTTGCATCGTCCCGCAATGGTGGGCTTTGCCGCAGATTTCTCCACAGCAGGCTCCGCAAGGTGACGGGCGCACAACATGCACCCCTATGGTCACTATGGGGTAAACAGCGCAGTTTTCCCATGCGGTGCCGTGCCGCTTTCACGCAACATTTTCATCGCTTTGGCATCGGTTTTCGGACTTGTTTTCGGAACTTGTTTTTATCTTTGCGGATGACATGCATCGCGGTGATGGTGGCCACCACGCCGGGCAGCAAAAAGGCAAAGGCATCCAGCACCAGGCAGACGGCCAGCTTGATTGCGGCGTTGGGAGCACTTTTGCAGTACCAGACTTCCAGCATAATACTGACCACAAAGCACACCAGCAGCACCGTGCCAATGCAAAGCAGCCCCCGCACAAACGGCGGGAGCTTGGCTTTAGCGGTCGGTTCTGCGTTTTTTGGGGTGTTCCGGATCATTACAGTTTATGGATTTCCTCAACGAACTGGCTGACGATATCGCCTTTCAGGGTGCGGATCTTCTCGCCATGCTCAAACAGCACAGCACAGTCCTTGCCGCCTGCAATGCCGATGTCCGCATCGCTGGCTTCGCCGGGGCCATTGACAATACAGCCCATAATGGCGATTTTTACCGGCTTTTTGAAGCCCTCTTCTTTCAGGCGGCGCTCCACCTCGTTGGCAATTTCGATCATGGGGTACTGGGTGCGGCCGCAGGTGGGGCAGCTGATGATCTCCGGCCCGGCCACGGCGTAGCCAACCGCACGCAGGATATCGTAACCGGCGTACACTTCATCCTCCGGGTCGCCGGTCAGGGAGACGCGCAGCGTATCGCCGATGCCTTCCAGCAACAGGCCGCCAATCCCCATGCCGGATTTGATCAAGCCCATGCGGTTGCCGCCGGCTTCGGTCACACCCACATGCAGGGGGTAATCTGTCTGGGAGGCCAGCAGCCGGTAAGCGGCCATCATGCGCGGCACGTTGGAGGATTTTATGGAGATGACGATATTATTAAAGTCATGCTTTTCCAGCAGGCGCACATGGTACATGGCACTTTCCACCATGGCTTCCGGCACAGGGGCACCGTAACGGGCCAGGATATGCTTTTCCAGGCTGCCGCCGTTCACGCCAATGCGGATGGGGATGTTTTTGGCGTTGCAGGCATCCGCGACCGCTTTTACACGGTCATCATCACCGATGTTGCCGGGGTTGATGCGAATCTTATCGGCACCGGCATCGATGGCGGCAAGGGCGGCGCGATAGTCAAAGTGGATATCGGCCACAACGGGGATATCCACCGCCTCCTTAATGGCCGATACCACCGCGGCATCTGCCGGGGTGGGCACCGTGACGCGCACGATCTGGCAGCCCGCTTTTGCCACGCGTTTTGCCTGCTCCACGTTGCCCGCAATATCCTTAACGGGCACATTGAGCATGGTCTGCACCGCAATGGGGTTGGTGCCGCCAATGGTAATGTTGCCGATTTTGACCGTCCGTTTTAGCTGACGCATGGAAAAACGCCTCCTGTATGTTACTTCGCAAAGCCTACTGTTCCCCTTTTATCTGGGTTGCTGCGGCTTTCGTTCCAAATCAAAGAATATATTTTGCCACATCCTGCATCGTGGTCAGCACCATCAGCATTAAAAGCAGGATCATGCCTGCCGCGTTGATGGCTGCCTGGAAGCGCAGCGGCAGTTCCCGCCGGGTAATGCCTTCTGCGGCAAGGAACAGCAGCTTGCAGCCGTCCAGCCCGGGGATGGGCAGCAGGTTAAACACGCCAAGATTTACCGTGATGACAGCGGCCAGGCTGAGCACATCCCGCCAGCCATATTTGACGGCTTCGCTGACCGCATTGACTACACCGACCGGACCGGAAAGCTCATTGACGCCCACACGCCCGGTGAAAAGGTCCAGAAATCCGCGCAGGATGACCCGCGCATAATAGCAGAAATACCGTGCCGCCCCATGCACCACGCTGCGCGGCGTTTTTTCAATGCCATACACCCGGAAATCCAGTACCATGGAGGTTGTGCCGTCCGCATTGGTAGTGGAATCAAACTGCACCTGGGGCAGTGTGACCAGCTTGCCGTCCCGCAGAACCGTGATGGTTGCGGTATCATTTTCGGTACGCTGCAGTTCGTACATGACATCTTCAGCCGTAAAGCAGAAATGCCTGTTGACCGACATGATCTCATCGTTCACCTGCAGGCCAGATGCCTGGCTTTTTGGGTTTTCACCCTGGAAGTCATAAATGATCTTGCTGGTCACAGCGCTGCCGCTGGCCACAAGTACCAGCAACAGGATAAAGCCCAGCACAAAATTCATCAGGGCACCGGCGGCAATCACAAAAAAGCGCTGCCAGGGGCTTGCTTCCACAAAGCTTTTGCCATCCACCGTCAGGGGGAACAAGGGAGCATGCGGATCATAGGTATGCACAGAAGCAGCGGCAGCATCCTGCTTTTTCGCAGGTTCTGCCCGCTCCTGCTCGTCCGGGTCCTCAGATTCTTCCGGGGTTTCACCGGCAAGGTTATTGTAACCGCCCAGCGGCAGCAGACGCACGGAATAACGGGTGCCGCCCCTGACGGTGCTCCACAGCGCCGGGCCGAACCCGATGGAAAATTCCTCCACATGGATGCCGCAGTGCCGGGCGGCAAAAAAATGCCCAGCCTCATGCACCAGCACCACCGTGCCAAATACCAAAACTGCCACAATCGCGGTCAGCAGAAAATTCATAAGCACCTCGCTTACAGGGAACTTTGACAGCCGGGCCGCCAAATGCCCGGCACAGAAGGGTTACACATGGGCTTTTACATAATCGCGCGCCATGCGGTCGCAGTCATACACATCCTGCAGGGTATAATCCCCGCCAAAGCTGTCGCTGTCCACCATGCCTTCCACCAGGCGGCCAATATCCAAAAAGCCGATCTTATCCTGCAGGAACAGGCGCACAGCTTCCTCGTTGGCACCGTTTGCGGCGCAGGGGCCAAGGCCGCCCTTGCGGATCGCCTTTTTGGCGGCTGCCAGGCAGCGGAACGTTTCATCATCCGCCACATCAAAGCTCAGATGCTTGAGGGCAGCAAAATCCAGCTCCGGCACCGGGCTGGGCAGACGGTCCGGCCAGGTCAGGGCATACTGGATCGGAATGCGCATATCCGGCACGCCCAGCTGAGCGATAACAGAATGGTCGGCAAACTGCACAGCAGAGTGCACAATGCTTTCGCGCTGGACAACAATCTGAATCTTATCCTCCGGCAAGCCAAACAGCCAGACAGCCTCAATCAGCTCCAGACCTTTGTTCATCAGGGTGGCGGAATCGATCGTGATCTTAGCGCCCATATTCCAGTTGGGGTGCTTGAGGGCATCAGACTTGGTTTTGCCGCGCAGCTGCTCGGTCGTCATACCAAAGAAAGGTCCGCCTGACGCGGTGAGCAGAATCTTTTCCAGCCGTTTGGCAGAATGCTGATCCTGCAGGCACTGGAAGATGGCGGAATGCTCGCTGTCCACCGGCAGCAGCTTGACGCCGTATTTCTTTACCGCGTCCGTTACCAGGTGGCCGCCGGTCACAAGGCTTTCCTTGTTGGCGAGGGCCAGATCATGTCCGCTTTCGATTGCAGCCAGAGAGGCCGGCAAACCGGCAATACCGACTACCGCGTTCAATACAACATCGGGGCCATCCATGGCAGCCAGAGTGCGCAGCCCCTCCGGGCCTTTCAGCAGTTTGGGTGCGTTGGCGGTACCGGCAAGGGCAGCATCCAGTTTCTCACAGGCGGCAGGGTCCACCACGGCCACATATTCCGGGTGGAACTCTTCGATCTGCTTTTGCAGGATCTCCACGCGGGAGTTCGCTGCAAGGCCAAAGATGCGGTAGCCGTGCATCCGGGCAACATCAAGGCTCTGGGTACCGATGGAACCGGTGGAGCCAAGCAGAGTAATGGTTTTTGGCATGTTGACATCCCCTTATGGAAAGGCACTGCCCCAAAAGTGCAGTGCCGGTTGTTGTTCTGGTTTTCGGGACCTGGCCTGTTGATACGGCGGCCCCCCTGTTTACGCTTTACTGAAACACATAAAAGAAGTAACGCACCACGATGGACACCAGCGGCGCGATAAACATCACGCTGTCAAACCGATCCAAAATACCGCCGTGGCCGGGGAAAATGGTGCCGTAATCTTTGATACCCACCTGACGCTTGACGGCAGAGGCGAAGAGATCGCCCAAAATGCCCAGCACCGACGCCACGGCGCCCATGGCGGCAATGATGATATAGTGACGCGCGGTGACAGCCACCGTCAGGCTGGCGAACCGGCCGGAAAGCGCGCTGTAAATAATGGTTGCCAGCAGCCCGATGACCACGCTGCCGATCACACCGCCGATGGCGCCTTCCACCGTTTTGTTGGGGCTTACCACCGGAGCCAGCTTGTGCTTGCCGAACGCGCGGCCCGCAAAGTAGGCGCAGGTATCGCCGCCCCAGGCAAAGCACAGGATCAGCAGGATGAAGTAGATGGCATCATAGCCGTACATATCCATCGGCAGGCAGCGCTTGAGGTGGATGAGAGAGTAAAAGCAGAACAGAATCACACCGCTGAAGTAGATAAAGCCGCTCAGCTTGCCAAAATCCAGCGTTTTATCATGGGTGATGAGCACCACATTATAAAACAGCACCGTCAAAAAGCCCACAGCCAGCAGCGCTGCGCGCGCCGCGCCGCTGGAGCTGAGCATGAGCAGCATGGTAAACGGCACCGCTGCCGCATACAGGTACCACTGCTTTTTGCCAAAGCCCATTGCGGTAAACACTTCATGAATGCCAAGCAGGCAGATAGCCGCCAGCACCAGGTCAAACAGGATCGTGTCAAAGAAAGCCAGAACCACGGCAAGAACAGCCAGCCCGACTACGGCGGTAATGATGCGAGTTTTCATAAAAGATGGTTTCCTTTCAACAGCAGCTGCGGTGTGTTAAGGCAATACCGCATAATTCTAAGTGCCGACACGGCGAGCGAGGTGCGGCAGATGCTAAGCCAAAAGCGCAGATAATACTAGATGTCTTATCGAGCATTTTGGCAACGCAGATGCCGTGCCGCAGCTACCGGAGCGGTGCTTAAGCCGCAAGGCGAGAATTGTGCGGTGTTGCCTTAAGCCTATCCCCTGCCATGGTATGCGGTGGAACGGCGTTTCTTGCACTTCTGCCGGAATAAACTGCGTGCCGCGCATGGCGTTCAGGCGCGGCACACAGCTGGGGTGTATCTGAAAAGTCGAAAATTCAGTCTATTTCTACAAGCACAACGGGATTTTGCGTTAAAAAGCCTTAAATCCTGCTTGTATTTGCGAAACATCCGTCCTTTTCTTTGTTTTCAGATACACCATAAAGAGGGACTGCGCCCAGGCAGGCTTACGCCCGTCTGCCGCAATCAGACCTCCATGATCTCCTGATTTTTACGGGCGCAGGTTGCGTCAATTTCCTTAACGAACTTATCGGTCAGCTTCTGGACCTCTTCTTCCAGGTTCTTCTGGTCGTCCTCGGTCAGCTCGCCAGCCTTTTTCTGGGCTTTGAACTTATCCATGGCATCGCGGCGGACATTGCGCACAGCGATCTTGGCTTCTTCGCCCTGCTTCTGCACATCCTTGGTCAGCTGCTTGCGACGTTCCTCAGTGGGGGCCGGGAACACCAGGCGGATGGTGTGGCCGTCATCAATGGGGTTGATGCCGATATCGCTGGTCTGGATTGCCTTGGAGATTGCCTTGATCAGGGTACCATCCCAAGGGGTGATGGTCAGGATGCGGGCTTCGGAAACAGCCACGGATGCAACCTGCTGGACCGGCGTCGGGCTGCCGTAATAATCCACCATTACTTTATCCAGGATGCCGGGGTTTGCGCGGCCTGCACGGATGGAGGTCAGCTCGCGGTCGAGATGGGCAACGCAGTTGTTCATTTTTTCTTCGTAAATTTTGGTCGTGCTGCTCATGAGGGTTTTCTCCTTTTTCGATATATAAATTAGGGGTTAAAATACTTTGCGGTTACTCGCGCACAATGGTGCCCACGTTTTCGCCCTGCAGGGCACGGGCAATGTTGGCGGGCTCGTTCAGGTCAAACACCACAATGGGCAGACCGTTGTCACGGCAGAGGGTTGCGGCGGTGGAGTCCATAACAGCCAGGCGCTCGTCCAACACACGGGTAAAGGTCAGGGTATCGTACTTGACGGCATCGGGGTACTTGTGGGGATCCTTATCATACACGCCGTCCACCATAGTTGCCTTGAACATGGCGTCTGCACCGATTTCCAAGGCGCGCAGGGCGGATGCGGTATCAGTAGAGAAGATGGGGTTGCCGGTGCCGCCGCCGAACACGACGATCTTGCCTGCTTCCAGCTCAGCGATTGCCTTATCGCTGCGGAAGGTATCGGCCACCTGCGGCATGGCGGAGCTGGTCATAACAACAGCGGGCACCCCCTGCTGGCGCAGAGCATCCTTGACGGCAATGGCGTTCATCACGGTTGCCAGCATACCGATCTTGTCTGCATCCATGCGATCCATTTTGCCGGAAGAACGGCCGCGCCAGAAATTGCCGCCGCCAACCACGATGCCGATCTGTGCGCCAAGGTCATACGCTGCCTTGATGCCCGCGCAGATAGAAGCAATGGTAGCTTCATCAAAACCGGTGCCTTTTTCGCCGGAAAGTGCTTCGCCGGAGACTTTCAAAAGAATACGTTTATATTGAACTTCCATATTCAAACACCACCTGTATTTTCCGGGCACAGCCGCCGCTGCCGGGTTTTCCCAAACTGCACCCATATTATCTTTTCCCTTGTATTTTACAATAGTTTGCGCTCAAAGTAAAGCCGTTGTTTGAAAAAAGAAAAATTGAGGCAATACCGCATAATTCTAAGTGCCGATACGGCGAGCGAGGTGCGGCAGAT